>Ga0209976_10000317_pt1 | contig 34649 bp, 24 predicted proteins | sample SumtaG_FD_182806 | JGI IMG/M metagenome (GOLD analysis project Ga0209976, IMG submission 182806) | Deep subsurface microbial communities from Indian Ocean to uncover new lineages of life (NeLLi) - Sumatra_00157 metaG (SPAdes) (version 2) | ecosystem: Environmental > Aquatic > Marine > Oceanic >...
GCTTTCGTCATAATAGATATCAATAGTATTGGAAGTATTTGTATTTATAACTGCAGCACCTTCATCAGTAGCGGCGGCGATAAAGGTTTTAGGGGAGACAATGCCGGTGGCTCGCCAAGTGTAGCAGTAGTAATAGGTAGTTAGAGTAGCAGCGCCGAAAAGATTATGCAGAAATTTACTGTTTGTTATTTGAGTGGCTTTAACTCCCTGAACGTTGCCGTTTATTTCTCCACAGCCGTCTATAGTATCGGGTTCTCCACTACTTTTTATGCCAGTATATGATGTAGTAAGAATGGGAGGATTATCAAAGGTATATGGAAATGTAACAACTTCGTTTACCCAAGTACTATTATTACCGTATATGTTTCCCCACCCCTCAACAGTAGTCTCCTGAGTAGGTTTGTTAAAGACTGTGGCAGCATGGACATCATTGACAGTGGAATTGTTTAATTTAAGATCAGTAACAGAGAAGTTGTTGTGGTAGGCGTTGGTTGGGTTTGAGTTTCTGTCTGAAATACCATCACCTAAGTAAGAAAAGCCTGCTGTGGAGTTGTATTTGGTAGCCATGTCTGAATGGAAGTTAATTTCATACATACCAGTAGCAGAACCACCATTAGTACCAACATAAAGACTTCCATTTAACATCTGGACTGAGGAAGGATCGTTACTGGCATCAACTCCAAGTAGGTAGTTATCTGAGACATGTTGATCAAACCTCATCCAGAGTTTGTTAGTGTCAGCATCAATAATGTCTACATCAGATCCACCAGCAATAATGTAGGCTCTTTCTGGAAACTCTTGTTTGGGTCCTCTGTCATTTGCAGTAGCTGGTTCTAGATACCAAGAAGTGATTTGAAATCTATCTCCAACATGGTAGGCGGTATGAGAGAAAGTAATAGATATATCATTAGTACCAGTTTCTAGAGAGTAGGCAGTACCTTTATCTGTAGTAATATTTGAACCAGAGTGGGAGGGGTTGTTGTAGTTTGTTTGCCAATCGAAAGTAACTGATGGATTTCCTGAAGCAGTTGCTTCATTGTCACTTCTAATGGTAATAATAATTGGTCCGTCTTCTTCAGAAGAAGCATATCTACCAGAAACTTTAATTAAACCTCCATTGTAAGTAGTAGAGAGATTAGCTGGAGGATTGGTAGCAAGGGTACCACTAGGAGTAGCTTCAAGAACAACTCCGTTATACCAATTAGGATCAATACCTAATTCAACTTGAACTTGGGTAGAAGAATCAGCAATTCCTGAACCAGATGTGCCAACTCTAGTTCTGTCGTAGTAATAAACATCATTTGAATCTGCAGCTCCTAAATATGTATTTCCTTCAGTATCAGTATTGGTAGCATTGAAAGTAATGCCTCCCCAGAGACCGGCTCGTTGTTTTTGAGTATCAATGCCGACAGTGTAGTTGGTAGTATCAGCTTTAATTTTGTCTTTGAAAGTGTCAAAGTAAAGACCTTTTCGAACATTCTCATCTGTATCATAGTATGTCGTTTCATTGCTTAAATCATAATCATAAGCAGCTTCTCGGTAGTTATTGTGTTGGGCGTTTTTGTCGGCAACTCGCAATTTACTAATTGCTGGTTGGTGCAGGAAGAGCATTTCTATTTGATAAGGGGAAGAGATGTCTGTGCTGGTAGCAATACCAATTAACCCATTGTATTGTTGCTTGCCTGAAGTACCTTTGCCAAGAGTAGATCCAGCGTAGAGATAGTCACCTCTATCTGTTGATTTATCAAGGTTGATTAAAGATTCTCCTTGAATAACAACTTTGCAGGTACTGCCATTAGTACAGGATTCTTGAACTACTCCATAAGCGTATTTAATGGTGGCAGAGTCGGTGGCGCTCATTCTTGGAACGCCATCAGAATTGTTCTCTGTTGTATTGATGGCGACCAGGTCGTAGGCTGACAAATCTTGGCCAATGTTTTTCATGCTGAGACCAAAGCCGCTGTCAGTGTAGATATTGCCTTTGACCCAAGCGTTACCGTCTTTGTCTATATAGAAATATTCAGTAGTGTTGTTTTGGACTGAGAAGATTTTGGCGCCAGAAGTAGAAAGAGTGTTGTCGGTGTTGAAAGTAAAGCCAATGGCAGAACCACCATCAGCTGTTCCTGAAGTAAATGAACCAGAAGCAGCGGCTAAAGAAACTCCGGCTGAGGCGGGATCGAGGTAGTAATCGCTGCTGGCTAGATCAACAAAACGTTCGGAATAGGTGTAGCCATCATTATCAATTCGGAATTTAGTGTTGCCTGAAGCTGAAGCTGTGAAGATATCCTGATCAGTGGAATCTTGATCAAAGATAACTAAAGCTTTACCAACCTGTTCTTTGTTGACTTCTAGAGCAGCAATAGGAGAAATGGTTCCAATGCCGACGCTGCCGGAGTTGTTGATGACGAATTTGGAATCTCCTGAAGCTGAGGCTGTAAAAATATCTTGGTCGCCGGTTTCGTTAATCTGTAGTAGGGCTTGGCCGATGACAGCACCTTCAACGTCTAATTTGCCTTCTGGGTCAGTGTCGCCAATGCCGACGTTGCCTTTAAGAATTGTTTTGGTGATGCTATCGTTGCCTAGAACTACGGAGTTAGAGCCAACTCCGACGGCGTCATTGCCAATGACGATTTCGTTGGTGTCTCCATCGGCTAGAGGGTAGGCGTCCCATCCGATGTAAATAGAGTTGTTGGAGGTTTGATTGAAGGAGGAACCATTTGATATAAACTTACCAGCGTCTGATCCAAGAGCGATATTGCCGTCTCCGCTAACGAGGTGGTAGAGAGCGCCTTCGCCAATAGATGTGTTATGATCGCCGGTTTCGTTGTTAAACATAGAAGCATCGCCAACAGCAGTATTGTCGTGTCCACTGGTGGTGTAGGTGAGAGCGCTTGCACCAACAGCAGTGTTGCCATAATTAGTGCTGGTATATAAGGCAGCGTATCCAATGGCAGTGTTACCACTGGCTGAACTGCTGGTGTACAGAGCGTATGACCCCAGAGCAGTATTGTCATCTCCGGAGGAAATGTTATAACCTGCTCTATAGCCGACAAAGGAGTTGTGATCACCGGTGTTGTTGTCATAGCCAGCTTGGCTACCGAGGAATGTGTTGTATTTGCCATTATCGCCAGCACCTACGGCATTGACTCTACCAGCATCGACACCTAGGAAAGCGTTGGTACTGTTGTCGCTGTGAAGGGAAAGTAGGGCTGTTCCGCTGCTGTTTTGGAGTTGGAGGAGGGGGTTGGTATTAGCTTGAGCAGCATTAGCTTTGATAATGAATTGTTCGGTATCAGCTGAACCAACCACTTCCAGTTTTGCTGCTGGAGCTGTAGTGCCGATGCCGACGTTGCCATTCCCATCCACATTCAATCCAGTTGTCCCTTTGGGGGAGAGTTGAATGGAGCCGGTGGTGGAGCTTCCAATAGTAAGAGGAGCCATGTTTGTGGTGGCAAGAGTACCTTCGCCGGTAATATAGGTGGCGACGTTGGCAGTAGTGCCGGAGATAGAAGCAGTGGGAGTGCCGGAGTTGACATTTAAGAAGCCAAATTTGGCGCTTGAAGTGGCGTTGGAACCAACTAACAGGTCAAGAGTGTCATTGATAGGAGAAAGAGCTCCAGTAGCGAGACGCCAATAAGAGGAGCCACTGCCGGTGACAGTGGTCCATTCAGTGCCGTTAAAAACTTTTAAAACATCGCCATCAGTGTCCCAGGCAATGTAGCCTTCGCCAGATGAGGGATTGTTGAGAGTGGAATTTTGGGGTAAGAGTAATCCTTGAAGGCCGGAATCACCATGAGTAATGGCGGATAAATCAAGGAGCTTAGTATCCGGAAGAATGACGTCGGTGTTTAAAGTAAGGTCAGCGTCAGTACCAGTGCCAGCCAGAGTAAGGCCGCCATCATTGGCAACAGTGAAAGAGAAATAGTTGGAGTCGTCGTAATCTAGGCGAAGTTGTTCGGTGATGCCGAGAATGTTTAAAAGGGCATCTGGGTCAGTGTCGCCAATGCCGACGTTGCCGTTGCTTTCTATATAAAATCTCGTGCCGATTCCACTACTTCCACGAGTTCTAATTCCGAAGTCTCCATAATTTGCTGAAGTATCAATCATTTTTCCAAACATGTCTACAGCATTTGCTCCTCCGCTACCAACCATCGATATGTGGTTATAGGTATTGTCTGTTGTATTAGTATTTTTGAGAACGATATTATATTGATCCCAAGATGATCCAACTGTAGTGCTATTGTCGTCTATCTCAACTTGTAATTTAACTATTGGACTTGTGGTGCCAATACCGACGTTGCCTGAGTTAAGAATCGTGAGTGCTTCGGATAGTCCGGTGTCTCCACCAACTGAGGTTCTAATGGAAAGATTTTCTCCGTTTAAGACATTGATATAAGGAGAGGTGCCTTTGAAAGTGAGATTGCCAGAAGTAGTAGCATTACCAGTGGCGGCGGCAATATGGAATTTGGCTGTGGCGGTGGCGACACCGCCAACGGCCAAGTCAAGACTTTCGTTGGTGGGGTGGAGGATTTTGCTAGTTAGAGTCCAATAGCCAGAACCCCCACCTCCAGGAAGTTGATCCCATAGGTAATTTAGGGCATCAACAACTGCTTGGTCGTTGGCAGGGAAGTTGGTTAGGTCAGCGTCTTGGATGGAGAAGGGAATGATGGAGGTGAGGTTATCGTCATCAAAAGTGATGTCTCTGCCTGAGGAAAAAACTAGATCTGAGCTGGCTCCAGTAGTAGAGAGAGTGGTTTGTGCAGCATTTGTGATAGTCATGGCTGTGCCTGGGCCAGTGATGGTGTTGGCGGCGCCATTTAAGGTAATGTCTCCAGTTGAGGAGATGGAGAGGTAGTCAGTTGTGCCGCCATCGCCAAGAATAGTAGTGCCGGTAACGTCTAGTCCAGTGGAAGCATCGACGTTGCCTGTAAGAGTGATTTGGCCAGAGCCTAAAACAGAAAAATCAGGATTGGTAACAGCGTTGCCTAGACTGATGGATTCGCCGCCTTCGCTGGTGACAATGTCAAGATAGTAATTACTACCTTCTTGGATAAAAAGACTATGAGTATGATCGTCGGCAACAGAAAAACCAACAGAATCGCCTCCATCTCCAATAATAGTATCTATGCCAAAGTTGATGTTGCCGCCGTCAACAGTGAGATCGCCGTCTAATTGAACGTTGCCGGTGTCTGTATAGACTTGGAATTTGCCAGAAGCAGTGGAGGTACCGCCGATGATTAGATCAATGACTGAGGCGTACTCATCTCGAGGATGGATAACGCCGGCAGTGACATCCCAGTAGCCAGTGTCGCTTATGGGAACACCGGCAACATAAAGAGTGCCACCAACGTCAACATCACCTTGAACGTAAAGGTCATTATCGGCAGTAACGTTGGCGTTGGCGGGAGTTCCTCCTGAATTAGAAAGGGCGTTGTAAGCAGCGGCAGTGATGCCGCCGATATTGAAGACGTCTTCGTCTGCAAGGAGAAATTGGCCGCCGGCAATATCAATAGAAAGATCAGTAGAGGAGTTAGTAAGGGTGGCAAAGGTAGTAGTGGCGTCTTTTAAGATAACATCAGCGCCGCCAGCATCAAGAATAATGTCGGTTGAAGAGTCTAGGGTGAGATCGCCGGTGCTATTTAAAGTGAGAGTAGTGGTTGGGGTGAGAGTAAGAGTGGAAGTAGAAGTTAGATTACCGCCGTTTAAAGCAATGTTTCCGGATGAAGTGATGTCGCCGGTGAAGGTATTGGCTGAAGAGCCTGATTGAGTGTAGCTGCCGTCAGTAGTGATGCCAGAAATGCCGGTTAAGACTCCGGTTGAGGAGACTGCCCAATCTGAAGTAGAGATAGTACCAGTGTCACCAGCGTCTCCTAGGGTGAAAGCACCATTAGCATCGAGAGTACCGTCAACGGTTAGAGTAGTGCCTGAGGAGAGGGTTAAGGTGCCTGAAGTAAACGAATCTGAAGTATCACTTCGTAAGAATTGAAGAGAATCCAGAGTGTCCAGGGTATCAGCATCTCCACCTCCACCTGAAGTTAAATCAACATAAGCAGTTCCATTGTGATAGTAAAGAGCAGTACCAGAAGAGTAGATCCTGCCGGCAGTACCTGTGGGAGCAGCAGTTGTATCAAGAGTTAAATAGTCAATTAGAGAAATCGCATCATTGATTAAAACATCACCAACAGAACTAGTGATAGTACCATCTATCTCAACTGAGTCATCAGCAGCGTTTCCTAGATAAACAGTACCATTCTCTGCATAAAAAGCAGAGTCAACTGTCACTTGATCTTTAAGATGAATAGAACCAGCACTGTCAGAATTGGTAAATTCAATATCAGTACCAGTATGTTTGATTTGAACATAGTCAGTTCCATCTGAATCATAAACACGTAAGTTCTCATTACTAGTTGGCTTTAGGTAATCTCCACCGTCGGTCCAGAGATCGGTAGTAGTGGTGGGGGTTGGTGTTGGAGTTGGGGTGGGAGTAGGAGTAGGGGAGGCAGTGTTGTTGTAGGCGGCGTTGATGGCGCCAATGATAGAGGAGGTGCCACCGGGAAGAGTGGTGTTGCTGGAATCAGATAGAGCCACAGGGGAGGTAAGGTTTGGATCTTGAAGACCGCCGGAAAAAGCGACATTGCCAAGAGCATCGATGCGAAAGCGGTTGATTTCGGCGAGGGAGCCATTTGAAAATTCAAGAAAGTTGTAAGTGGTGTTATCGTTGCCAACAAAGCCGTCAATTAGGTTGCCAGTGATGAGGTTGGAGTCGATGATAGAAACTGCATCGGAGATGGCGTTTGAAGAGCGAAGGTTGATGTGACCATCACCGTTGGGAGCAAGAGTAATGTCTCCGTCTGAGGCAAAACTGGTTTTGATAGTAATGGCTTTGCCTTCAATTCCCAGGGTGCCGTTGGTAGCTTTGACTGAGGGAGCTGGGGCGGCTAAGGTGATGTCACCAGAGCTGTTAAGGATAGGAATTTGGTTGGCAAGAGTTTCTTGGTTTGGTGGATAGCTTTCAAGGAGATATGAATCAGAAGATTTGACAGCGGTACTAACGGGATTTCTGGGTTCAAGCTCAGATTGGTTTTCGACGGTGACGCCAAGATAGAGACGGTCGTATTGGAAAAAAAGCTCGCTGTTGATGGGATTATCTCCTTGGTTAATATCTCCTAGTGAGACAGTGAAAGTGTTATTTAAATCAGGAGTGAGATTCCAAGTTTGACTTTCCCAGAGGGGTTGACTGCCGTCTTCTTGATCGTAGAGGCGGAAAATGACGTTGGTTGAATCGGTTAAAGGATCGCCTTGAGCGTCAGTAAGGGCGGCGGCATAGGTAATGAGCCACTCTGTTGGTGTTTGATCTTGTTTGTCGGTGGCAACAGTAGTGGTGTCACCGGGTGAGGCAGCTTGAGTTTCTTCTTCTGGTAGAGGTGCGGGGTTTAAGACGCGAGCCAGAACAAAGCCGCCGCCTAAGAGAAGAAGGATGACAGCAGCAAGACCAACATAAACCCAAGGTTGGCGATCGGATTTTTCTTTTGGTTTTTTAATTCCAGGAGGACTCATTTGAGGAACTAGTTCGACAGGGGGTTGGTCTGTCTTTGCCGAGGGTTGCGGCGAGGCAGGCCCGCCTTGACTAGGAAGTTGCGGCGAGGCAGGGGTTTGAAGTGTAGGTTTGCTGACTGCCGGAAGTGGTGGTGTGGGTCCGCCAGCTGGCGGAGGAGTTGAAGGCGTTGGTTGATGAGTAAAAAGGTCTTTAACAGGAGTTTTGGCTAAGTTGGCTGGGGGAATAGGAGTTTGAGGTTGTGCTCGACCAGTGGTTTTAGCCCAGTTGTAAAAGCGGCGGATAGATGAGAGTTTTCTTAAGCTGGAAGCATCTGAGAGGCCGAGGATTTGAAGGTGAGTGGTGAATTTTTTGAGATTGGCATTGTTTAGAAGTTGGTTGAGGTTGTCTGAAGGGTGGTTTTGGTTAGCCCAGTCGAGGAACTGGTGAGTGTCTGATTGGTAGTTAGCAATGGTTTTGGGACTTAAACTTTCTGTCTTTAAGTATTTGGTAAATGCAGTTACTGGGGCTAGATGAGGAGAAGGGAGAGAGAGGGGGCGCTTGCCAGTTTTTAGAGAATGGTTTGATAGAGTTTGAGTGAGTTTTTGAGGAAGATAATTTGAGACAACAAGAAAATGGGAAAACTTTCTGATGCTACTGAGGCGGCGGTTGATAGTAGCAGTGGGGATGTGATTTTTAATAAGAGCGGTTTTGTAGGCAATATAGGTTTTGGAATTTTTTAAATTTAACTTGGAAGTTTTGGAGCGTTTGGATATCCAGGTTAATAACTGGCGAACGTCGGAGCGGTAGTTTTTGATGGAGGTGGGGGAAAGATTTTTGTTAGTAAGGTAAGTTTTGAATTGTTTTAAGAGTTGAAGGTTTCCGGGCAGGGGTTTCATTTTATTTTATTTTTTGCAATATGTTTTTTGTCTGGGATTAGAAAAGATTAGACAATTTTATTAATCTAGATAAAGTGTATGGGAAGAGTGAGATTGGGGTCAATTGAGCAGTTTTTTCTCAAGTTAATATGGGTGTTGTGGGCTCAAGAAAGCGAATTTTATTTTTTCATGGTGTTTCACGGGAGGTTTATTACAGTCATAATAGATCAAATAACATCAACTAATAAATATAATAAATAATAGGTAATAGCTAATAAGAGACTTGACTTTACTGTTGTTGTTGTGTTTTGATGGTTCTTAGTTCAATTAAACACAACATGTAATGAAACTTCTAAAACTCAAGACTCTATTGCGGTTAGCTGGTAATGTTGATCTATTTTCAACTGAGGAAAATTTTAAATATTTTTCTTACCCTAAGCTTTACTGGCGATTGAACAGGTATTCTGCCAGTTCAATAAGAGACGGGGTGGGGCAGTTAGTTAAGTCTGGTCATGTGGCGAAAATTATGCGGAATTACAGGCCCAATTTTCGTTTAACTGAAGTGGGAAAAGAAGAGTTATTGTTAAAGTTTGCAGTGAGTCGAAACAAGGGTAGGTGGGATAAAACTTGGAGAGTGGTGGTGATTGATTCTAAGAGAACGAGTAAGAGTGAAGTAAGATGGTTGCGGAGTCAGTTAAAGCAGTTTGGATGTCGTAATCTGGAGCGGGGGGTATATGTGACTCCTCTAAATATATCTAAAGGTATCAAAGATGTGCTTTTACGCCAAAGTTTGCTGGGTGGAGTGACGGTGCTTGAAACCAAAAAGTTTGTGGTTGGGGACGATAAAGCGTTTGCGTCAATAGTCTGGGAGCTTGATGAGTTAGTCGAGGCCTATCTGGAGTTTGTCAGTCTAAGTGCAAAGTTGATAAGGGTGGTGCGAAGTGGGAAGGAATTGACAGATAAGTTAAAGCGTGAGTTTGTTTCGGTATCTGATCGGTGGTTTGAACTTTTGAGTGTTGATCCGGGTTTACCAACTGGATTGCTACCCAAAGATTGGGGGTTTGAGGAAGCAAAGAGTAATTATTTAAAATTGGCGGAATCGGTGTGGGAGTTGGAGGAAGAAGAGGCGAGTTAAGAGGTAAACAACTTGTTACCCTGTTCGGCCTAAGCTAAAATAGAGACAGGAGCAATATGTCTAAATACGATCATAAGACGATTGAAGCTAAGTGGCGGAAAAAGTGGCTTGAGGAAAAAACTCATCAACCTGACTTGGAGAAAGCTAAAAAGCCGTTTTATAATTTGATGATGTTTCCATATCCTTCGGCAGAAGGGTTGCATGTGGGGAACATGTATGCGTTTACTGGGGCAGACGTATATGGTAGGTACAAGAGAATGAAAGGCATGCAAGTGTTTGAACCGATTGGGCTGGATGGGTTTGGAATTCACTCTGAAAACTATGCAATCAAGATAGGAAAACATCCAGTAGAACAAGCAAAGGTGAGTGAGAAGCGGTTTTATGATCAGTTGAGTAAGATTGGGGCAAGTTATGCTTGGGATTACAGACTAGAAACTTATGATCCGGAGTATTATAAGTGGACGCAGTGGATTGTTGTTGAAATGTTTAAACATGGTTTGGCTTATCGTGGGGAAGCAGTAGTTAACTGGTGTCCGTCATGTAAAACTGTTTTGGCAGATGAGCAGGTGGAGGGGGCCCGCCTCGACTTGCGAGACGAAGTCGACGCGAGGCGGGTGTGTGAGCGGTGCAAAAGCGAAGTCGAGAGAAAGAAAATGGAGCAGTGGTTTTTTAAGATTACAGAGTATGCTGACAGGTTGCTTGAGAATATTGAAAAGATAGATTGGCCAGAAAAGATTAAGATTGCCCAGAGGAATTGGATTGGGAGGAAAGAAGGGATTGATATTGTTTATCCGATCAAGGGAAGTAAAGAAGCAATAACCTGTTTTACGACTAGACCGGACACTAATTTTGGAGCCACGTTTGTGGTGGTGGCTCCGGAGCATAATTTCCTCGAGAGCGCACAGATTCCTGCAGAATATGAAGATAAGGTCAGAGACTATATCAAAAGGTCTCTAAATAAGACAGAGCAGGAGAGGAAAGAAGAAGGGAGAGAAAAAACAGGTGTTTTTACCGGGCTATATGCCATAAACCAACTAAATGACTATGAAATGCCAATTTATATATCGGACTTTGTGTTGATGGATGTAGGAACTGGAGCAGTGGTGGGAGTACCAGGCCATGATAAAAGAGATTTTGAATTTGCACAGTTGTACGATTTGCCAGTGATAAGAGTGGTAGTGGCAGATGATGGAGATAAATCTGAGATAACTAAAGTGGAACAAGTGCAGGAGAAAGAGGGAGTAATGATTAATTCTGAATTTCTAGACGGATTGGATATTCATGAGGCGACCAGAAAGATGATGGATCATATTGAGGAAAAAGAGTGGGGGAAGCGGACTATTAGTTATCATCTTCGAGATTGGTTGATCTCAAGACAAAGATACTGGGGACCGCCAATTCCAATGGTTTATTGCCAAGCTTGTGCGCAGAAAAGTAAATCATGGTTTACAACTGACGAGGCGCAGTCTGTGAGTAAGAGCGCCAAAGATTGGCATCATCATGGTTGGTATCCAGAGGCAATTAGCAATCTGCCGGTTGAATTGCCATTTGTTCGCGACTACAAACCTAAAGGTGATGGCAAGGCGCCGTTGGAGAATGCGCCAGAGGAGTGGTTGTTTACTAAATGTCCTGAGTGTGGAGGAAAAGCAAAAAGAGAGGTGGATGTTTCGGATACTTTTTTGGATTCAAGTTGGTATTTCTTGGCTTATCCAAGTTTGAAGAGTAAGACCTGGAAGTCTGAGGGTAATCCATTTGATCCGGAAATAACTAAGAAGTGGTTGCCGGTCAGTGCTTATATTGGCGGTGCGGAGCATGCGGTGCTTCATTTGCTGTACTCAAGATTTGTGACACAAGCTCTTAAAGATTGGGGACATTTGGATTTTGAGGAGCCGTTTCCGTTTTTGTTTAGTCATGGGTTGATTATTAAAGACGGGGCAAAAATGAGTAAGTCTCGAGGCAATGTGGTAATACCAGATGAGTATATTGATAAGTACGGGGCAGACACTCTGCGGATGTATTTAATGTTTTTGGGCTCATATGATCAGGGAGGGGATTTTAGAGATACGGGCACGGCAGGGATGGGGCGGTTTTTGGTTAGGGTGTGGGAGACGTTCCAAGATAAAACTAAAGTGAGTGATAAAACTAGCCCTGAGTTGGTGAGTGTATTTCACAAGACGATTAAAAAGATGGGGGAGGATATTGGTAAATTTAAGTACAATACGGCGATTGCAGCGTTTATGGAGTTGATGAATGCTTGGAGATTGGAAAAGCAGACTTTCTCAAGAGAGGATGCTTTGGTAGTAGGAAAGTTAATAGCGCCGTTTGCGCCATTTATGGCAGAGGAAGTGCATGAGCAGCTCAGAGGTACGAGAGGTACAAAAAGTACAAAATTTGAATCAGTGCATACCCAAGAGTGGCCAGAGTATGACAAGAAACAAGTAGTTGAACAGATGGTGACTGTAGCGGTTCAAGTGGATGGTCGCCTGAGGGCAACCATAGAAGTCAGGAATCAGGACTCAGGAGTCAAAGATGAGGTGGTGGTAAAGGCTAAGGCAGATGAGCGAGTGAAGAAGTGGCTGGAAGGGAAAAAGATCAAAAAGGAAGTGTTTGTGAAAGGAAGATTGGTAAATTTTGTAGTTGGTTAGGTGGTTTTTTTAGTTTTTCAATGAAGTGATCGTCGAGTGAAATACAAGAACTAGAATAAGCAGAGTTTGGTAGGAGGCAATGACAGGCAAGGTGTCCAAAATTTGATTTCCTGGGGAAAAGTGAAAGGCAAGAGGAATCCAGATTAAGAAAAAGGCAGGCAAGCGGTAATAGTAGGCAAGAATCAGTGGATAGGCGAAAACAAGTTGATGTTGCCAGGCAACGGGAGTAGTTAGTGGTAGGAGTGCAAGAAGGATGATAAAGGCGCGAGACAAAGTAGATTTTCTAGTGGCTAGAATAATGGCAAAGTAAAGAGTTAGAGAGATGATTAAGGCGATGATTGGTGTAGTCAGGCCAAGGCGTAAGAAAAGGGATTTTAGAGATTGGTCGTAAAAGTTATTAGTTGAGATTGATATGAAGAAAGAGGGAATAAGGGAGAAAAAGTAGTGGGTAAATAATGAGGGCTTGAAGAGGTTGATTAAGAGAAATAAGCTAAAACTAGTGATGACATAGTGATATTGTTTCCTAATAAAAAATATGGGCAACAGGGCTAAAGGAAAAATTTTAGTTGTTGCAGCTAAGGCGAGAGTTAGAGCAGACGAGAATTTTTTTGACTGGTTGGAAAGGTAGAGTGAAAGAATAGTTAAAAATAGGGCGATGTGATTGATTTGGCCCATGGCTAGAGTGAATTTGACTGGAAAAGTTTGGGTAAGGAAAGCAAAAAGGGTGAGGGTAAAGGGGAGGCTTAAGGGAATTTTGGTGATCTTAATGATTAGATATAAAGAAAGATAAAAAGTTAGGAATGAGATAAGGGTGAAGATGGTTTGAGAAACAGAGAAGGGTAGAAGGGTAAACAACCAGAGAATTGGTAGAACTCCTGGGGGGTAGTTGAAAGGAATGTTGACATAGGTGGTTTGGTAGGGATTATTGCCCTTGGTAAATTCTTGAGCTGCGAGGTAGTAAACTTTAAAGTCTAACAAATAAGCGGTTTGGTTAATTTTTGCTAGATTGAAAGTGATTTGGGCAATTGAGACAGTAAAAAGAATAATCGAGCCGATGAGAAAAAGCTTGGGTTTTGGGAGGGTTTTTTTCATTGAAGATATTGTAGCAGGGAGATTTGGTGACTGCTTTGGCGAGGCTAGGGAATCTAAAAATTTTGTAGCTGGTTAGTTTGCTTGACACAGTGGTGAGAATTGCGTAGCGTGGAAGTATGAACGACTTTCACAGTCGATTTAAGGAATATGTAGTTTCAAATAAGTGGCAGGTTGGTTTAGGATTGATTGGTTTGGTTTTAATGGGTTGGGGAATGTTTCAGGCTATATTGCAAGTGAAGAAGGATTCGGCTGTGGAGATTGTTTCAGTAGATGAGAGCAGTGAGGGTGGTGAAGTGGTGGTGGATGTGGGTGGAGCGGTAGAGAAACCAGGGGTGTATCGGTTGGGTACTGATGCTCGGATTAATGACGCGTTAGTGGTGGCAGGTGGATTATCGGTGGAGGCTGACAGAACTTGGGTGGCGAGATTTGTAAATTTGGCTAGTAAACTTGAAGATGGAATGAAGATATATGTGCCCTCACAGGGTGAAGGAGGAGTAGGGAGTCAGGAGTCAGGAGTAAGTTATGGATCGAGTGGGGTGGTGGCAGGAGCCGCCTTTGCTCCAGTAGGAGCTACGGCGAGCCAAGTTAATATAAATACAGCGAGTGCAAGTGAATTGGATAGTTTGTGGGGAATTGGAGAGAAAAGGGTGGCGGATATAATAGAGAATCGGCCTTATTCTGATGTGAGTGAGTTGTTGAGCAAAGCGGGGATACCCAAGAATGTGTATGAGCGGATTAAAGATGAGGTGAATGTTTATTGATTTTCACTAGTTAAATGAAAAATGGGAAATTTGCATATCTTTTTGTTCTTTTGATACTGTTTAGTAGTGGATATTTGTTGCGTTTGAAGCAGGAATTAAAGCGTTTTGAGAAGTTTTCACAGATAAAAGAAAATGAGGTGGTAAATTATACGGGTTTTGTTCTTGAGCAACCATATCAGAGAGGATCAAAACAGGTCATAGTGGTGGAGAATTTTCGCCTCTACATAGGCCCTTTTGAAGAGGTTAAGTTGGGTGATAAAGTGGCATTTTCTGGCAGAGTGGATAAACGATTGATAAGATTTAAAACACCAACTTTTTACCTATATGAAGCTGAAATTAATAAAATAAGTATAGGTGATAGTAAAAGTGTATTTGGGTTTTGGTATTGGTGGGGGCGGATTGGGCTTATTAGTGAACGGATGGAGTTGATTTTTGCAAAATTTTTAGGTGAACCGCATGCGAGTTTGTTAGCTGGAATTGTGTTGGGTGTGAGAAAGAACATGCCGGCTGATTTTTATGAAATATTGGTAGCAAGTGGGACGCTTCATGTAATTGCAGCCAGTGGGTTTAATATAACGATTATTGCCAAACTGTTACTTGAGCTTTTAACACGTTTGATGAAGCGGCAGGTGGCGGTGATATTTGCTATTTTGGGAATTGGGTTTTATACCTTGTTGGCGGGAGCGTCGCCTGCAGTGGTTAGGGCGGCAATTATGGGTGGTTTAGCGTTTGTAGCCCAGGCTTTGGGGCGGGAGTATTTGGCCAAGTGGTCGTTGTTTGTTTCAAGTGGGATAATGTTACTTTTTGAGCCGTTGATGTTGGGAAATGTGTCGTACCAGTTATCAGTAGCAGCGACGGCAGGCATACTCTGGTTGCAACCGGGAATTGAAAAGTGGTTTAAAGGTGTAAATAAGGTGTTAAAGCAAGATTTGAGCACAACTTTGGCAGCGACTATTGGGGTATTGCCGATTACCTTGATTACTTTTGATCGGTTGAGTATTGTTTCACCGATAGTGAATGCTTTTGTTTTGTGGTTGGTGCCAGTAATAATGGCTTTGGGAGGAATGATGATAGTTGGAGGGTTAATCTGGCAGGGTTTAGCACAAGTTTTGGCTTGGTTGGTGTGGCCAATCTTAGAGTTATTTATTCGAGTGGTGTCTTGGTTTGGGGGGTTAGGGTTTGCGAGTGTAGAGGTGAAAGGGATGAGTTGGGTGTTTGGAGTGGGGTACTATATCACGCTAATAAGCGTGATTAAGCTAAAAACTCAAAGCGAAAAGTTAAAAACTACAACTTAAAGCGCAAAGCTGGTATTTTGGTGGTATGAGGAAGTTTGTCGGTTGGGCGGGGTTGGTTATGGTGATGTTTATGGTGGGAGTGTGGCTGGAGTGGCCAGATAGTAATGTGCATATTGTGATGTGCGATGTGGGTCAGGGAGATGCGACAGTGGTTATTCACCGGTTTACTCAAGTGGTGATCGATGGTGGGCCGTCTTCTGAGAAGATGATGGCTTGTTTGTCAGAGAGGATGCCGTTTTGGGATCGGCAAATCGAGATGGTGGTGGTTTCCAATAATGATGAAGATCATTACTTGGGGTTGATTGAAGTATTGGAAAGATATGAGGTGGGAATGTTTGTGGCTAGTAGCATTGTTAAGAAAGCTAAGAGTTTTGAGAAATTGCGGGAAGTGGTAGTGAGTGAAGAGGCATTGGTACATGTGCCTCAGGTGGGAGAAGAGTTAAAGGCGGGAGAATTAGCTTTTAAAGTATTGTGGCCGCAAGAGAAGATGGGAGATGAACGGCTGTGGCACGCCCAGCCAGTGGTCGACGCAAGTTTGAGTGAAATACTTGGGGCAATGAGTGTAAAAGAGCCAAATTCTTATTCAGTGGTTTTGGAGCTTGATTTTGGCGAGTTTGAAGCATTGTTTACTGGGGATATAGGGGAGGATGAGGAGAAGATATTGTTGGAGAGAGGCTTGAGGGATATTGAGTATCTTAAGGTGGGACATCATGGTTCGAAATATTCATCAAGTCTGAAATTTTTGGAGAAGATAATGCCAGAAGTGGCGGTTATTGGGGTGGGAGCAAAGAATAGTTATGGCCATCCAACCAAAGAGGTTTTGGGCAATTTAGAGCAAGTTGGAGCGAAAGTATTAAGAACTGATAAAGATGGGATTATTGAAGTGGTGAGTGATGGGGAGAGGATGTGGATTAATACTGATTAAAAGTAAGCAAGCCGCGGTGGTGGTATAGTCAGAAATTCTAAATTAATAGAAAGTCATAAGTATCCACTACCGCGGCTCGTTCCTTTGCTATTGCAACTTTTCTAACAAGACTGTTTCTTGATCACAGAGCATGGTTAGTGACCAGCCCTCAGTTTCAACTTGTTGTGTTTGTGAAGAAAGTTGCACTCCTTCCCAACTTTCGGCGCCTGGCGGCAAATATAGAAGCATTATGGTGTTTTTACCTGTAAAGGCTCCTTGGTTTGAGAACTTAATATCTGTTTCTGGGTCGGTGTAGGTTTCAGCTAGCCAGATAGTAATTGAGCTTTCGGGCGCATTTTCAAGGCATGTTGATGTTGGTGTTGGTGTTTGTGTTGGTGTTTGTTCCAAAGAGGAACATGATGCAAGTACGGTTAAGATTAAAAGAATAGGGATTATTTTCTTCACGGCTGAAGTCTCCTAAAAGATTTACCGCCTCAAGGTCAGTCGACTGTTTGTCTTGAGACCATCGCATGAACTGCAGATTTACGATGAACGGCTTTTCACTCTCTAAAAAAGAGCGCAAAGCCATCCACCGTGTTTTTCTCAAGCATTTTTCAATGTGCAAAGGAACGTTGTGTTCTCAATAAAGCGAAAAAGCGTACTGCTATAGTACGCGCTGCTATTTATTGATAGGTATAAATATACACTAGTTGAGAGTAAAAATCAATCTTATAGGATAGTTGTTTCATGGGTTGACATCGAGTTGGATTTGGGTCAAACTGGAAAAGTAAATATAGGAGGAATGATGCAAAAGTTGTTCATAGTTCTGTCATTTGTTTTAGCTTTGGTATTTGTGTCTGGAGTGAAGGCTCAGGATACAACTGCTGGGGAAGTGGAGGTAGCGGCGGAAGATGTGACTTTGGCTAGTTCACCATCAACTGAAGGATTTGGATTGACAATTCAGAACTGGTTTGAGGATATTCAAGAGAGATTTGCTCGAAATCAAGAGAGAAAATTGGAGTTAACACAATTGCATGCTGAGCGAGCGCTGGCAAGATTGGAGGCGGCAGCAGAAGAGGGGGATGAGAAAGCATTAGCGAAATTGGAAGCAGCTAAGGCAAGGTATGAGGTAAAACTGGCAAAATTGGAGGATTTGTCTGAGAATGACGAAGGCGTGCGGGAGCATGTGTTGGCAATGATTAGTAAGCATGAGGCAGTTTTGGAGCGAGTGTTGGAGAATGCTCCAGAGTCGGCTCAATCTGGGTTGGGAAGAGCTTTGGAAAATGCTCAAATACATAGAGACAGAATGTTAGAAAAGTTTTCTGAAGAGGAACGAAGTGGATTTAAATCTGCACTTGAAGCCAAAAAAGAAAGAATTAAGGTAAGGTTGGAACAAATAAATGGGCAGAGTGATGGTGAGGATGGGGTAGAGAGTGAAGTAGAGACACAGTCGGGAGGAGCCATGTCAGAAGAAGATCGTTTGCAGCAAAAACCGGCATTGATGAGGAATGAGATTATGAGAAATAATCAGCAGACAGGAAGCAGTGATCAGCTTGCTCCAAGTGCGGCTGGTGTTGGTGGAAGTGTTCCAAATACAGTTAGTGTTGATGGAAGTGCTCCAAGTGCGGCTGGTGTTGGTGGAAGTGTTGAGGGAGTAGGTAATAGAAGAGGTAAATTGTATTGGTTTTTTGATGATTTGAGAGAAGGATTGGGGTTATAGTTCCTGAGTCTGATTTTGAGGATTATTGAGTGGTTTTCAATTTTAAAGAAAGCCTGATAGACTATGGAGGAATATGATTAGTGATTTAATTAGACAAAAGATTACACGCTCACTTGAGACGTTGGGATTAACTAAGACTGATTTTGCTTTAGAGCACCCGCGAGAGATGGCTCATGGTGACTATAGCTCTAACGTCGCGATGCGACTGTTCTCGAAATCCCAAGATACAAATTCCAAAGATCAAACAAATTCCAAGTCACAAATTTCAAAATTAAACAATCCTAGAGAAATTTCGGAGGCAATAAAGAAAGAAATAGAGAAGGATTTGCCTGATTTTTTAGAGAAGGTGGAGGTGGCTGGGCTGGGATTTATTAACTTTTATTTGGCAGATAAATATTTGGTTGAGGAGATGGGGAAGGTAGTTGAGGAGGCGCAAGAATTTGGGCAGGTAAGAGAGCTTTTTGATAAGAAATTGATGGTGGAGTATGCACATCCGAATACTCACAAGCAGTTTCATATTGGGCATATGAGGAATATTGCTTTGGGAGAGAGTTTGTGTCGGATATTCGAGGCTAATGGAGCTAAAGTGATTAGGACTAATTATCAAGGAGATGTGGGACTTCATGTAGCTAAGGCAATTTGGGGAGCAAGAAAGTTGGGATTGCCTAGTGATTCGGCGTCGTTGTCTGATAAAGTGACGTTTTTGGGGAAGGCTTATGTTGAGGGAAACGCGGCGTATGAGGAAGATGAGAAAGCCAAAAAGCAAATTCAGGCGTTGAATATAGCGATTTATGTGGCTGATGGGAGTGTTAAAAATGTTTGGGAGAAGACACGAAGTTGGAGTTTGGAGTATTTTGATTGGATTTACAAGAGGGTTTATGCCAAGTACGATCGGCTTTATTTTGAAAGTGAAGTGGCAGAACAAGGAAAGAAGGCTTCTAAAGAGGCGTTGAAAAAAGGAGTGTTATCCAGAAGCCAGGGAGCAGTGGTGTTTTTAGGAGAAAAGCACGGGGTGGATACGCGGGTGTTTTTGACCAAAGAGGATTTGCCAACTTATGAGGGAAAGGAATTGGGTTTGGCGGCTTTAGAGTTTAGTGAGTTTGGGGAGATTGATAAATGCATTCATGTAGTAGGACCAGAGCAGAAGAGTTTTTTTGAAGTCACTTTTAAGGTAGAGGAACTGTTGGATCCGGAAAAATATAAGGGCAAACAAAAACATTTTGTATATGGGTATGTGCAGCTTAAGGAAGGGAAGATGAGTTCAAGGAAGGGAAATATCTTGACAGGAGAGTGGTTGCTTGATGAAGCCAAGAAAATGATTGAGAAGGTGTTGGCAAAAGGTGAATACTCTGATAAAGAAAAGGAAGAAATTGCTGAGATGGTAGCAGTGGGGGCAGTAAAGCACTCGATGCTTAGGGTAGCGCCAATTAAAAACATTGCTTTTGATTTTGGTGAATCAGTAAGTTTCGAAGGGAACAGTGGACCGTACCTACAATACACCTTTGCTAGGGCAAAGAGTGTATTGAGAAAATCTCAAACTTCAAATAACAAAGACCAAACAAATTCTAAATCTCAAATTCCAAATTACAAAAAACTTCTTGAGTCAATTAAATCTGATGGTGTTGGCAATCAAGAAGAGAAAGTGATACTAAGATTGTTGTATCAGTTTCCTGAGGTGGTAGCCGAGGCAGGCAAGGAATATGCGCCGCATAAGATATGTGATTATTTATTTGCTTTGAGTCAAGCTTTTAATGGGTTTTACAATATGCATAGCATATTGGGGAGTAAGAAGTTTAAAGTAAGCAGTAAGCAGAGAGATTTTAGGTTAGTGTTGACGGCGGCGGTGGCGCAGGTTGTTGAAAACGGGCTGTATTTGTTGGGAATAAAATCTCCCCGTAAAATGTAAACATTTTAAGGGGTAACCCCCGAGATGGAAGTTTTCACTTGGGAAAAAAAGGGAATAGGGTGGAGGAGGGATAGTCGTCTTTGGGTTTTATAGTAATATCTTGACCAATTATTGTTCTTTCTGGTGTGTTTAGTACTTCTTTAACTTTTGTTATAGGAGCTGGCATGGGAAATTCACGGAATGTTTTGTTTAAAGGATCAATAATCAGAAGAGAATAAGGGTTGGTTCTGGGTGGTTCATTTTCTAACATAGTGGTTGGGATTATACAATAAAAGATTAGCATTAGACTTACTTAAGGGAAAGTAAGATTTATGTTGGTAGTGAGGTGATGAGAGGGTTTGGTAATATAAAAGAGTGAAAAAAATACGACTAGTGTTGGTTTTTTTAGCAGGAGTAATGTTTGGGATATTGGTTTTTAGAGTTGGTTGGGAGATTTCTTTGAAAGGGCAAGTTAAAGAGGGCGTGACAGAGGATTTGAAGAGAAAAGGAATGGCGGGAAAAATATCCTTGGGAGAGCATTTTGTGGTGGGGTACAGGGATGTTGAGTTGATGGGGGAGCTAATAAAGAGAGGTTGGGTGGGGGGAGTTTATGTCTCAGAGAGAAATGTGCGGGGCAAGAGTATAGAAGAAGTGAGAGGGGAGATTGAGGGTTTTCAGCAAGTAGCCAAAGATAATGGGTTACTACCACTTATGGTGATGACTGATCAAGAAGGTGGCGTGGTGGAGAAATTGTCACCACCACTTGAGGAGAGAGTGTCTTTGGGGTCGTTGGCGGCAGAGGGAAAGTGGGAGAGATTAGTGGAAGATTATGCCCAAGCCCAAGCTGAGGAGTTAGTTGGTTTGGGTGTGAATGTGAATTTGGCTCCGGTAGTGGATTTAATGCCTGAGAGAACGTACAGAGATAGGTATACCAAGTTAAGCAAGCGAGCGATTAGCGATGATCCTTATGTAGTGACTCAGATGGCTAGGGTGTATTGTAGAGAGTTAGTTAAGAATGGGGTGATGCCGGTGTTAAAACATTTTCCAGGGCTTGGGAAAGCAATTGGAGATACTCATATGAGGCCGGTGAGAATGAGGGTGGAGCTTAGTGAGTTGAGGCAAGAGGATTGGGTGCCTTTCCGGGCTATTTTGGAGAGTAAAAAAGCGTTTTTAATGTTGTCTCATGTGATATTGACTCAAGTAGATGGTGAGCATGCGGTTTCGGGCTCAAAAAAGATTGTCGAAGGCATTATTAGGGAGGAGTGGGGTTATGATGGGGTGGTGATAACAGATGATTTGGGAATGGGGGCAGTAAAGGAAGAAGTGGAGAAAGTAGCGGTGAATGGATTAAATGCAGGGGTGGATATATTGTTGGTGGTGGATGGAGAAGAGGTGTATTTTAAAGTGTTTGAGTCAGTGATTAAAGCTTGGGAGCGGGGAGATTTGGATGAAGAAAAGTTGTGGGAGAGTCAACAGCGATTGCGGTGGGTGCGGGCAAGGCTGTGATGCTTTTTGATATTTAGAGTTAATGTTTGCAAGGGTGATGGTTAAAACTAATAATAATTGGCCTTGCTGCCCCAGTACCAAAAACTTGACTTGCTTGCTTGATCATCTAGTCTGCCTGTCGGTAGGCAGGTCACGCTTCACATTCAAGTTTTGATACGGGGTGGACGCCAGGGCTATTGATAATACTAGTAAAAGCTGTCCTTGCTGAAGAGTGAGAGGGTAGTGATCTACTAGTCCAATGAGTAAAATCATGGCAAAAGGAATAGTGAATAGTGAATAGCGAATAGTTTTTCTTTTTTGCCAAAGTAGGTAGATAACTGGAAGAGTGCCGATTAGTCCGGTTTCAGTCAGCCACAATAAATAAATGCTGTGGACAGGTTGAAAGAAACGGGTAGTGCCGGTGATTGTGCCATAGTTTTGCATTACGGCGGTGAAGTTGTTTAGACCAATGCCAAAGATAGGCATATGGGCAAAGGCTGTCAAAGCGATGTTTGAGAGCTGAATTCGGCGGGTGATTGAGGAGGAGTCGTAGGGCAATTGAAAAGTTTGATGGAGTTTTGAAGTGGTGGGTAAGAGTAAGAAGATGACGGAAATAATAATTGCGGAGGTAAAAGTAGTTAGCAGTTTCTTGGGAGAAGTGCTAGCTTGTAAAGCGAGGCTTATAAGTAGGATAGCAAAAAGTAAGGCTAACCAGGCAGAGGCCGCCTGGGTTAAGAGGAGAGCGGGGATGGAAAAAAAGTAGGTGGTAGCTTTGAGTAGATTGTGATATGGTTTCTTGGTTTTTTCTCCTCTGGAAAGCAAAAATAGGCTAATTAGGCCAATACTGATGAATCCGGCGAGTATATTTGGGTGTGGATTTGTCCCGTAGGGAATAATTCTAAGACTACCAAAGAGGGTGGTTTTAGCAATGTTTTGGTTGATTATAAGAGTTGGTTCTCCCAAGAGAGGGTAGCCGACCAGAGAGCGTTGGGTGGTGAATTGGTAAAGTGCAAGAAGAGATTGGAAAATGAGAGCGAGAGCGAGAGGAAGAGTAATTAGGTTTCTAATTTTTGCTTTCCACTTTTTAAATGCGTGAATTTTGATCCACAAAAAGAAAAGAAAAAGCTCAATTAACTTAAACCAAAACCATGTGGCGGCAAGTGGCCTTGTGGACAGTAGTCCGCGAATACCAACAAGTAAGAAACAAAAAAGAAGTAATAATGAATTTGGTTTTTTAAGATATTTGAGTAGTTTTTGTTTAGTTAACTTTTGCTTGGTAAGCCAGATAAAAAGTAAAATTAATATGGGAATATCGGAAAGGTAAATGCGAGGAATAAGATAGTCACTAAGAATACCCGAAATATAACTTTCTGAAACATAAAAATGGTAAGCAAGATTGGTGGGGATTAAGAAAATGGTGAGTTGGAAAAGGAGTTTTTCAAGTCGTGACATTTGAGACTAATGATACATTTTTTTAGCAAAATTTGCTTTGGGAAAAGGGGAAGTGGTGGAATATTGGAAGCTGTTGGCTTGACTTTGACTTGAGAAACAAGATAAAGTGGAAGAGTAGGGAAAAGTACAAGAAGTACGAGAGGTACGAAGCAGAGAGAATATGCAAAAGCATAGGTATAAATCGTTTGCTGAATTTTTTGATCATTTTAAGGTGGGATTTGGGGCGTTGGTGGTAGCATTATTAGCATTATCAGTAGGGATTTTGGTGGATCGGATGGATGTGTCGCAAGATATTCGCAAACAGGCGGCAGGGACTGAATGTGAAGCACCATTGGCGCCGGGGAATGTAAAGGCGAGATCAGGTGAAGAACCAGGGACAATATTGTTTTCTTGGCTAACTTCTTTGTATACAGATCATTATGCAATTAGTTACGGTATGGAATCGGGGAATTATGAGTATGGGTTGGTAAATGTAGGAACAATTAGGCAGGTTTTGGTGCAGTATTTGGAACCGGGAAAAACTTACTTTTTTGTGGTAGCAGCAGTAAATGAGTGCGATAGTAGTCCTTATTCGTTTGAAGTGGCAGCAGTAGCAACTGCAGAGAAGAGAGTGGTGGTGAGGACTACGCCAAAGCCGACGGTTAAACCACTGCCTTCACCTTCTCCATCTCCTGATTTGGTGGGCTTGTTGGATGCAACTGATTCTGGTGAAGCTACTGAGAGTGCAGGGGCGACAGATTCGGCTTTGACAATAAAACCAAAAGTAATACCTGAGCCTGAAAAGAAAGAAGAGCTGACGCCATGGTGGGCAGTGCCATTGCAGATACCGCTGCTGGCGGGTTTGGTGGTTGTGATTTTTATGTTGGTAGCAGGAGTGGGTTTGATGAAGAGGAGAAAAGTGCCTAATTTGCCAAGTGCTCAGGCAAAAAAAGTGGTGGAAAAAGATGTGATGGTTGGAATGAAGTCACCTACTCCGGTGCCAACAGAGACGAGTCCGAGTGTGGGGGAAAGAAAAGAGCCTCAAGTTCCTGGTTCTCAATAGATTTTGGGTAGGGTAGAATAAACTCAAGAACTTACGAATTTAGGAAGCTACGAATTAAGGTAGCATTTTGTTTATGGATTATCAGTTGTGTGAGTGCAAGTCAGGTTTGAGGATGATAGGTGTGCCAATGAGTGGGGTTAAGAGTGTGACGATGTTGGCGATGGTGCATGTTGGGAGTCGATATGAGGAATCAAAAATTTCAGGAATTTCGCATTTTTTGGAGCACTTTCTTTTGAATGGCACCAAAAAGTGGCCGAGTGCGATGGCAATATCGCAGGCAATTGATGGAGTAGGAGGAACTCACAATGCTTTTACTGGCAAGGATTACACTGGCTATTATATAAAGCTTGCAAGCGACAAGTTGGAGTTAGCTGTTGATATGGTGAGTGATTGGTTGCTGGAGCCGTTGTTGCCTGAAAGTGAGATGAGTAAAGAGAAGGGGGTAATTTTGGAAGAAATTAACATGTATGAAGATGATCCTAAACGATATATTTATGATGTTTTTGATCGATTAGTATATGGTGATTCGAGTTTGGGGCGGGACGTGATTGGGACGCGGGAAACGGTGAGCAAATTGAAGAGAATGGATTTGTTAAAGTATTTGCAGCAGTGGTATGGGGTGGGGAATATGGTAGTTGGTATAGCCGGTGATGCTTCCAAACTAAAAACTAAAAGCGAAAAATTAAAAACTATGATTGAGGAATATTTTAGTAAAGGGGAAAAAAGAGTTGATGATTGGGTAAAAAGAAGGAAAGGTGGCTTGGGAGTGAAAAAGCAAAACAGTACGCGGTTAAAGGTGATTGATAAAAAAATAGAAGGGGTACATTTTCATTTGGGCTTTCCAAGTTTTAAACGCAAGCACAAAGATAAATACGCGCTGCGGGTGTTGGCAACAATTTTGGGTGGTAATAGTAGTGCCAGGCTGTTTCGAGAGATAAGGGAGAAAAGAGGGTGGGCGTATTATGCCTATTCAAGCGTGGATGCTTATGACGAAACTGGGGCAATTTATGCTTTGGAGGGAGTGAGACAAGATAAAGCGCAAGAAGCAGTGAAGGTGACATTGAAGCAGTTTGAGCAAGTGGCTGGAGAAGGAAAAGGGAAAGTGACTAGTGAGGAAGTGGAGCGGGCCAAAGAGTACTTGAAAGGAAAGTTGGCCTTATTTCTTGAAGATAGTGGAGATTTGGCGCAGTTTTATTTGCGTAGGTTAATGCTTTATGACGAGATTAAGACGCCGGAGGAGATATTTAAAGAGTTAGATCAAGTGAGTAGGGAAGATGTGGTGAGGGTGGCAAAAAAGCTGTTTGTGCCAGAAAAAGCAAACTTGGCAATAATTGGGAAGGTGAATAAGAAAAAGTTAAATAAGTTATTGAGGTAGGTTCTCGTTTAGTTGTTGGTATTTATTAGTAAGTTGTTGGTTTTGCATTATTATTTTTATGTATTAGTGGGTAAGGTAATGTGATTTTGCTTAATGTTAGCGTGTTAAAATTTTAACACAGTGCCAGAAGTAGTTTGGTACTGTGTGGGGATGATGTGCATGGTGATTAGTGATAGTTTGAATATTGGTAATATTTTGCATATCGGTAATAGTTTGTTTGATTGTGTGAGCATGATGAGGAAAGAAGAGTTATTCTTGTTAAGTATTATTAGATAGAGGAATGGGGTGGCTTTGTTAAAGTGAGTGCTTAGGAGTTGGTGGATTTAGCAATTTTTCAGAAAGGTTTGAAGAATTTGGAATGATGGTGGTATGATAAGAAAAAGGAAATAAAGGAGACATTATGCAAACTCAAAGATCAGTAGTATTGGTTAAGCCTGATGGGTTGCAGCGGGGGTTGGTGGGAGAGATTGTGAGTCGGTTTGAGAAGAAAGGGTTAAAGCTGGTGGCGATAAAGATGATGAAGATGACTGATGAGATGTTGGATAAGTGGTATGCGCACCATAAAGATAAGCCATTTTTTTCTAAATTAAAGAGTTTTATGAAGGTGTCGCCAGTGGTGGCGATGTTGTGGGATGGAGTGGAGTGTATTGATGCGGTGCGGGAGATAACTGGGATAACTAAGGCGCGGGCGGCAGAGGCAGGATCTATTAGGGGGGATTTGGCTATGAGTCAGCAATTGAATTTAATTCATGCTTCTGACAGTGTGGAAGGGGCGAAAAAAGAGCAGGAATTGATTTTTGCGGGTGATGATGTGTTTGACTATGATAAGGATATTGAAGTGTTTGTGTATTCGGAAGAGGAAAGAGAGTAGGGGAAATTTCTAATTGATTTAATTGACCTAATTTCTAATAATCTAGAGGTGTTTGCCTTGAGGTGGAGTTTTTCAATAGACTCTAATCTGTCTTTATGATCTTTGGCTTGATTAGCTGTGAACAGATGAGCGAAAGTAAAGAAGAACGATCTGTGCGAGGTGGAATGTTATTGTTCGCTTACTTTTTCTTGGCGTAGCGTTCGCGAGATACTTTGATAACCCCGGTAGTAATGCGGAGCATACTACGGGGTAGGCTTTTTGGGGCTACTTTTTCTTTGCATATCTTTCTCTTGAAATACGAATTACTTTATTGCGATTCTGGTTGCTGGAAGCAGCCAGAGGTAGGGTGGTGGCGGGGAAGGGCATGGAGGTTTGGTTGTTGATACTAAGTTTAGTTATGATTTGGAATTGGCCTAAGGAAACTAAATCTTCTTGTTCATATTTGGCAGCAAGTTCATGGTGCATGACGCGAGCGTCGTTGGCGCCGATGGTAAAGGTGAGGAGGCTACCGGCGTTTCCAAAGATAGCTTTTTGAACGTCTTCTGGAATTTGGGCAATGTATTGGTTGGCAAGCGTTAAGTTAAGGCGGTACTTTCTGGCTTCAGAGAGAATTTTGATAAAAGAATTGGTTGCAATGTTTTGAAATTCGTCAACATAGAGGTAGAAATCTTTTCGCTCTTCTTCGGGAACGTTAACGCGGCTCATAGCTGCTAGTTGAATTTTAGTAATGAGCATGGCTCCCAATAAGGCAGAGTTGTCTTCGCCGAGTTTTCCTTGAGAAAGATTGGCAATTAAGATTTTACCTTTGTCCATAACCTCCTCAATAGAGAAAGACGATTTAGGGGAGTCGAGAACGTTTCTAATTAAAGGGCTGGCAATAAATTGGCCGACTTTGTTTAAGATGGGAGAGATGGCTTCAGTGCGCAGGCGATCGTTCATTTTTTCAAATTCGCCAGTCCAGAATTGTTTTAAGACTTGATCTTCAAGATTATCGATGATTTTGGAGCGGAATTTTTGATTGGTTAAGATTTTAACTACATCTGGGAGAATTGTGTCGGGGCGGGAGAGGAGAGTGAGAAGAGTATTTCTTAAAATGTGTTCTAATCGGGGACCCCAGGAGTAATGGTAGAGTTTTTGAAAGATAGCTAAGATGCCTGAGGCGATTAATTCTTTGTGCTCGACAGTGGTGGCTTCAAACACGTTTAACTTAACAGAGTGGGTGGGGTCAGCGGGATTAAAGTAAACCACGTCGTTAATGCGGTTTTTGGGGATGAAATTTAAAAGGATATCAGAAAGATCGCCGTGAGGATCGATGATAGCGACACCTTCGTTGTGTTTTAGGTCGTTGATGGCCATGTTGGCTAGAAGAGTGGATTTGCCGGTGCCAGTTTTACCAATGGTGTAGAGATGTTTTCTTCTATCCTCTCTTTTGATACCAAAAATACGAGATTGGTTTTTAAAATCGGTGCTGGCAAAAAGGTTAACTTCTGGTTTTTCCTCATCGGAGAGGAAATCATAGACTGGTAGGTTTTCGGGCGGTTCGCCAAGGAGGGTTTTACCCCAGGCGATGTTTTTGATGGTAGAGAGAGTGTTGTTTGGCAAGTGCCAGAGAGTGGCTAGTTCGTCGACAGTTAGGTATTGTTTGGGAGTTTTTTTAAGGGTGCGAGCAGAGACGGATTCCAAAAGGGCTTTTTTGCCAAAAAGGAGAGTTTTTAAGTTTAAGCGATTACCTTGAGCGTTGGTGACAGAACCAAAAGAGCCGGCAATGGTGTTGAGCCAGTTTTTGCTTCGCAAGCTGGAGTCAGAGGAAGCAAAGACTTTGATACCAACTCTAAGACCAGTTTGAGCCAGCTTGGTTTCGATAATAGATTTTTGGGGATGTTCTTTTTTGGTGCCATCTTTCTGAGGAACTCCTTTGTTGAGAGTAGTAAGGCCAGTGTTTTTCCAAGAGTCGGAAACAGGGCGGGTGAGAAATTGGATCAGCAAGGTATCTTGGTCTTCGGCTTTGGCAAGGTTGCCTAAGATGGTGGCTAAAGGGTCAACGTCTTTAAAGTCGGTGTAGGTTTTTAAGGGGAAATAAGAAGCTTTGGTTAGGTTTAAGAGAGCAGTTTGAGGGTGGGGGAGTTGGGACATGGTTTCTGGTAGGAAATCTTCGGTGCGGTGAGTTAAGACCATGGTGGGGTAGGCGGCAGTGAGTTGAGATTGGATGTAGGGCAAGGCAGATTCAGGACAAGTGACAAAAAAGAAAATATATTGGTGAGCAACAAGGATTTCAAAACTAATGGCTTGTTGGGCGTTGGATAGCTTTTGCCAAAAAGTGGAGTGAAGTTTGGGAAGGGCAGCAAATAATTGGGCGGCTGCCTCTGGAGTTTCCTCCGAGTCTTTGGGAGTTCTAAGTTCGAGGATAGCTAGTTGATTCGGCATATTAAGAAAATCATATCATAAGGCAGGGAAGTGTCGGGATGGCCAGATTCGAACTGGCGACCTCACCGTCCCGAACGGTGCGCGCTACCAAACTGCGCTACATCCCGATTATGGGTATTTTAGCATGGGAATTGACAGGTATATAGTCTGGTGATAGGCTAGTTTTGCTGCCTATGAGAAAGAGAAAACTGAGTCAAATGAAACGTTCTCGTTATGGAGGTAAGGGGTGGTTGAAGGTGGTGGCGCGGGATTATTTTCGAGAAGTAATGTTGGTGGGAGTGGTGGTGTTGGTGGCGGCTGAGTTGTTGTTAGTTAAAAACTTGTTTTTTATCCCAAAAGATTCAGAGTATGTTTATGAGAGTGAGTTGAAAAGACAGATGATTGAGTCTGATGGGACGCGATTGGTGGGAGAGATAAATGGGGTCAAGGGAGTGGCGGAGGAAAGTCAGGTGTTGGGAGAAAGTGTGGTGGGAGGAGAAGAAGTAGAAGTTACTCAAGAAGTAAAAGGATCAACAGATACGGTCAAAGGTATTGGTGAAATAGTGTTGGGTATGGTTACCAAGATGATGGTATATGTAGCAAGGCTGGGTGGGTTTTAGGGTGAGGAAGTTGCCAGAAAGAGAAAGAAAAGCCAAAAGGAGCGGATTTTGTGATTATTGCGGGTGAAGATAAAGTAGAGGCGGAGTAGTAGAATTTTCTTGTTGTTTTTTTGTGCCGAGCTTGTGGTGCCTCCGAGAGGAATAAGAGCTTGCTCGTAATCAAGAGTAACTGGCGTTACTATTCTTGATTACTGCGCTTCCTCTTATATTCAAGTAATAGTGATCCTTGCGTGTTCACTATTTTACTTGAATAGCGAACCTAGTGCCCCCACCAAGAATCGAACTTGGATCTAGGGTTTAGGAAACCCTTGTTCTATCCGTTGAACTATGGGGGCGGGTAGATTATTAGATTATTATAGCTTAAGAAGCTAGGAAGTTGTGAATTTGGGAGATATAAATTTCTAATTGGCCTGATTGCTTTAATATTTAATATAATATACGGTTTATGGCAGGGTGGTGTTTGGATTTAGCAAAAAAACTTTCGGGTATTTTTTAAATGGAAATTTCATAATAGCTTGTTATCAAGTAGATTATTTTCTTTGCCTGGTTTTATTGGGTACGTATTATGTTCAATAATAGAAGATTTGGTTATAATGAGTGGTATTGAGGCAAGAAATTGCCATTTAAACGATGGAAGTTACTGATAAACTGCGAGATAAGCGAATTTATGGATTAGCAGATAATATGAGGGATTGCTAGAAAAAATGGGGTGGGTGATTTTAATATTAATGCTTGATGTGTAGGCTAAAGTGGATGATAAGCAGGAAGTAGGAATAGTTGTAGTCGGGCAATTATTGCGAAGGGTGGGGTTTAAAAAGGAACTTGTTTAGTATTAGCGTGAGTTCAAACAACATTGCAAGGGGGAGGGTGAGAAGTAGCAGAGACAGCAGGTCTGTGGGAGGGAGAAAGGCAGCAAAGATAATAGATATGGCATAGGCAATCATGCGTTGGTTGGCAAGGCTTTTATATTCGATGACTTTAAGGCGAATTAAGGCGGTAGCAGCAGTAGGGAATTGAAAAGCAATGCCCATAAAAGCAGCAGTAACTAGAGTTTGAGATAGAAGCAAACTGATGTCCAAAAAGTTGCCAATATTGAGGTTCTGAGATTTTTCGTAGAAAATACTGACTACATATTTCATGACAAATATACCTAAAGTAAAGCCAGCTAAAAATAGGAAGAAACTTAAAGGGATTAGTGAAGAGAGAGTTTTATATTCTCTGGAGTTTAGGCCAGGTTTTAGAAATGCAAGTATCTGAAAGAGAAAGATGGGGAAGACAACTACAGTGCCAATTAGGAAGGCAGAGTTTATGGCCAAGTTTAAAAACTGAAAAGGTGAAGTGAAGACAATATTAATGCCTGGGATATTGAAGAGTTTTAGAATCAGGATAACGATCTTTTCGTAGTAAATAAAACCCAAAACTGCTGCAATTGAAAAAACTAAGACTACAAACAGTAGTCTTTTTTTAATTTCAATCAGAAAGGGAAGATATTTGTCTTGATCTCCAGACAAGCTGGGTGGTGTGGTTTTGGGCACAGTAATTTGTCTATAGAATTATTAGTTTTCTGCCTCAGATGAATCACTTTTATCTTCTTGTGATTTGCGGCGAAATTCATGAATTGCTTCGCCAATTCCTCTGGAAAACTCAGGGATTTTTTTGCCGCCGAAGAAGAGGAGTAAGATGATGGCTATTACTATAATCTCGACTGTTCCAAGTCGACCAGGCATGGTTATTTTCCTTTCCGGCTCTTGGTTTCAGGCTGATCAATATTGCTTTCCTCAAGGGCCTTTTTAATTTTTCTAAATTCTTTAGCTGATTCGCCAAGCCCGCCAGCAAGCTCTTTAAGTTTATTGCTGCCAAAAAGCAGAAGAATAACAATAGCAATAATGATGATTTCGGCTGAACCTAAATTTCCAAACATCAGTTGTTTGTTAATATTTTTTAATGAGAATGAGCAAGATGCTAGTCATCTTTGGAGGCCTTGCGAAATTCTCTGATGGTATCACCAATTCCTCTAATAAGCTCAGGGATTTTTTTGCCTCCAAAAAGAATAATGATGATAATGGCAATGATGATGATCTCAGTAGTGCCGAGATTTTTAAACACTTGAGATTCACCTCCTTTTTCCGCTTTAGCAGTGTAAATGGCAGATAAGTTAATTCTAAGAGTAATATACGGTTAGTGAAAGTGGTAAGTCAAGAGGAAGAAGGATAAGTACAAGGGAGATAGCTGAAAATGGGCTGCTGGTAACGAATTATGTGTTGTCAGTCGAGAATTTTCATTATAGTATGTGGGGGTGAGGTGGGTAAGGATAAGCCTTATGAGTCGCTAAAAAAGCCTGACTTGATGATTGGCCCGACTAGAGAATCTCTTTTGTAAAGCTTGGAGAAAATATTGGTTTAGTCAGTTTTAGTTATCAGTGTTAGTTAGTGTGTTTGCCTTTTTATTTCCCAACTTGAGGAAAAGTTCAGCTAGTTTTTTTTGGTAAGTTTTAATGCTTGTAAAGTCACTGTTTCCAAGGTACATTGATTATATGCCTGCCAAGCCTGCCAAGAGAACCTCAAGAACAAATAATAAAAAAGTTTATTTCCATATTTACAATAAAGGGAATGAGAATAGAGTAATTTTCAATGATGAGCAAGATTATGAGGTTTTTCTTGGGTATTTAAAGAATTATTTAACTCCTGCAGCTGATTCCGAAAGTGTTAAAAAGACCTTTAAAGTGAAAGGTCGTGTTTATAGAGGTGTTCCTCATCAACCTAAAAACTACTTTAATAAAGTCGAGTTGGTAGCATACTGCTTAATGCCAAATCATTTCCATTTACTTGTGCATCAAAAAACAAAACGTTCTCTTGAACGTTTTATGAGATCGTTGGCTACGAGATATTCAAAATATTTTAATAAAAAATATAAACATACGGGCTCAGTTTTTGCAGGTCGATATAAGTCAGTTCAGATTAATAGTGAGTCTGGTTTATGTCTGCTGACGCGTTATTTTCATCAGGTGAACGGTTATTCATCATACCAAGAATATTTGGGTGAAAGAGAGACTGTTTGGGTGAGGACAAAAGTTGTTCTATCTTCACTAAAAGCGAAGGGTGAAAGTTATCGAAACTTTGTGAATCAATACAAACTTAATCAAAAAGAAAAAGAGTTGCTTGAAAAGATCGTCTTTGAAAGTGAGGTTGAGCATTTTGAAAAGGGTGGTTCTATATCTGAATGGGGTAAATTACCTAGTGAAGAAGCAGATTTGGTTCCAGATGTATTCTTGAGGTTAAGAATTTTCGAATTAGTAGTGGCGGCAGTAGTGTTGGTGTTGTTGGTGGGTTTGGGAATTAGGAACATTCGTGTTTCTGAGGCTAGAACAGCTGATTCAATGCCACCTTCAGAACCTTCGGTGGCACAGGAAGGTTTAGAAGCAGAGATAGTGAAGTTTGAAGAGGTAGAACCTAAAATGGTAGTAATTAAAATTGATGATGGGTCAACCGGCGTTAACATCCGCCAAAATCCAACGACTCAGTCGGAAGAGATTGGCAAAGCCAAAGACGGTGAAACGTTTGAATTTGTGTCAATGAATTCAGGATGGTATGAAGTTAAACTTGATGATAATTCGACTGGATTTGTATCGGGACAATATGCAGATACAGAAGGAGCATCAGTTTTAAAAGCAGATTTAGAAGAACCGGCAGAGATGCTAGCAGAAGGTGATTCGGATGCTGATTTGGAGGTGTTGGGAGAAACAGATCTAAGTTCGGGGGGAGAAGGATCGAGTCTTGGGAAAATGGTAATAATTAAGACTGAAGATGGGTCAATGGTTAATATCCGCCAAAATCCAACGACTCAGTCGGAAGAGATTGGCAAAGCCAAAGACGGTGAAACGTTTGAATTTGTGTCAATGAATTCAGGATGGTATGAAGTTAAACTTGATGATAATTCGACTGGATTTGTATCAGCTGATTATGCCCAGATAGAAGGAGAAAATAACTAATGCAGCGTAAACTTCTAATATTTTTCAGTTTTGTAATTGCCAGTGTGGTGGTGATTGCGACATTTGTGACCGCGAGGACTTATGTCCAACTTGGCATTGCTATTCTTCTCTATCTTCTGCTGGTTTATTGTGTTTATGAGTTTTTATTGCGCAGGGCCCCAAGGGGTCGTCACAGAAGGCCGAAGGCTATAATCTCCAAATTGGTAAGTACTTCAAAAAAGAAGGGGAGTGTTGTTGATATTGATAGACGAGGTTTTCTCAAGCTGGTTGGTGCTGCTGGGATTTCTTTTTTAATCTTTTCAATTTTTGGTAAAAGGGCAGAGGTTTCATTATTGGAAAGATTAACAGGAGGAAAGGATACTGGTTCTACAGGTCTTGCTGGTAAAGAAGCTGGCTCGGATTCTACCGATGGCTATCAAATTTCTGAGATCGAAGACAATGGCATTATCGCTTTTTATGGATTTACCGATAAGATAGGCTTCTGGTTTATTATGAGAGAAGATATGGATGAGGGTTCATACCGTTATGCTAGAGGGGATTCTAAATTTGAAGATAACTGGTCCAAGCGTAAAGATCTTGAATACGACTACTTCCACGAAGTTTTTTGATATTGGTTACTTTGGTGACTTCTCCTTTAAGTACATCTTTGACAACATCGAATCAGCATTTTTTAACAGTGTATAGGGCGTTTTTCTTGTAAAATAGTTGTAATATGTCATATAATTTGCAGTATGCTTTCAGTTATAATTCCTTCTTATAAAGACCCCCTGCTTCACAAAACTATTGATTCTCTTCTGGATAATGCCCAAGGAGATATAGAGATTATTGCTGTTCTTGACGGTTATTGGCCGAAGGAAAAGATAAGAGATGATGAAAGGGTAAAGGTGTTGCATCTAGGCAAAAATCGCGGTATGAGAGGTGCTATCAATGCCGGTGTGGCTATTTCTCAGGGTGAATTTATAATGAGAACAGACGAGCACTGCGAATTTGGAAAAGGCTTTGATGTTACCCTGACATCGAGCTGCGAACCGAACTGGATAGTTACGGCTAGACGCTACTATCTGGATCCGGAAAAATGGGAAGTAATGGATATTCCACCGGTTGATTATGAGAAGTTAAAGGTGCGAGACTTTGGAGAGGGGTTAAAAAAGTTTGAGGGAGTAGTTTGGAAAAGACGGGCGAGAGAAAAAAAAGATAAAATGGTGGACGAAACCATGGCCATGCAGGGTTCGATGTGGGTAATGTCTAAAAAATGGTGGGAACAAACAATCGGGGAGCTGGATACAAAACACTACGGAACAATGTACCAGGACAGCCACGAAATGGTATTTAAAACCTGGAAGGCTGGTGGCAAGTTAATGGTCAACAAAAAAACTTGGTTTGCCCACAAGCACGTCAGTTTTGCAAGAACCCATCATTACAGTCGAAGTCAGTGGGAGTTAGGGGTGAAGTATGCGTATGAGACTTGGAAAGATTATTACCAGGAAATAAAAGAAAAGTGGGAAGTATGATTTCGGTAATCATTCCATCCAGAAACGAGCTGTATTTGAATAAGACTATCGAA
>Ga0209976_10000318_pt1 | contig 34470 bp, 48 predicted proteins | sample SumtaG_FD_182806 | JGI IMG/M metagenome (GOLD analysis project Ga0209976, IMG submission 182806) | Deep subsurface microbial communities from Indian Ocean to uncover new lineages of life (NeLLi) - Sumatra_00157 metaG (SPAdes) (version 2) | ecosystem: Environmental > Aquatic > Marine > Oceanic >...
GTTCACGCCGGACATCCGGACGCGGCCCCAGATCAAGGGAACGGCTCGGCCCTCGGTCGCCGTCGGGACGTTGAAGTCGCCCAGGCCGGCCGGCTTCGCGTCCTCGATGTTCGGCTTCGGACGGAGGAGCTCGGTCACGAGGAACGTGATGACGTTGATGAGGAGCATGACCCAGAAGACCACGGCGCGCTCCTATGATCCGCCGCGGAGTCGCGTGTTGAACGGGTTCTTCCTGGGGACGAACGGGAAGCCGCCGTAGTCCAGGACGGCCGCGAACTTCGTGTCGCAAGTCGCGAGCGAGTGATCGCAACCGGCGAAGACGTCGACGTCCGAGCCGATGACCGTCTCGGCGAACGGGAGGAGGAGCGTGAGCGTGTCGCCCGCCTGGGCGAGAATCATCCGCGCGTCGTCCAGGGTCCCGGCGGGGAACCTGGCGAAGCCGCCGACGAAGTTGTCCGCCGGACCGACGCCGCCGGCGCCGTTGACCGTGATGTCGTTCCCGGAGACCGCCGAGACGAGCCCGGTGAACGTGAAGAGGCCGATCGAGACCTTGCATCGCTCATCGTAGAGGATGTGATTACAGAGCCCGAGGTAGGTGAAGCGCGGCGCCGCCCGGTTGAAGACCTTCGTGTTCGGATTACAGAGGAGCTTCGCCTCGAGCTCGCCGTCGAAGGAGGCGTTCGCGATGAAGCCCTCGAACAGAACCAGGACTTCCTCGGCTGGGTCGGTCAAGTGAGCCCGGAGGATCTGGACCGTCCCGACCTGGCCGGGGAGGTTGACGATGAACTTCGCCGGGACCGGGTTGTCGAGCGGGAGCGTGATCGTGAGTTGACCGGCGGAGTCCTCGACCGTGGCCTCGGTGTTCGTCCTCGAGATCCTCTCGGTCGTGTAGGCGAAGCCGTTCCAGACGATGTCGCGCTGGAACGACGTGAAGCGGAAGATCTCGAGGCCGAAGATGAACGTGTAGAGCTCGATGACCTGGCCGGACTCTCGGCTGGTCTCCTGGGCGGCGAAGGTCATGACGGGACTCCGGTGAGGTTGAAGTCGATCCTAGACTCTCCGGGCCGTTGATGCGAGAAGCCCGGCGCGTCGTTCGAGATCCGCGAGAGCGTGAGGAACTCGATCCGGTTGATGTCGACGAGCGGGAGCGCCGGCGTGATCCCTGGCGAGAGCGTGATCCGCTCGACGGTGTCGGAGACGACGGAGGAGCCCGTGATGAGATGCTGGGAGACCGTCCCGTCGACGCGGATGATCTGGATGTCCGAGCGCGGCGTGATCTCCTGGACGAACTGGGTGAAGCCGAAGGCCTCGAAGTCGATCTGGGTCGACGTGTCGGCGATGTCGGCGATCGCCTTGAAGTCGTTCCGGCCGGTCCCGACGTAGAACGCAAGCTGGGACCCCTTGAGGAAGTGGAGGAGTTGACGGAAGTCCCAGGTGTCCTCGAAGCTCTTCCCCTCGAAGCCGTAGTTGAACGACGGCTTCCCCTTCGTCCACGAGGAGAACTGGAGCGCCGGGCCGGTCTCCGGATCCAGGCGGACGACCTTCCGGCGGATCCCCTCCTTCACGGTCGAGCCCTTCATGAAGTTCAAGCGGTCGATGAGCGGCTTCGCGACCGTCTGGCCGCCGCCGAGGTAGGTCGGGAACGCCGCCTGGCTCGCGAGGTTGACGTTGTCGAGGACCGTGAACTCGATCTGGAAGTCCGTCGGGCCGATGGCGAAGCGGGACGCGGAAAGCTGGGGCCGCGTGAGCGCGGTCCGGACCGGGATGACGATCGTCTCGACGGCGTCGAAGGCCGTCCCGATCCCGACCTGGAGCTCGATGTCGTTCGGGTTCACGGTGAGGATCTCGAGCGTCTCGGCCTTGAAGTTGTTGTCGTAGATCATGACCAGGCCGCCGGCGCGGAAGTCGGCGAAGGCGGTGTCGACGATGACCGTCGTGTTCCCGATGTTGAGCGGAGCGCCGAGCGGCTTCGACTCGTGCCAGACCGGGACGCCGAACACGCGGCTCTGCCAGTCGAAGAGGACCGCGTTGATCGAGTCGCGCGTCCGATCGTCGTCGGTCCGGACCGTGAACTTGAAGATCTGGCGCGGGTTCTCGCGGACGTTGATCCGTTGCTCGCTCCCGTCGTTGACCTCGATGACGTCCGTCTTGAACTGGAGGGTCTCGCCGATCGGCGACTGGGGCCGATACTGGAAGAGCGTGATCCGGTTCCCCGTGATCGGGACGATGAGGAAGTCGATCGCGGTGTCGATGTCGAAGTCGAGCGTCCCGGTGATGCTCGGCGGGCCGGCCGTCGTGACCTGGACGTCGAGGATGAAGTTGTCGAGCGACGCCATGAGGAGCGGGAGGGCCGGGAGGTTCGTCGCGGCGACGCCGGCGCCGGCATTGTTGACGAAGGCCTCCCAGGTTCGCGCCTCGTTGCGGAAGGCGTTGAAGAGCTCGAGCGTCCGGATCTGGGTCGTCAAGACGTTCCCGAGATCCAGTCGGCCGGGGAAGACGTGCCACTTCTCGAACCAGTCGCTCGGCTGGTCGAGGTCGACGAAGCCGGCGACGTCCTTGAACGGCCCGAGGTTCGCCTCCTGGAGCGCGGCCGTCCCGACGACGACCGAGCCGTCCTCGATCGTCGCGACGTTGTCGGGGTCGAACGGGTCGACGCCGAAGCCGGTGATGAACGTCCGGACCCGCTCGAAGGGGTCGTAGTTGCTGGGGACCGTGGCCGGATCCGACGGGTCGTAGGGCGCGGACGGGTAGGCGAAGCCGCCGACCGCGAAGCCGGGCGGCTTCGGATCGCCGACATCCGGATCCGGGAAGGGTCCGGCCGGGCCGGGTCGCGGTTGTACGTTGCCGGCGAAGTCGGTCATCGCGGGCCGCCTCTAGGCGTTCTCGCGCCGGTAGGCGATCCCGCCGTTCCAGGACTCCTCGGTGTTGTTCTGGAGGAATTGCTTCCGGACCCAGGGGAAAAAATACCAATCCTCGCCGGCGATCGAGATGATCTGGCCCGGCTGGATGTTGGCGATGTTGCACATCCGGACGTCGGCCTGGAAGCCGACCCGCCGCGCGAGGTCCGGCGCCGGGACGCGGTCCTCGAGCTCGAGCGGGATCGGGAAGAGCGGCTTGTAGGCGGTCGCGAGCGTGATCTCGAAGCCGCCGAAGGCGGCGAACTCTCGCGAGGTACGCCAGCCGCCGGCGCCGATCCAGCGCGGGTTCCCGGCGCGGTCGTTCCCTGGCGTGGCGGTGTTCGCCATACAAGCCCAGGCCGTCGCCGGATCCGGCTCGCCCGGATACCCGTCGACCCGCATCGTCGCCGCGAGCGAGAGGTTGTTCCCGAAGCCGTCGATCCCGAAGGAGTGCTGGGTGATCGCTGGGACGTCGATCCGGCTCGAGGACTGGTCCCAGAAGTGGCCGTAGCAATACTCGCCGCCGACCCAGTCGCCGATCTTGAGGATCTCGCCGAAGCCGAAGTGACGGTAGCGGCCGGCGTCGACCTCGACGACGACGTGGACGTATGCCGGCGAGGCGTCGTTCTCGAAGAAGAAGAAGGACGTGTGAGGCCCGGCGAACTGGTTGCAGCATCGTTGCGTGTCGAGGTTCGTGAGGACGTTCGTCGGGAGGCCGTTCCCGGAGTCGCCCGTGGCCGTCCAGGGGTCGGTCGTCGGCGACGGATCCGCGGCGGTCGCCTGGTAGATCCCCATCGTCCCGTTATCGGTCGCCTCGGTGTATTGCATCGAGACGAAGATCGAGTTCTTCGAGAAGCCGATCGAGCCGACGTCGGCGGTGATCGTGTTGAAGAAGGTCTCGGTCCAGCCGTTCGCCTGGAGGAAGGTCGAGAGTTGCGTGAGGAGGTTCTCGATCGAAGTCGATGTTCCGGTCTGGAAGGCCATGATCTAGGCGTCCTCTCGTAAAAATTGGAACGCGAATTGCTCGGTCCGGTTCGCGCTCTGGAAGGCGCGGTAGTGTATCCCGCCGACGATGACCCGGTCCTGGGCGAGGATGTTGTTCCCGGCCGTGGACGCCCAGAAGACCGAGTCGAGCTCGCCGAGGATCTGGAGCGACGGGATCGAGAACCAGACGATCGTCGGGACGAGGATCGTGATGTTGCCGCCGGAGTCTTCGGTCTCGCGGAGCGTCGTCGTCGGGACCCCAGGGCTCCCGGTCGTCGGGATGACCCCGTCCCACTGGCGGCCCGGACTGTTCGGGAGGAACTTCGAGGCGGGGTTGTACTCGTTCGAGGTCGGCGGGTTCGGCCGGGCTGGATAGACGGATCGCTCGGTGAACGACTGGCGCGTCCCGCCGAATTGCCAGTTCCTCACGAATTGCCAGGTCCCGTCGAAGAAGCGCAAGCCGGCCGGGCCGCGCGAGTTGCCGCCGGTGAAGGTCGAGGCGCCAGGGTCCGCGATCCCCGCCTGGGAGAGCCCCGACGCGGAGAAGCTCGTGTTCCACTTTGAAGTCGTGCCGGCGATGTAGAGCGGGTACGGATACTCGACCGGCGTCGCGAACGGGTTGAGGAAGCCCAGGTAGAACGACTGATAAGTCGAGCCGATCCTCATGATCCCGGAGAGGACGCGCGGCGTGACGTGGAACCAGCACTCGATCGAGCCGTCGGTGAGCGGGACGAAGGCCGCGATCTCGTTCGGCGAGAGGTAGGAGAAGCCCGGCTGGTCCTCGAGGAGGAGGAGGGTGTTGAAGCCGGTGAAGCCGAAGAGTTGCCAGTTGAAGACCGCGGGGCCGGTGTCGCGGACCTCGAGGATCCCGACGAAGATCTGGTCGGCGCCGGCGTTGCCTGGCCCCTGGAGGAGGAGCTCGCGCTCGAGGACTTGGATCCCGCCGCCGCCGGCGATGATCGGGTTGTCGATCGTCGAGGTCGAGACGGCGTCGTTCCGATTGATCGCCCAGTTCTGGACCTCGAAGGTGAGGTTGAAGGTCGCGTCGTCCGCGCCGGTTCCGCCGGTCACGGCGACCGGGTTCCCTGGCGCGGCCGAGTAGGCGCCCGTGTTGAAGACGCGGATCCCGTCGATGACGCCGGCGGCGACGCTCGTGACTTCGAGGGTCGCGACGAGCGAGTTGACGACGGTCCCGCCGGAGACGGTGAGGATGTCGCCGACGGTGTAGCCGGTCCCGCCGGCAACGATCGCGGCGGCGATGACGTTGTCGTTCGTGGCGAGATCCAGGAGCCGGAGGAGGGCTTCATCGTAGCCGGTGACGGTGACGTTGTGCGTGGCGCTCACTGGTTCGCTCCTATCCGAGGACCCGGCGGATCGTTTCCGGGTTCTTCTGGATGACGTTGATGATCGCCTGGGCGCCCTCCGGCGTCTCGATCCCGCTCGGGATGTCGGCCGGGTCGGTGACGTTGATGACGTTGACCTGGGGCGGCGCCTGGGCGGCCTGGTTGATGTTGATGTTCGGGTCGATCTGGCCGGAGCCTGGCGGCGTGAAGAGCTCGGGCCCACGTTCGCCGACGAGGACCGGCTGGCCGCCGCGGACCGTTCCGCCGGCCTGGAAGCCGCCGCCGAAGAGTCCGCCGACGAACGAGAGGAAGCCGCCCTCGGCGCCTCCGCCCAGGTTCCCCAGGATCTCGAAGACCTCGGCCGCCAGGGCCTCGGCGGCGAGTTGCTGGAGGAGTTGCGCGAACTTGAACGGGATCTCGTCGAGGCCGTCGCTCAAGGGGTCGGCGATGATGCCGGCGAGCGTTCGCTCCGAGGCCTCCGAGACGTCGTCGAAGAAGTCCTGGAGGGTCGGGAGCGCGTCGGCCGCGGCGTCCTTCTCGTCGAGGAGCGTCTGGGTGAGCTCGCGGATCCGGGCCGCTTGCTCTTCCGTTGCGCCGGAGGCCAGGGCGCGGAGCTCGGCGTTCGCGGCGAGCTCGACGTTCGTCGCCTGGAGGAGAAGGATCTCCTCCTCGAGGGCCTCGATCTGTTCCTGGAACGTCGCCGCCAGTTCGGACGCCTCGATCTCTTCGCGGAGCGCCCGCTGGGCGGCGATGCTTTGCTCGGCTTGCTCGAGGAACGCCACGCGGAGCGCCTCGATCTCCGGCCCCGGTGTCGACTCGCCGAAGATCTCGTTCTCCGCCGCGGCCAGCGCCAGGTCTTCACGGTAGCGCCGGATCGCCTCGGCCGCGCCTTCGCCCGCCGTGGCCGTGAGCCGAAGCTCCTCCTCGCTCATCCGGAGCGACGAGAGGAACTCCTCGATCCCTTCGGCGACTTCACGGAGCTCCTCCGGGTCGACCGCCACGGCGCCGGCGGCGCCTTCGCCCTCCGGTCCCTTCGCGGCTTCGGCGATGTCGCGAGCGCCTTCGTCCCAGAGCTCGACGAGGGCTTCGATCGTCCCGCTCGTGTCGGCGATGAGCTCGTCGCGGAGCTCGCGGAAGTTCTCGAAGAAGAGGTCGGCCGTGTCGCCGCCGGCTTCGGAGAGGATCGTCCCGATCCGGCCGGCCGACTCCCCGAGCCCGGAGACCAGATCGTCGCCGAGGTTCGCGAAGATGTCCCGCGCCTCGCCGAAGTCGCCACGGAGGACCGCCATGATCCCCGAGACGAGGTTCGAGATCCCGACGCCGATCTCCCCGAAGATGCCGAAGAAGACCTCGCCCAGGACCGCGCCCACGGCGCCGAGCGTCCGGCCGACGAACTGGAACGCCGTGACGAGGACCGTGATGAGTGAGTCGGCCAGAAGACCGACCGCGCGCGTCGCCAGGAGGACGACCGTCGCGAAGACCTGGACGCCGCTCGTGACTTCCGTCGTGTCGTCGAGCGACCCGGTCAGAGCGTCCGAGAGAAGGTCGACCGCGTCCGCGAGGCCCTTGATCGCCTGGGCCGCGGAAGATCCCGCGCCGCTGGCTTCGTTGATCCCGCCGACGAACGAGAGGAGGGAGTTGTTGAGGACCGTGAACGCCTGGCCGATCGTCGAGACGGTCGTCGCGAACTGGGCGTCGAGCTCCCCTCCGCCCTTGAGGATCGCGCGGAAGAACTCCTCCGACGAGACCTTCCCCTCGATGACGAGCGTCCGGAGACGCCCGACCGATCCGCCGGCGGCGTCGAGTCCACGGGCGGCGGCCTGGGCGAGCGGGAACGCGCCCTCGAGGATCGAGTTGAACTCCTCGCCGCGGACGATGCCGCTCGAGAAGGACTGGGAGAGTTGACGAAGCGCGCCGGCCGACTCGGCGGCGGCGCCGCCCTGGATCGCGAGCGCCTTCCCGGAGATCTCGACCAGGCGGAAGAGCTCCTCCTGGCTCGCGCCGAGCTCGTCCGCCGCGATCGACGCGCGCGAGAAGAGCCCGACCGTCGCCTCGAACGAGGTCCGCGTGTCCTGGGAGATGTCGAAGAGGCGCTCCTGGGCCGCGGTGAGCTCCTCGGTCGAGTCGGTGACGACGCGGAGCCGGTTCTGGAGGGCCTGGTAGGTGTCGACCGCGCGGACGATCTCACGGACGCCCAGGGCGAGCCCGAAGCCGGCGGCGGCTCCCGCCGCGACCTTGAACGCGCCCGAGAGGCCGCTGACCTGGCCGCGAAGTCCACGGAGAGGACCGCCCGCCCGGCGCGCGCCGGAGGCGACTCCGCGAGAGTCCAGGACGACGCGGATGACTCGGTCGGTCATGAGCGAGTCCTCGCCGGCTTATGGGCGAGGGCGGCCTTCCGCTTCCGCTCCTCCGTCTCGTCGATGCTCTTCCAGTGATCGACCAGAACCTTGTCGACCTTCCAGACGATCCGCTTCAAGCGGTCCAGGTTGAGCCCGTAGGCGTCACAGTAGGCGGCGATCGCGGAGATCGGGATCGGCCCGCGCGGGTGTCGTCGCTCGCCCTGGAGATCCTGGAAGGCCTCCCAGTAGAGGAGGAAGGCCGGGTCGACCGTCGGCGGCGCCTCGAGATGTTCCGGAGGCGCGAGGCCTCGCTCCTTCATGGCCGCGATGATCTGGTCCGAGACCTTCGCGTCCCCGATCCGGAGCGTGTGATCGAGGACTTCTATGAGTTTCCCGCGGCGTCCTCTTCGTGGGCCGCGCGGTAGTGACCCCAGCGAAGCGCGACGACCTGGATCGCCTGGAAGAACTTCGGCGCGCGCTTGAAGAGGCGGACGGCGTTCGTCTCGGTGAACTTGAGCTTCGCGTCCTTTTTGTCCTTCGGATCCGTCCAGGTCCAGCCGAGGACGACCGTCCGGGCGTAGAGCTTCCAGAGAAGCTCGCGGTCGACATCGTCCTCGATCGAGTCCAGGCCGTTGCCCTTCATCCCGACCGCCAGTTCGGCGAGCTCGCGCCTGTAGTGGGAATTGAGCGCGGCGTCGGCCGGCCGGACCTTCACGACCGCGATCACTTTCCCGCCGAACTCGATCTCGCACTCTCGCCCCTCGCTCGCTAGTTTCTCGGATACTTCAAAGGCCTCTAAGACTCTCACGGTCTTCCTCCTGGGCCTCGAAGGCCCGGTTGTCGTGATGAACTACCGGGCGAAGTTCACGCGCTGGGTCGACATCGTGTAGCCGAACACCGACGAGAGGATCGCCTGGTAGGTTCCGGGGATCGTGACGTCCGCGTTTTTGCCTGGGACATCCGGCGCTCCTCCGGAGAACTTGATCCGCGGGAGGTCGAAGATCAAGCTCCGCCCGTCGCCGCCCTGGGTGATGAGATCGAGCGAGGTCTCCGCGTTCTGGAGGATGACCTGGAGGATCTCGTCGTTGTCGAAGTAAGTCGAGAGCGTTCCCGTGACCGAGAACTCGCCGACCCCGATCCCAGACGCGCCGAAGACCCCGACCGCCGGCTGGCGGCGGAGGTTGTTGTTGATCTCGATCGTCGCCTCGAGGACGAAGTTGAGACCGGCGGCGTCGACCGGGTCGATCCCTCGGCCGAGCCGGCCGATGTCGCTCGACGTGTTGTAGACGTCAAACTGTTCCGCGGCGAGGTCGTTCGGGAGGGTCGCGTAGAGCTCCGGGTAGGTCGGCGTGTTGTCCGAGACCGCCAAGTTGAAGCCAAAGAACGTGAGCGAGCCGACCGCGATCGCCTGGGGCGCGAGCGTGAGGTTGAAGGCGTTGATCGCCATCCCCAGGAAGAGCTCGCGCGTGATCGGGGAGTGATCCTCGAAGCGCCGCTCGAGCGCGAACTGGTGAGCCGAGATCGCCTGGGCGCCGTTCTCGATCCGCGAGCCGTAGAAGGCGAGGACCTGTTCGGTCCCCGCGGCGTCCGTGACCATGCCGGTCTGTGCCTCGGTCGTCATCGTGTCGGCCGTGAGGTCGATCTCACGAGCTCGGACCCAGATGTTGTTCCCGACGCTCGCAAAATCGGCGAACTTGAACCACTGGCCGATCAAGGCCGGAAGGCCTGGGCCGAAGGCGTTGTCGAGCGCGCCGGCGGGGAACTGGAACACGGCGTCGCCGCCGCCGACCGTGACGGAGATGTCGCCGACGCCCTGGGCCGCGAAGCCGGTGACGTTGATCCGGGTGAAGGCGTCGGCCGTCTCCGTTCCGAGGACCGCCGTCGTCGCGGTTCCCGCGAGCGGGTTGACCGTGAGGACGTTGACCGCGATCCCGGTGATCTCGAAGATCCCGTCGCCGACGTCGCCCGTCGCGAGCTTCTGGAGGCGGATGATCTGGCCGACGATGAAGTCGGCGCCGTCGTCGACCGTGATCGTCCCCACGCCGAACGCGGTGATCTCGGCGGTCCCGACCTTCTCGATCGTCGCCGCGAACGTCGAGAACATCGACGACTCGATGAGTTGATCGAAGGCCTCGAAGGAGAGCTCGATCCCGGTGTCTCCTCCGGCTTCGGCCCCGACAAGGATGAGGTCGGAGATCTGGCGATCGGGCCTGATCTCCTCCGAGACGATCGTGTTCGGGACGAAGGCGAGGTTCGGCGTCCCGGTGAACCTTAACTGGTTGAGCGTGAAGGGTCCGCCAGGGATGGGGGCGGTCCGCTGGGAGCTTCGGAAAAAGCGAAGCCCGACTCGGTTCGTGTCAGACATGGCGGTCTTCTCCTAGAGTTGAGGCCGTCTCACACGGACCGGAATGAGTCATATTCGACGAGGGCGTTGACGTTGACCTGGAACCATCCCTGGATCCGGCCGGCTTCGACGACGCCCTGGTCGCGGAAGCGGATCCCCGTGAGATGAACCGACTCGACGAAGTCGAGAAGGATCTCCGCCAGGGTGTCCGCTCGAGCCTGGCCGGTATTATGCCGGACAAATACCTGGGCCGCGAAGATTGCCGTCCGGCGGACTTGCACCGACGCGCCGGCGCCGAGGCTGGCGAGCTCGCCGGTCGCGTGAGCGAGTGACGCGAAGACGTAGTCGTCGAGGCCGGCGGGATCGAAGTCCAGGTTGTCCCAGGCCACGGTCTCGAGGTCTTCGCCGGCGCCGGTCCAGTGACTCCCGAACGCGGTCCGAACCGTGTCGCGGAACTGGGCCGGGGTTCGTGTGCTGGCGCCCATCAGTCGAGAACCTTCCGCCCGCCGGGGATCGTGAGCGCGGCGTCGATCGCGCGATCGACCCAGCCGGCCGGCGCTTGTGTCGAGTGACCCTCCGCGAGTCGGCTCGCATAAGGGACATTATTCTGGAGGATGAGCGGGCGGCCGATCTTGCCGCGCGCGTAGATCCGGAGCTCGCCCAGGCCGGCGGCGAGAGTCGACGCGCCGGCGGGATCGACCCCGTCGCGCTCTCCTGGACTCGGGACGGCGATCGAGACGACCCAGTTCCTCCGGAAGTGTCCGCCGACGTAGCCGGTCGGCGGTGTCGGATTTTGCCAGAGCGTCGGGTTCCCGACCGGCGAGGCGAAGATCAAGTTCCGGAGCATCGCGAACGCGGTCTTCGCGAAGTCGTCGGCCGTCTCGGCCTCGATCTGGCGAACGATCTCCGCGGGGTTGTAGGGTTTCGTCGCCATTAGGAGGGCGCCCGGACCTGGAGCTTGTAGAGGAAGTCGGTCTTCCCTGGGTGAATCCGATCGAGCGAGATGATGTTCTTCTCGATCCCCTCGTCGAAGATCTTGTCGGCCGTCGTCGGGATCGTTGCGCCCAGGGAGAGCCCGGCGAGGAGGACGGTCTCGTCGCCCTGGCGGATCGAGCTCCCATCGACGAGCGACCGCTTGATCGGGACGACGACCGCCGGCGCCGTGACGACGGTCTCGGTCACGGTCGGGTCGACCTCCCACGGCTTCGCCGGGTCGGCCGGCGCGGTGTTCGGGATCCGGAGCTCGACCTGGCGGTCCTCTCCGAACTTCCGGATCAAGCGGAGGGCGGTGTCTTCGAGTGCCATGTCATCCGGCTCGGAGGGTGAGGCCGGCGGTCCCGCGACGGAGCCAGCGACGAAGAACGAGCTCGGCGCGCGGGAACTTTTTGAACTTCGCGGTCGAGATGTCGCGGTACTTCGTCCAGGTCTCCAAGACGTCGACCTTCTCGCGGAGCTCGACGACTTCGCGGCCGGTCTCGTCGACGACCGGCGTCGGCGCGAGGACGGCCTGGGCCGCCTCGAAGGCGTACTCGATCGAGGAGTTCCCGATCTCCTCGGGGATGCTACCGGCCAGGCCGGCGGCTGGCGTTGTGAGGTTCCCGAGCTCGTCGAAGACCTCGATCCGCGGCCACTCGAGCCGCTGGGCGCTCGAGAATCGCTGGCCCTTGTATCGGTTGCGGAAGGTCTGGTCGATGTAGTCGGCGCCCTGGATGAGGGCGGCCTGGCGTTCCTTCGAGGAGAAGGTTCTCCAGGTCGTCTTCCGGTCGGAGTTCTCGAGGTACTGGTCCGCCGCGTCGAGGTCGGCGTAGGCCGTCGCGTCGACGAGGCCGGTCCCGTCTTCGATGATGAACTGGATCGCCATGATGAACTCCTACTTCGAGACGTCTTGCTGGAATTGATAACGCTCCTTCGCGATCGTCAAGATCCGGCCGCTCGTGTCGGTCTGTTCGATGTCGTAGAAGTAATCCTCGGGGACCTGGTCGGCGTCGCCTGGACTCCAGGGGAACTCGACCTCGCCGCCCGTCGGGTTCGTGATCGTGCCGTTGATCGAGGCGACCTCGACGCCGATGATCGGCGGACCGACTGGGTCTGGATCTTGCTCGGTGTTGACGCTCATCCGGAACGAGAAGCCGGTGACGTCGAGCGGGACGCCGTTGTTCTCGGGATCCGTGACGAAGATCTTGTCGGGCGCGGTGTCGCCGCGCTTCCTGGCGATGCACTCGCCGAAGAGATCCGTGTCGCATAGGGCCATGAGTTCCTCCTACTGGCTCGAGTTCGACGCCGGCGACGAGAGCGACTGGACGGAGTTGAAGAGCCCGCTCGCGGGATCTTGCCGGCTATTCTCCAGGAATACCAGAAGCGATTGTAGCGAGTTCGGGATCCGTCGCGCGCCCTGGTCGAACATGATCCCGCTCAAGGTGAACGCGAGCTCGGCCAGGCCGGCGAGGTCGCCGACCCCGCGGAGGGTTCCGTCGGGCGTGATCGTGAGCGCCGCGGATCCGGAGATCCCCGCCATCCCGGCCAGGTTCCCGACTGGCGTGAGCGTCATGTCGATCGTCCCCTGGGCGAGGGCCTTCGCGACCATGTTCCCGGTCGCGTCGATGACGATGTCGATCGAGCCGGCGAGGTCTCCCTGGGAGACGAGCGTCCCCGTCGGCGTGAAGACGAGGGCGGCGGCGCCGGCAAGCGCGCCGAGGCCGACGATCGTCCCCGTCGGTGTCATGACCAGGGCGACCGATCCGGCCAGCGCGCCACGGGCGACCAGGGCGCCGGCGGCGTCGATCGTGATCGGGATGACGCCGGCGAGATCGCCTCTCGACTGGAGGTTCCCGGCGACGTCGAAGACCAGGGCGGCGGATCCCGCGAGGGCTCCCTGGCCCGCCAGGGTTCCGGCCGCGGTGATCGTGAGCGGGATCGTCCCCGCGATGAGTTGCATCCCCTGGAGGATCCCGGTCGGCGTGAGGACCAGGTCGGCCGAGCCCAGGAGCTCGCCGACGGCCGCGAGGATCCCCGCCGGCGTGATCGTCAAGGGGATCGTCCCCGCCAGGGCGCCGTCTCCGGTGAGGGTTCCGGTCGGTGTCAGAACGAGGTCGGAGGAGCCCAGGAGCTCGCCCAGGGCGACGAGGTTCCCCGTGAGGGTGAACGTCAAGGTCGCGGTCCCCAGGAGCCCGCCGGTCGCCTGGAGCGTCCCCGCGGGAGTGATGACCAGGCTCGCCGCGCCGGCAAGCGCGCCCAGGGCCTCGAGGGTTCCGGTCGCGACAAGGGTGAGCGGGATGACGCCGGCCAGGTTCCCGCCGACGGCGTTGAGGTCGCCGGTCGGAGTGATGACCAGGGCCGCGGATCCGATGAGCTCGCCCTGGGCCTGGAGGGTCGCCGTAGGTGTCAGAAGGAGCGCCACGGCCCCGGAGAGCTCGCCCAGGGCCTCGAGGGTTCCGGCTGGCGTGATCGTAAGGGCCGCCGCGCCGGCGAGGTCTCCGCGCGCCTGGATCGTGCCGGCTGGCGTGATGAGAAGCGCCGCGGATCCGGCCAGGGCCCCGACGCCGACCAGGGCGCCGGCTGGCGTGAGGACCATCGCCACGGTCCCGGAGAGCGGCCCAGCGCCCCGGAGGTTCCCCGTAGGTGTCAAGACAAGGGCCGCCGAGCCCGCGAGAGCTCCGAGCGCCTGGAGGGTCGCGGCTGGCGTGAGGACCAGGTCGGCGGATCCAGCGAGAGCTCCGCGCCCGACCAGAGCGCCGGCTGGCGTGAGGGCGAGGTCGATCGTCCCCTGGGCCGCCGCCTTCGCGATCATCGCGCCGGCTGGCGTGATGAGGAGGTCCGAGGATCCCGCGAGCTCGCCACGGGCCGCGAGCGTAGCCGCCGGCGTGAAGACCAGGTCCGAGGATCCGGCCAGGGCGCCTCGAGCGACGAGGTCGCCCGTCGGCGTGATGAGGAGGTCGATCGTCCCGAAGATGAGGTTGTTCCCTCCCTCCAGGACGCCGGCGACGGTGAAGACGAGCGGGATGTTCCCGGCCAGATCTCCGAGCCCGAAGATCGTCCCCGCCGGCGTGAGGGTGAGCGGGATCGTCCCGGCGATCTCCGCGTCCGCGCGGAGGACGCCGGCCGGCGTGAGGACCAGGGAGGCGGAGCCCATCATCCGGCCGGTCCCCGAGAGCGCGTAGTAGCCGATGATCTCCGGCTGGTTCGTGTTCGGGTCGAAGATGATCGTCGGCTGTTGATCGAAGAACGGCTGGGCCTCTCCCATGCTTTGCACGTTGCCGCCGACGAAGTCCTGGCCCATGTTGAGGACGTTGATCGACGAGCTCAAGGACTCGACCGGCGTCGTCGCGCTCGCGGTCGAGATCGCGTTGATCGAGTGACCCGTCGCCAGGCCGTCGAACGAGCCGAACGACGAGCGACAGTTCTGATTGACATCCCGGTCCTCGTTCACGTCACTCGCCGAGCCGACCGAGTAGCCCTGGGGCACGAAGCCCAGGTCGGGGAAGACGTGAGTCGCCGGCGTCCCGCCGGTGTCCTTCGTCATCGTCCCGACGGCGACATCGAGGCCGCCGAGGTCGAGGATCATGTAGGCGAAGTGATCGGCGTTAGTGCCGGCCCAGGTGAAGCCGTCGCCCGAGAGCGCGGTGATCTGGATCGTCCAGTCGGCGAAGTCGACGTCGTACTGGCCGAGGAAGTCGGTCGACGTGACCGCCGAGCCCATGAAGTCCTCGTCGTTGTCGCCGACGTACTGGAAGAGCGCCCACTGGTCGATCGAGACGCCGTTGTCGTGTGCGACGCCGTAGGTCTGGAAGGCGAACGGGGACTCGGCCGGAAACTGTTCGCCGGACGTGAAGCCCAGGAGGAGGTCGCCGTTCGCCAGGCCGAGCCCGGTGACGGGTGAGGCGTCGGCCCCGACGTCGGCCACGAACGCGGCGCCGGCTCCGCCGAAGACCTCGTAGTGGATCCGGAAGCCCGCCGCGGTCGTCGAATAGTCGACGGTGAACGTCCCCGCCTGGAAGGTGACGGTCGCGACGACTTGTTCGACGTCGTCGACCGGGTTCACGATGAGGATCGACGCGGTGATCGTTGACTGGCGGAGCGTGTTCGAGGCGCCGTCCTCGCGGTTGTGCATGATGGCCCGCTCGTTCGTGCCATCACTGAATCCGTGGCCGGTCTGGAAGTCGAGCTCGATGACCTGGTCCGAGAGGTTGTCGGTCCAATAGAAGTGAATCCCGAACGGGTCCTGGCCCTTGTCGCTCACGTCGATCACGGTGTCGGTCGACGCGAGCGCCGGCGTGACGAACTCGCCGGTCTTATACCAGACCGCCGGCGGCGGCTCGCCGGAGATCACGGCCGAAGGCGTGAGGACGAGCGGGATCGTCCCGGAGATCGGGGCGTCGACGGCGACGGCTCCCGTCACGGTGAAGGCGAGGTCGGCCGAGCCCTGGACGTTCGCGAGGGCCTCGATCGTGGCGGCCGGCGTGAGGGCGAGAGCGATCGAGCCGGAGAGGTTCCCGACTACTGGGGCGAGCTCGATCGCGCACACGACCGCGCGGTTCTGGTCCGCCCAGGTCGCCTCGACGTTGACGTTCTGGCCGGTCGCGAAGAGGCCGGTCGCCATCGAGCCAGTCGTCGTCGGTGTTCCGCTTCCGTCTTGCTGGTCGGTTTGTTCGGTGAGGTCGGCGCCCCAGGTCGCGGTCGTCGCGTTGCCGACGCCGGCCAGGGCGACCACGGCCGCGCCATCGCCGGCGACGATGTCGGAGCCGGTGAGCGGGTTCGGAGTGTCGGCGGCCGTCTGGTCCGTGTTCGTCTCGGGGACGCTCGCGGCGCCGCCGCCCTGGTTGACGTTCTCGAAGCTGATCGCGTGGAAGGAGAAGGCCGCCGCCTCGCCGGTGATGGCGATCGTCGTCCCGACGCCGGCGGTGATCCCCGCGTCGAGGAGGAGGAAGAGGAAGGCCTCCTGGTCGTTCGCGCCGGACTCCTCGAACACGGTGACGAGTTGGGTCATCGCCTGGCCGCCCCAAGTGACCGAGACCTGGTCGGCGGTGAGGTCGCCCTCGTGCTGGATCCCGACGATGAGGCCGCGGTCGACGCCGGCCGAGACCGGGAAGCTCGGGTTGTCCGTGTTACCGGACGCCGCCGCGTCGAGGATCGTGACGTCGGCCATCGTCTAGTCTTCGGTCACGACCCAGGCGAAACCGTCGACCGCCGCGCCCTGGACGTGTTTCGAGAAGCCGGCGCCGAGCGCCGTGAGGAGCGCGTCCGCCTGGGCTTCCGTCTTCGTGATCGCGACCGGCGAGCTCGTGAAGTCCTCGAGCCGCCGGAAGCGGCCCTGGGTGAGAACCTCGTCGCCTTCGTTCTGGAGTGAGTTGAGCGCGGTCCGGAAGGCCGCCCGATCGCCGAAGGCGAGCGTGAGGGCCGGGCCGTTGCGGTCGATGTTCTCGCGGAAGACGAGACGCCCTCCGCGGAGCTTGATCTGGATCGCCATCATGTCCTCCTTCGGACTACTGGGGCCCGGTTGTCGGAGGCCATCACGCCCTCGTCAATTCCCGAGCCGTCGGTTCTCCTCGGCGTCGGTCAAGATGCCGGCGAGCCGGAGCGTCTTCGACGTGTCGCCGGCCCATCGTTTCGCCTGGCGTCCGCCTTCGCGGATCCAGCCGGCGATCGTGAGCGTCGCGGGAGCTTCCCAGCGAGCCGTCACTTCGCCCAGGCGGACGGCTACGACCGCGCCTTCGTTCCAGACGTCCCAGGGCTTCGTCGATTGCCTGGCGGCGCCGTTGCCGATCGGTCGGAGGTTCGTCTCGTCCGCGTCGCGCTTGAGGGCGCTCCGCTCCTCGGAGCTCGCGCCAGCGATCCGGGCGGCTTGCCCGGCGAAGAGCCTCATCCGTTGCGCGACCATGAAGGCCGACGTGTAGGAGAAGCGCGCCATCTTGTCGCCGACACGGAGAACGACGACGTCGTTCTCGACGTCGACGGAGACGTCGGTCCGCGCGAAGATCTCGCTCACTAGCCGGCGCCGGCGACGATCGCCTTCGCGGTCGATGATCCTCGGCTTCCGGCCAGGACGGCGTCGCGTAGAGCGCCGGCTTCCTTGAGACCGTCGGCGTCGAGATCCTCGAGGTCCGCTTCGACACGGAGCGAGAGGTAGTTCGCCTCGGCGGCGCGTCTCTTCGTCTCCTTCCCGTAGGCCTCGACGAGGGCGGTGTTCCCGGCCTTCGTCGCGCGTTCCGTCAAGGTGACGATCCGAGCTCCGCGGAGCTCCAGCCGAGCGAGCCGGCGGATGTTTTTCGCGAGTGCTTTGTTCACTTCAATCCTCCAAGTGACCCGAGGGCCAGGAATTAGTCGAGCGAGACGTCGAGATCGCCGGCGGCGAACTCGGGCGTGATGCCCGTCGAGATCGCGAGCGAGCTCGCGAGGACCCCGACCATGTTGAGGAAGCCCGCGCCGGACACGGCGAAGCCGAGGCCGAAGTGGGTCACGGTGTCGGATCCCGCGGTCGCCTGGGCGAACGTGATCGCGGCGTCGTTGTCGACTACTCCCGCCGCGACGGTCCAGCCGGCGAGCGAACGCGCGACTCCGATCCGAGCGTAGGGCGTGTACGTCGCCTCGTTCGTTGTCTGGTCGCTCACGGTCTCCGCGGGGAGGGCGGTCATGAGTGACGTGAAGAACGAGCCGGCTCCGACGGACGGCTGGAGCCCTCCGGCGTCCCCGACGTTCGGGGCGGCGACGTTCGTGAAGATCAAGTCGAGGAGATCGTCCTCGAAGAAGTCTTGAGCGGACATAGTGGGCTCCTTCCTAGTTGCTGGCGCTGGCGCGGTGAAGAGTAAACAAAAAAGCGGGCGAGGTCGATGTCATCACGAGAACGTCCCCGTCCCGATGAGGATCCGCTGGCTCTTCGGTCCGAAGAAGAAGACCTGGAGAGTCCCCGTCGAGACGGCCGCGCCGCGCGTGATCGTAAGGGCCCGCGCCTCGATGAAGAGCGCGCGGATCGTTGTGAGGTTCGCCAGGTCTTCGGAGTTCCGAGCCTGGGCGGATCCGTCCGAGAAGAGCGTGTCGCCGGCGGGGATCGCGCCGGAGGCCGCGACGACCTGGGCGAGGATCCGGACGTTCGCCGGGAGGGTCAAGGTGTTCGGGAAGGCGGCGGACGGAAGCGCCGCTCCGAAGTCGAACGGCGAGGCGACGAGCCCCGCGATGTCGAAGTCCTTCTGGTCTTGTTTCTTCCGGCGTCTCACACGAGAGAAGAAGCCGCGCGCCTCATCGGCGGGGCGTCCCGTCGGCGTTGCCATGCTCTACTCCGAGCCGGCGTTCGCGTCCGAGCCGCCTCCCGAGTCGTCGGCCGCCGGCTTCGCCTGGGACCTGGTCGGGCGGCCCATGCCGCGGGCGCGCTGAACGTGGAAGGCGTTGTCGATCGGAGACCTCCCGGCCGCCTTCAAGATCTCGGCGATCCTGGCGGGGTTCGTGGCGCGGCTTGCGCGGATCCTCTTCTGGGCCTTGATGTGACCGCGGACCGCGTCGACGAGCTTGTCGCTCTCCTGGGCGTGAGGGTAGAGCTCGGCCATGAGCTCGCGCGCTCGGGCCTTGCAATCATCGACGGCCGCCAGGGCTTCCACGAGCTCGCCCTGGACCGTCTCGAGCTTCTCGTAGATCCCGGCCTTCCGCTTGTCCTCGGCGTCCTCGACGGACGTGTCGGGTGTCGGAGAGGCGGCGATCGTCTCCTTCCGCCTGGTCGTGTCGGCGGCCTTTTTGTCGGCCTGGGCGGTGTTGAGGGGCGGGGCGATCGTCTGGGCTGGCGCGGGATCCGCTGGCGCCTCCGGAGCGGGCTCCGAAGCTGGGGCGGTCTCGGGTTCGGTCGAGCCGGTGTCGGCGTTGCCGGCGGCCGTCTCGAGTTCCTCGAGCTCGCTCGCCAGTTCGTCCGGGGTCGGCTGGTCGGTTCCGTTCGTCATGTCGTCGGGTCTCCTGGTTGAAGGGAGCCGGCCATCACGGCCGGCCTCCGACTGGGTGGAGTGAAGGGCCTAGAACTCGGTCGTCACAAGGCGCGCGGCCTTGATCTGTTTCCTCTCCGGGAACGTCCGCGCCCAGTTGTTGACGCCGTCCGTGATCTCGGTGTTCGTCGGTCCGCCGTCGGGGTTCGCGACCGACGCGCCGAGGAAGTTATGGCCGACCGGGTGCATCGACCACTCGATCCGCGAGAAGAGCTCCTCGCCGCCGCCGCCGTTGCCCTGGCCGGGCTCGCGATCGACTTCGGCCGGGACCTTCGGGTTCCCGACGCCCCAGCGAGAGGCCATCGGTCCGAAGATCCAGGTGTCGAAGACGCCCGCCGCGTTCGGCATGGTGTCGTCCACGATCACGCGCCGACCGAGGAAGGTCGGGATGTCGGCCGCCGCCGCGTTCGTCGAGTCCGGGATGAAGTCGATGAGGTTGTTCTTCTGGGCCTTCGAGAAGACGATCGAGTGCATGAAGACCGCGACGAAGTCGCTCTGGGAATCGCCGGCGGTCGTGATGGCGTCGATGAACGCCTCCGCCGAGAAGTCCGTGACGCCGGGCGTGAAGACGCCCGAGATGTCGACCGTGAGGTCGTCCTGGGCGGCGTTGTTGGTGATGCCGGCCCGCGGGTCGTCGTTCGGCGTGACCTGGGCGTTGTCGGCGAAGATGCCGGTCCAGGTAGCGACGAACACGGCCTGGAGGCGTCTCCGCCAGTAGGCCGCCACGTTCGAGGCGATCGAGTTCGCCGGGTCATCGCCCGCAAGCGCCGCGGCGAGGTCCATCGTCTTCCAGGACTGGTTCCGCGAGAGGCGTCTCGCGATCTCCTGGTTCGACTGGATGTTCGCCGGCGTGGCTACGGTCGCCGGGTTATCGCTCGAGACTCGATCGTCGAGGACGTTCGAGTCGTCATCGTTGTCACGCCACGAGGGCGCGTTGAATGAGGTCCCGCCGCCTACCAGAAAACCATCGAGCGCCGGATCACGAACGACGACGCCGGAGTCGACGAGCGCGGTCTTTTGCTCGGTAAGTGTTCTAACGTAAGGGGCGAAGATCTCCGGGACTACTACGTCAGCGACGCGGACTTCGGCCATCAGAATCTCTCCTTTGCTTCAAAGGCCGAGACCCTCACGGAGTCGGCGGATGTTTACAGGCGCGAGTCTACCGCACAGGAGCGACCGCGCCTAGTTCTACGCCGGCGGCCTTCATGAGCCGCTCGGCTTCGGGCTTGTTCTCGGTGTAGAGCTTCCCCTGGGCCGTCATGTTCCAGCCGGCCTTCGCCCACGGGTTCCCCTTGCTGAGATCTCCGCCGGCGCCAGGGCCTCCCGCCCCGTCGCCATCGGCTCCGGCTCCGACCGACTTCGGCCAGAACATCCGGAACGCCTTGTCGCGCGCGACCGCCGCGATGAAGTCCTCGGGCTTCTGGTTCGGAGTCACTCCGGGACCGGCCTCGAGTTTCGTCACGACGCTCCCATCTTGCGCGAGCTCGAAGTTCCGCTCGATGAGCGAGACGAGGTTCGTCACGCCTTCCGGCGTCGCGCCGGCGGCGTTCGCGGCCTGGGTGAGCGAGTTTCTAATTGTTGTGTCCTTGCTCTTCCCCAGGGCGTCGTCTCGTTCCGCGTTCGACTTCTCGAGCTCCTTCGTGACCGAGGCGAGGTTCCTCTCGAGGTCGTGGAGACGCGCGGACACGTCTCCGTCGGCTCCGTTCCCGCCGTCGGTCCCGTCGCCCTTGCCCGGCGTCGCGCCAGGCTTGACGAACTTCTTGAGCGACGCCTCGATGATGTCCGTGACATCGTCACGGGAGAGGCCCGCGCCTTGCTTCCTCGCGAAGTCGGCGCCGGCGTCGGTGAGCCGTTTCTTCAAGGCCTCGGCGTAGTCGTCGAAGTCCTTCTGGGTCTTCATCCCCGTCACGTCCAGGACGAACACGCCGTCGGTCTCGACGTAGTGCGCGGCCAGGCCTTCCGGGATCTTCGCCTTGTCTTGAATCGTGGCTTCGAGGGTCATGTCGGCTTCCTCTCACAGGATCGCGCCGATCATAGCGCGAGACTTATGTCAAATCTAGCCGGATCACGGTGACGGGACGGGAGCGCCTGGAAGCCGCGGGGCGGGGACGCCGGCCCGCTGGAAGGCGCCGGGGTCCGTGTCGTAGAGTTGCCGGAGCGTGAGGCGCTTCCCGGAGTTGTCGACGAAGCGGTCCAGGCCGAGCTCGCCAGAGCGGAAGAGGCGACCGCGCGCGGGTCCCAGGACGTCGTCCTGGAAGGCCGCCGACGAGCTCTCGAGGAAGTCCGTGTAGTTCGTCGTCCCTGGGACGGTCCCGACGAGCTTCTCGACCGCGCGCCGGCGAGCCGGTCCTCGAAGTCCGCGGAGTTGTCGCTCGGTCGCGCGGTTCGCCGGACGTCGTCCGAGCTTGCGCCCGTCGATGACCGGGACCCGGATCGAGCGACAGTTGATATGGATCGGCGGGTGAGGTCCCTCGCCGACCTTGAAGACCTGGCCGTCGAGCGATTGACAGATCGGCGTCGTCCTCGCGTCCAGGGTCGCGACGTACTGTTCGCGCCGGATGATCCGCTTGTTCGCCTGGAAGAACTCCGAGCGGACGCCGTTCGTGATCGCCGCCGTCGCGGTCTGGGCGAGGGTCTGGGCGCCGCGCCGGGTGATCTCCCGGACGCCGTCGACGCCGCCGAGGGCTCGGGTCCCGAAGATCCTCCTCGAGATCTGGGTCGGCGTATCGCCGAAGACGAGGCCCTGGCGGATCTGGTCCATCATCCGCCGGCGGTCGCCGAGCTCGTAGGTCGAGAGCCAGTCGCGGAGGATCCGCTTGTCGATCGGCCGGGCGAACACGATCCCGCGAAGATCACGCGGCGACGGAAGCGCCGGGTCGAACTGGACCGGAAGGTTCTCGACGACGAGGTCGGAGATGAAGCGGGTCTCGGCGATCGAGAGGCCGACGAGCTCGCGCCGGACGAGCGAGTTGATCTCCTGGAAGGTCGGCCGGTTGATGTCGGCGATGAGCTTCGAGGTCCGGATCATCCGCTTCGTCGTCGCCGGCCCAGGGTCCCAGCCGAGCGCCGCGATCCGCTCGAGGCGCGCGTTGAGCCTGGCGCGGAGCTCGGGCTCGGCCCGGTTGAGGAGCTTGACCATCCCGTTCGAGAAGCTCCGCGTGAAGCGGAGGATCTGGATCTGGTGAACGATGAGGTCGTCGCGGATCGCGGTGTTCGACGTGTGCGCCACGCGCTACTCCTCGGCGTCGCCCTGGTCTCCTCCGCCTCCTGGCGGGATCTGGGCGGCGCCGTCCGCCCCTGGGGCGCCGTCGATCGCGACCTGGCGGGCCCGGACCATCGCGGGGTCGTTGATGTCCGCGCCGCCTGGCATGGGTTGACCGTCCTCTCCGATGAAGGCGTCGCCGCCGGTGTCGAAGGCGTCCATGTCGGCCTCGTCCTCGATCTGTTCGATCTCCTCGTCGAAGGTGAGCTCGGTGAAGTCCTTCTGGCGGAGCCAGTTGTGGACCGACTTCCAGGAGAGCGGGACCTTCGACTTCTTCGCCGTGGCGAAGGCGACCAGGTCGGCGGGATCCTGGTCCTCGGTGATGAAGTCCAGGTTCGGCTCGACCTTGACCTCTTCGGGATCCGCGCCGACCCAGACCGCGGCCTGGCGGAGGGCCGTCTCGAGGCCCGTCGCCGAGGTCATCGCGATCGTCTGGAGCGTCGCCGTCCTACCGGCGACACGGATCCGGAGGGTCTCGGCCGCCTCGGCGCTGGCGCCGCTCGAGAGGAGCTTGATCCCCTCCTCGCCGGCGCGCTTGTAGTCGTCGGCCAGGCTCTCGCGTTGCTCGGAGAGCGCCAGGGAATCGGGGCCGATGAACTTCGCGTCGCCCTCCGGGTCGGGGATGTTGAGGTAGGCGCCCGAGCCGATGATCGGGCTCTGGTTGTCGTCCGGGTTCTCCGAGGATCCGCTCGAGATGTCGTAGCCGGTGATGACGAGCGTGTCCTGGCCGGACATGAAGAGCGCGCTCCGGTGATCGGCCTCGCCGCGGTAGATCGCGAGCCCCAGGTTCGCGAGGTTGATGAGCGGGACCTCGCCCGGCTGGGTCGCGAGGTCGGTCGTGTTGATGAACGTGAAGGGGATCTCCTCCGATGTCTTGCCGCGGATCGCCGGGATGACCGCCTCCTGGAGGTTCCCGTCGCGCTCGACCTGGCTCGTGAAGACGTTCGCGTCGGCCTCGCCCAGGTTCAACACGCGATAACGCGGGACGAGGTTCCAGGTGAACTTGTTCCCGGTGTCGCGCTCGAAGCGCGTCTCGTCGAGGACGACCATGAGGAGCCGGCGGATCGCCTCGCTCCGCTTCTGGTCGTCTTGTTGCTTGATGTCCTTCGTCACGGTCAAGTCGTCCCAGTTGAGGATCTGGGGCGCCGGGTAGCGGACGATGAGCGGGAGGTCCCGGTTCGGATCCACGTCCAGGAGGAGCCCGAGCCGGCCGTAGAGGAGTTGATTGATGTGAATCTGGACGAGGAGGTCGTTGAGCGACTCGCCCTTCGGCGTCGCGAGCTCCCTCATGTCCTCGAGGGCCTCGGGGAGCTCGATGTTCGCCGGCTCGCGGTCGAGGATCCCGGTGAGCGCGCGGACGGTCTCCTTCACGAGATCCGGGAAGAAGGACCGGATGAGGTAGGCCGTATAAAGCGCGAGCCCCTCGCCGTCGAGCTTCGTCGGCTTCGCCGAGAGCGCCCTCATCCCCGACGTCGCGGGGAGGTAGGTCGTCGTCTTGCTTTTGATGTGACGCTGGCCCTCGTTCGTGTCGAACATGAGGACCCAGTCGGAGCGCCTGGCGTTGTGGTCCGGGTGCGGGTCGGAGATGTTCGAGCCGCCCTGGGCGGACTGGGGCGGCGTCGTGATCCCCGCCTGGAAGGGCGCGGTCGCGTTCGGGAGGATCAAGCTCGTCGTCTGGTCGGTCATCATGCGGCTCCTCTAATCGAGCCCGACTTCGGGCGTCGGGGTTGTCTCACGGCTCGGTGATACGCTCGAGAGAAGGCGTCGACCTGGTCCTTGAACGTGCTCCCAGGGAAGGCCGCGGCCTCATCCAGGAAGACACCATTCCAGGCTCCACGAACGAGGAACACGTTCCCCGCTTCGACTTGTGCCGCTGGCGCCTCGGCTCGGGTCTCCTTCGCGCCGCTCTCCGGCGTGTAGAAGATCCGACGGTCCGGGAAGTCCGCGGCGATGTCTTGCGCCTGGGCCTTCCCGGCCTGGCCGGGATCCTGCGGGAAGTCGATGATGACGACCTTCCCGTCCTGGTCCGCCGCGGTTCTCATTGTTGTCCGGACTTTATGCGGCGAGCCTCGGAGACGAATCACGTCCTCGACGTAGATCTTCCGCTTAACGTAGCGGAGTTTCAAGCCGACGGTCCAGGCCGCCTTCTTCGCCTCGACGGCCGCGGCGTCGGTCGCCGCCAGGTCCCAGCCGCGGACAATGGTCCCGCCCTTCGGGACGTCGGCCGCGTCGATGATCTGGAAGTCGTCGCGCTTCATCATCCCGCCCTCGCGAGGGTGCGGGCGTTGTTGAAGTTGTCCGGCTTCGCCGTACTCGGTGAGCCCGACCGTGAGCTCGTCGATCCGGGCCTGGTCGAAGAGCTCCGGGAAGAGGAGCTCGCCGTCCGTCTTGCGCCAGTCGAACGGACACGGGTGAGGATGATCGAGCTCGAACTTCGCGGGGAGACATAGGTGAGTCCAGAGCTCGCCCTCCTCGTCCAGGAAGACGCCGGTGAGATCGCGCGGGTGTAGCCGTTGCATGATGACGACGACGGCGCCGGTCTTCGAGCGGATCCTGGTCGGGAGCGCGAGGCGGATCTTCCGGATCGTCTCGTCGCGGACCGTGTCGCTCTCGGCTTGTTCGACGTTGTGCGGGTCATCGAGGACGACGATGTCGCCGCCCTCTCCCATGATGCCGGCGACGGCGCTCGAGAATCGGTAGCCGCCCTGATTGTTCGCGAAGCGGCTCTTCGTATCCTGGCCGGCGCGGAGGAGGGCCCACTGGCTCGGCCGGCCCGTGAGGAGCTCCTGGTAGAACTCCGAGCGGATGAGATCCCGCGAGCGATCGGCGTCACGGAGCGCCAGGTCGCCGCGGTAGGACGTGAACGCGAAGCGGACCTCGGGCTTCATGAGCCAGGCCCAGGCCGGCCAGAAGACCGACACGGTGAGGCTCTTCATGTGACCGGGCGGGACGTTGATGATGAGCCGGCGGATCCGGCCCTTGAGGACTTGCTCGAGGATCCAGGCGAGCGTCCGGGTGTAGCGGCCGAAGGACGGCGGCGCCGGGTCGACCCAGCGCCAGGCGTCGCGGATGAAGTCGTGGAGGCCGAGCCCTCGGCGAGCTCGTTCGGCTCTAATCCTCGCGAGGGCCGGCTTCATCGGCGCCCGCCTTCACGAGAATCCGCTCGAGAGCTTCGAGCTCGTGGTCCTCGAGGAGGGTGAGGTCCGCGGTCGCCGGGAGAAGATCGTCGGCCGGGCGTTCGTCGCCGCGGCTGGGCTTGAACTCGGGGAAGTAGCCGCCGATGAGTTGCGAGAGGAGTCGGTCCGAGGGTTCCTTGACGCGGAGCGTCCCCTTCGTGTCGACGTACTCGGTCCAGTTGTAAGCGCGCCGCCATCCCTCGCCGACCAGGAGCTCGCGGCCTTCGGTGAGCGCCTCCCTCATCGCCTCCCGGAAGCTCGGGTTCTTCCCGGCGAAGGCGTAGATCGTCGAGCGGCTCCAGCCGATCATCCGAGCGGAGAGCGAGACGTTCCCATTGTGCCGGAGCGCCTCGAGGAAGCGGACGATGTGAAGCGGGACGACCTTCGACGAACGGCCGGTCGCGCGCGCGTCGGGGGCGTCTGGTTTTTGTTCGTTCGGCGGGTCCTGGGCCATCACGGCCTCCGGGGTCGTCTCACACGATCGGGGTCCGATCGTAGACTTCCCAGGATCCCCGCACAAGGGCGCCCAGGTCGACCGGGAGCTCGTAGAAGGGGAGCCAGTCGTCGGAGATCACGATGACGCCGGTGAAGCCCCAGAGCTTCGTCGCGGCGTAGTTCCAGACGTGGGAGTCCTCGCGGTCGCGATAGACCCCGTCGATGAGCGCCTTGACGAGGTTGTCGGTGTCGGGCTTGAGCTCGTGAGGATGTCCGCAGAGCTCGAGCTTCTTCTTCCGCGACCAGGACTCGGACATCGGGATCACGAAGACGACGTGAAAAAAGTCCGCGGGGAGCTCCTGGACCTTGTAGCCGATGTGATCCCGGAAGGCGCGGTAGTTCTGGACGGCCCTCGAGGGCGCCCACTTGTCGCGCCGAGATTGCCTGGGCGCCGCGACGGGTGCGATGTCGAGGACCCGGAGCTCGCTCACGGATCGAAGCCGGGCCCGATGAGGAGCGCGCCGATGTTGATGACGACGAGGCCGGCGAAGATCACGACCGCCGCGATGAAGATCCAGAACGCGATCCGCTTCATGACGGCGGCCTGGGCTTCGTCTTCATCTTGAGCTTCGAGCGGATCCAGTCCTCGGCGACGATCGCGAAGCCCGGCTGGGGCACGTTCCAACCGACGAAGGCGCCGGCGACGAAGGCGATGATGATCCAGAACATGAGCTTCTCCTAGTCGTTGCAAGTCGTGACGATGACGGCGATGAGGACGAGGGCGAGCGCGGCGTAGATTAGACGTCGACGATCTGGCCGCCCGTCGCCGGGGGCGGCGGGCTCAAATCTAAAGGGACCGCCGTCCAGGACGCGAAGGTCATCGGGTCGCTCTCGTTGCCGGCGTTGTCCTTCTGGACGACCGCGAAGTCGAACTCGCCCTCGATGGGCGGGATCTCCGCCTCGGGTTCCGTCGTTGTCGCGAACGGCGTGACCGTTCCGCCGGCGTCGATCGACGCGAGCCAGACATCGACGTCCGCCGCGGCGTTGCGTTGATACCAGTCCCAGGAGTCGGTCGCGGGGTTCGGGTCGACCGTGAGCTTCTTCCGCTTGATCTTCGACATGAGGTTCCCCTATTCGATGCCGCCGCCGGTCGCCGGGGCGAGCTTGATGAGCATCACGAAGCCGCGAGGATACACTCCCGCGGCGACGTGTGCCGGATCCGTACTCGAGGCGATGATCGAGCACAAGATCACGCCGCGGGTCGGGTGTTGTTCGGCTTCTGGTTCGCTCGCCAGGTCGCCGTCGGTTCGACACGCCCGCGCGTTCACGAAGTAGGTCCCGGCGCGGTTCGGCGTCCAGCCGATCGACCGATCGACCTCCGGGAGCTCGGCCTTCATGACCGGGAAGGCGGCGGTCTTCGGCGGGAACTCGAACACGGTGATCTCGGTGAAGAGCGTCATGTTCGCGACGTCGTTCGGATCCAGCGCCCAGCCGATCGTCCGCTCGTCGCCGGTGAGGGCGAAGACGAAGGCCTGGTTGTAGACCGTACACTCGCCGCTCGAACACGGCGTCGAGAGCGGGACGGGGATCTCCTGGGCCTCCGACCTGGACGAGAAGAAGAGCGCCAGGGCGACGAGGATGAAGCCGATCGCGAAGACCCAGGAGAGCGGCCGGAGCATCTCCTCGCGGTGTCGGAGCTTGCGGTCGTAGTAGGAGCGCGTCGCGTGTTCGCGGGCGAGATCTTCGCCGGCTTGCCGGATCCTCTCGTAGTCCTCCGGAGCGCCGTCGGGTCTCACTAGCCGACGCCTTCCGCCTCGGCGTCCTGGGTCGGGCCTTGCTCGCCGAGGATCCTCGAGAGCTCGATCTGGGCGGTGATCTCGTTGTCGTAGCCGCCGCCGTCGACGGGTTCGCCCGAGTTGAACTTCGCGAGGTTGCGGGTCTCGGCGTAGGCGATCCGGAAGAGCTTCCCCATCCGTTGAACCTTGAGGGCCGGGATCGGCGGGCGTTCCTCTTCGGGCGGCGTTCCTCGGGCCTGGGTGATCTCGGCGGCTCGTTCGCGATCACGCTCTCGCCGGCGGGTCTTCTGGTCTTCGGTTCTGGGCTTGCGTTCTGCCATCGTTTACTCCTCGAGGTCGTCGAACTGGTCCTGGATGTCCTTCCGGGTCTGGGCGTCGTGCCAGGCGATCCGGCTCCGGATCTTCTCGCGGAGCCAGGAGCCGAAGAGGTAGGAGCCGAGGATCCCGAACGCGATCGCGATGACGACGCCGGTCCAGAACGGCCAGGCGAAGAACATGACGGCCCAGAAGGCGACGGAGATCGCGATCATGTAGAAGATCGGGGCGATCTTCCGGAGCTCGTCGGAGTAGAACATCACGGGCCTCCCGTCCGCGTCGGTCTTCCCTCGGGAAGGTAACACGCGCCGAGACGTCAAGCTACTCGTCCGGATCCTCGGGTTCGATGCTCTCGTTGTGGTCTTCGATACAGTCGACCAGGGCGCCGCGGATCGCCGTCGACTGGATCATCCAGGTCTTCATCGCCTGGAGGTTCTCCGCGAGCGCGGCGTAGAGCTCGGAGTTGAACCAATAGCCCCAGACCTCCTCGGGGTTCATCACGAGCGTCGGCGGCGTGTCCTTCAAGTTCAACACGTCCGGGGCGGCCGAGGTCTGGCACACGACGCGGACCGGCCGCTCCTCGATGACGATGTCGGGGATCTTCGCGCCGAAGAGTGAGCAACCAGGCAGAGCCAGGAAGAAGACCAGGAGCGGCGCCCGCCTATTCACGGGAGCGGAGCTCGATGTCCTCCCAGACGGCGGTCGTCGCCCTTCTCGCCTGGAGCTCGATGAGCCCCGGCTTCGCCTGGGTGAGGCGGGTGAGCCGCTCTCGGTCTTCGAGGACTTCGGTCGTCTGGTCTTCACGTTCTCGGGCGGCCTGGAGCTCCTCCGTGAGCTCTGCCTGGCGCTCGTGCTCGTTGTCGATCGCGACCGTGAGGCGATCGCGTTCTCGTTCGGCGAGCGACGCCCGTGTCCGCTCGGCCGTTGCGGCGACTTCCGCCGCGACTCTCATGTCGATCTGACCCTTGACCAGGAAGAACCCGCCGGCCATCATGCCGCCACCTAGAACGAGCACAACGAGGAGCGCCTGGATGTTCAAGTTCTACCCGCCATTGACCGAGCCCGTTCGGAAGTAGTTGTTCGTCAGCGTCCCGAGGACGCCAGTCATCACGCCCAGGATCCCGACCGGGAAGCCCGCGATCGCGAGAGCGACCGTCGGGTCCTGGACCGTCGTCCAGTCGAAGGCCATGAACCAGTCGGTCACGAACCAGGCGAACTTGATGAAGAAGGCGTAGTAGAGGATGACCAGGAAGCGCGGGATAATTCTCAAGGCGTCGAGCCTCTCGGCGAAGCGGATCACGGCGTCGTCCGACCGCTCGGTCATGGCGTTCCTCTCCGTTGTCGGGGTCCGCTCGGCTCGCCTCGTGTGCGGCGACATCGAGATCCTCGACGGGGAAGGTGTCCTCCGTTCATGGCGACCGTCTCGAGAGGATCCGGGTGATGGTAGCGTTCCGCTCCGTTGTGAGATCTTGAAGGTCCCGACGGTCATCGGCTAGGAGTGACGCCTCCGCCGCGGTGAGCTCGTCCTGGTCCTCGAGCGAGCGGATCTCGTTCTCGAGCTCCTCGATCCGGATGTCGAAGACCTGGACCAGGAGCGTGTCGACCGAGGCGACCGTCGCCTTCTGGGCGTTCGAGTTCTCCTCGACGATCTCGCCGAGGGCGTCGATGTCCTCCTTCTGGGCGTAGCGTTGATCGGCGCCCCACACGACCAGGGAGCCGCCGCCGCCGAACAGGAACGCCACGACGGCGCCGATCGAGATCCCCTTCTGGGTCGTTGTGAATTGCTTCATGTCAATCCTCCGCCGGCGGCCTGGGCGCCGCGTTCGTTCGCTGGATGTGACCGACGTCCGCGAGCGTCTGGTCCTCGGTTGAGCCGTCCCGGTCGAAGTCGCCGCCCCAGGTGATCTCGATGTTGAGCGTGTGCGCCGCCGCCTGGATGATGCCGGCGACGAAGGAGAAGAGCTTCACGTCGGTCCAGGGGATCCCCTTCTTCCCGGATCGGAGCGTGATGTAGGGCGCGAAGTCGCAAGCGTCCGAACACGCGAGGCCGTCGCCGTCGGTCGCGTTGTGGTAGGAGGCCGGCCAGCGCGCGTTCGTGAAGCGCGGGTCGATGTCGTTCTGTTCGACCTTGTCGCGGAAGCCGTGGACGATCGTGATGTCGATCGCGGCCGGCGTCATCTTGAGGGCCTCGGCCATGACGAGACGGATCTCGTCGTGGCACGTCATGAGCTTCGCGGTTGATCTCGTTCCGTATTGATGCGACGCGGCCATGAGGGCCTCCTGGATCCCGCCGACGGCTACCAGTCAGGGTTCGACGGCTTCGAGTGACTCACGGCCCTCACGGCCTGGGTCGAGCATAGCAAAAAAAAAGGCCCCGAAAAACGGGGCCGAGGCGAGACGTCACGATCGACTTCTTCGTCCGACTCGCGCGCCGGCGCCCAGGAGGACGCCCGGCGCCGGCGTTAATCAATGGCGGGTGACGTCGGGCTTCCCTTCGGCCTCGACGGTGAGCTCGCCGGTCTCGTCGCGGATCGTCACGGTGATCTCGGTCATGTCCTTCACGGCGTTCAAGATCCGGATGATCTCGTTCTTCGCGATGAGGAACGAGGCGGCGACCTGGGCCTTCTTCCGCTCCTGGCCCTTGTAGGAGAGCCAGGCCGCCAGGATGAAGCCCAGGCAGAACCAGAAGCCGTTCACGGCGAACTCGGTCACGTCATCGAGCTCCGGAGATCCTTCACGAACTTCTCGAGCTCGGGGCCTCGAGGGCCGGCGATGACGTCGGCGGTGAACGTGCCGGCGAGCGACTTCTTCACGATGACGAGGTCCCAGGTCCCGGTCGAGTCGCGGTAGAAGATCTCATAGTCCTCGAGCGATCGCTGGACCTTCGTCGCGACCAGGTTGAGGACGTTCTCGAGGTCGTTCGTGACCGACATCCCGCCGAGATCCTTGTCGACGATCCGGATCTCGAGCCGGTTCTCTTCGACGTGAAGCTCGAAGTCGGCGCGGACCAGGCGGACGACCATGTCGAGCCGGAGCTTCATCGGACGCTCGTCGAGACATCCTCGAAGAAGCGGATCCCGTTGATCGTGCCGGGGTCCTTCTTCTCGCGGGCGATGTCGTTGAGGGCGGTCATGTTGGGCTCGAGGACGGTCGTCGGGAGTTTACCATCGGCGACCGCCTTGACGAGTTCGAGGAGATCGACGACCTCGGCCTTCCAGGTCTTCGCGATGATGACGCTCGACTCCCGGCCGCGGGTCGTGGCGACCTTCGCCGGCTTCGCCGCCTGGACGACCTTCTTCTCGGCCTCCTCCTCGATGACCTGGGCGACCGGCTCGGCGTCGACGCCGGCCTTCTTCCGGAGCGCCTCGGCGAGCTCCTCCGCCTCCTTCCGCTCGGCCGCGGCGGTCTCCCGCTCGATCCGCTTCTTCTCCGCCTCGAGGGCGACCTGGGCCTGGGCGAATCGGTTCATCTTCTTCCGGGCGATCCCGACGATCTCGTCGATCCGATCGCGCGGCGGCTTGAAGAGCGCGTTGATCTCGTTGACGACGCCGTTGAGCGGCTTCACGAGCGAGATCCGCTTGTCCTCGAGCTTCTTCCGCCGGTGGTTCATCATCTTCACGAGGTCGCCGACCTGGCCCTGGGTCTCTTCATCGGCGACGTCGATCCCCTCGATCGTGCCGGCGAAGGCCGCGATGTCGGTGACGATCGGGTTGAGCTCCGCGACCGCGAGGGCGCGTTGTGTGCTGGTTTCCATTGTGTCCTCCTGGCGCCTCACGCGCCGCTTGATGATCCAGGCCCGAGGGCCGCTTCACGTTCCGCGATGAAGACGCGGAGCCCCGGCTCGAAGTCGGCCGGGAGTTCTTCCTTGATGACGATGATCTGGTCGAGCGATGTCGCCAGGGCGAGTTCTCGGGCGTAGTCCGAGACCTTCTTCTTCGTTCCGTCCAGTCTAGCATCCGACCGGCGCTCGATGGCCTCCGGGGTCTCGACCGATCGGCTCTCGATCTCCTGGACGGCTCGGTCGCGGAGGTCCGGCTTGTCGTCGATGTTCGTGATGATCCAGTTGAGGAAGCCGGCGTCGACCTCGGACCAGGGGACGCCCTTCCAGTCCTTCCCGATCGGACAATGGGACGAGAGCGGCTTCGCGTTCCTGGGGATCGCCGACTCGACGCGCTCCTCGCCAGGCTGGAACGGGTCGCGCTGGCCGCCGAGCTTCTCGGGATCCATGTCCTCGAGGTCCTGGGTGAAGACCTCGGAGAGGCCTCCGACGTTGAGGACGGCGTCGATCTGGCCGCTCTTCTTCGACATCTTGATCGCTTTGTTGAGATCATCCCCGGCGTCGCGGGCGCCGATCCCCTCGGCGATGATGACGCCGTCGGAGTTGAGGAGCTCGCAACGGAGGAGGATCTGGGTGACGGGTTCGCCGCGGATGATCCGGTCCTCGTAGGCCCGGAGCGTCGGCCAGGTGACACGGAGGCCGAGGATCCCCGCGATCTTCTCGGCGCCGGCCTTCCACAAGCTCGGCTTCGAGAAGTGGTACGGGTTCGCACAGTAGCGGCCGTCGGGACATCGGTCCTTCGGGATGACGTGGATCCTCCCGAAGTCGGTCCCCTCGACCAGGGCCTCGCGGATGTGCTCGATGAGGGCGTCGCGGTTCTTCTTCCGGCGGTCGAGGCCGGCCTTGAAGACGGAGGGCTTGATGTCGAGAGCGGAGCGGACATCGAGGTCGCGGCCGTTCTCGTTGATGACGTTGACGACGGCCGGGACGGCCGCCTGGTCGGGCTTGTCGTTCATGTTGATCTCCTGCAAAGGGCCCGCCCAGTGTACCATCTCACGGGACGCGAGTCTCTTCTCCTGGGTCCTCTCGGATGTTCGGCGACAGGCACTCGGGGCACATGAAGAGGGCCTGGGCGAAGCGGACGTTCTCGACGCCGGTCTCCGGGTCCTTCGTCTTCGGGCCCTCCGAGAAGCTGGGCTCCTCGAAGATCGCGCCGCAATCGCGGCAACGACCGCTCACTCGAAGAAGTCCGCCTGGTCGGGCTCGAGCTCGACCGCGCGCCAGGTGTGCGCCAGGTAGCCGGAGCTCCGACACTTCCGCGGCTCGCCACGTTCGACGAGGCCGAGCTTCTCGAGCTCCGGGAGGCGCTTCTGGGGCGAGGCGGACGCCGCTCGGAGTTCGAGATCGGGGAAGGTCTGGGTCATCCGGAGGCCGAGCTCGTTCGAGGTCTCGTCGGGGAACTTGACGGTCACGTCGTAGACCTGGCGACGACGGCGCGAGAGGGCGCTCGCGACGTGACGGAGCGCGCCGATGTGCGAGGTCGCCGGGTCGGTCGACTTCGCCATCGGGAAGACCGTGATCGTGATCTCGCCGTTGTCGTCGTCGTCGTCGTCCTTCATCCGTAGGGATCCCCGAAGCCGGCGGCGGCGATCGCGTCGCGGAAGAGCTCGACCTGGAGGATCGAGTCCTCGGCCCGGTTCGCGCGGAACATCTTCTTCGGCCGACCCCACGCGAACGAGCTCACGGTGTCGACGGCCTCGAGCTTCGACTCGGCGGTCAACCAGCCGACGATCTTCCGGGTCCGCCGGCGGCCGACGCTGACCTGGGCGGCGACATGGTCCTCGGTGAAGAACTTGTCGGCGTGTTCCTGGAAGTAGAGGAAGATCTTCTCGGGGTCGGTCACGGCGCTCTTCCAGGCCCTCACGGGGAGAGCTCGCGCTCGGTGATGAGATGCCAGACGGCGGGCTCGTTGCCGGCGTCCAGGGGAACGCCGTGAGCGAAGAGCCGGCCCAGGTTCGAGAGTCCGAAGAGCGTCGCGCCGACGGCCTGGATCGAGATGATGATCTCCTGGTCGACGCCGGCGGCCTGGCGGAGCTTGTCCTCGAAGATGTCCTGGCGGATGTAGCCGATCGGCTCGTCGGTCCCGCCGGCGGCGTCCTCGGCGGCGGCGGCCTTCGTGTTCGGGAGGCGGAAGGCGACCCTCGGGTCGATGAAGACGAGCTCGGGCGCCTCGCTCGACCGGATCATGACGCCCTCCCGCGCTTCTCGGGCGGCGGCGCCGGCTGGATCTCCTCCCAGGCCTGGGTCCGATCCTTGCCACACTGGGCGCAAGCGTAGAACGTGGCGGGCGGCTTCCCCTCTTCGGTCGGTCGGTGTACGGCGCGAACTTTCCGCGACCCGCAAGCCGGACACGCCGGCAAGTCGGACGAGCTCATCATGTTCTTCTTCTCCTCACGAGAAACAAAAAAACCAGACCGCCCCAGGACCCCTCACGGATCGCGCCAGCGGGACGGCCTGGCGTCAACTATGCCGCGCGGACCTCGCCGGCGAACTCCGGGTCGTAGATGTGCGCGAGCGGGACGCGGCCCTTGTAGATCCGGAAGAGCGCGCGAGCGAGCGGGCGCTTCGGCGTGACCTCGCCGGCCTCGACGCGGTAGAGCGTCGGCCGGGTGCATCCGGCCGCGTCACAGATCTCCTCGGCCGTCTTGCCGGACTCCTGGCGAGCGCGCCGGAGAAGGTTGTGTTGTTTCACTGGGGACATCTCCTCGAGTTGTCGTCCGCTCACTGTAACACGACGCGAGAACGCCCGCCCCAGGGAGCCGAGACCAGGGCGTCGACCAGGGC
>Ga0209976_10000319_pt1 | contig 34438 bp, 26 predicted proteins | sample SumtaG_FD_182806 | JGI IMG/M metagenome (GOLD analysis project Ga0209976, IMG submission 182806) | Deep subsurface microbial communities from Indian Ocean to uncover new lineages of life (NeLLi) - Sumatra_00157 metaG (SPAdes) (version 2) | ecosystem: Environmental > Aquatic > Marine > Oceanic >...
TCGATTTGTGAATTGCCTCATCTGATTGCCTTGAGTAGTGTATGCTCTGCAATCTCTACAATTTTGTGATTAGTAAATTCCTGAATTCTAAAGGGCAAAGACTGCATCCTCAAAGCAGACAGGTATAGAGTGTCAGCCATGAGTTACGCCACTATTACGATATCGTCTGTGATTCTAAATCGTACTCTAAAAATTAGACCACCCTCTACTGGCTTTACAATATTCCAGTCAGGTAATACTGCATTTACTGTAATTGTAACATCTGCTTCTGTTGATTCTCTTGGCTCTGCAAGAATTGTAAATTGTGTAGTTGTAAGGTCGCCATTTGCATCAAGTTCAGTTAATGCATTAAATGATGAGATTTCAGGAGTAGTTAATAGTAGAGTTGCATCAAAGAAATGATCACCTTTTCCATAGAAATACTGAACTCCTCCATCGGTAGTTGGCTCTCTTGCTTCTGGTCTACCCAGATGAAAGTCAAGCTCCTGGAGCATAATGTATCTATTATTACCAACATCTAGCTTTAGATTCTGTGCGTTTACTAGCTCTGCGATTTCACCGATGTTTGCCACAATGAAAGGCTATTTTTTGGAATAAGGGTATTTTTATCCTCCAATTATGTTTGTATTTTTTACTGCCTTTGAATCAGTAATATCTACAATGTATGCAAGAGTATTAGAACCAGCTTGAAGGCGAGTAAAATCTCCTGGAAGTCCAGTTTGCTCTCTAGTATATACATAAGTTCTGGCACCTACAGGTTGATTAGTTATGATTACACTCATAACAATATTAGCCTGACCATTACCAGCACCATATCCAGCAGAAGTAATCACTGCACCATTAATGTCATCTTCTCTAATTCTAAAAGTACCTCCATCATTATTACGATCCATAGGAGTAAATCGTCTAATGAATGCCTTGTTAATTGGTTCGGTAGCAGTTATTATTGTAGAAGCATAAACCTGTTCAGGGTTAGATGTATCAGCAGAACCACCCCCACCTGAAATATCAGCATATCCAAGTTGATTTACAGGATCTACTCCAGCTACTGTTCCTGTAAGATTTGGTATCTTGTTGGCAAATGTTGTAGTGTTAACTGCTGATACCATTAGTAAACATACTCTGCAATTGCTATTGGGATGTTCTTGGCACTTCCTTCTGCTACTGAGGATTGAATCGTTGCTTTGACATCTACTCCATGTCCTATAATTGAGATTTTGAGAATTTCATCATTTACATTGTCATTGTCTGTTGGCCACTCCCATTGCTTTATCTGTCTAGCGTTTGTAGTGTCTGCTTCTTCAACTATCCTTATGGTAGTAATCTGAGTAATGTTTGTCATATCCAAAGATGCATCAATGTCGTTGTCTTGTGCAGTAAAAGTCAAATCTGTAATATCTTCTAGATTAGTATCATTTGTTTTAACAAAAGTCACTTGAGATAATGATTTTGTTGGCAAGTCAATGCCTCCAAATGAGATAAAGGAATTTCCGTGATGTCCCATGATTCAATCTAAATCTAATTTATAGTGAAATTTCTGATTAAAGGTATTTCTTTTAAAAAAATCTATTTTGCAGTTGCATGAGTGATTAATGATACTTTAACACCACGAGCAGTTCCACCAGTATCCAAAGTATCAATGGATAATTGGAGTCGTCTGCCCTTCTCCCAAGTAGCTACTGAAATTACTGGAGGAGTAACAGCAGTAGTGCTTGTAAATTCTGTTGCATCAATTGTTGGTTTTGTACTAAATATAGTAGTGAATGTATCTGTATTGGGAGCTGTATCTTCTTTGAGAACATCAACTGTAAAGGTGCTAGTTGTTCCAGCAGTAGTTAGTCCTACAACCACATCTTCAATTAACATATCATATGGAGCAGGCTCTGTTGTAAACTTTACACCTGTCGTTGGGGTTGTAGTCTCATCAGTGAGTGGCCAACCCCATGTCTCTCTGTTTCCAAAAAAGGTTCCAGTTCCCTTTGGTACAAATCTTACATCTACATCAAAATCACCACCTGTTGCCTGTAATTGAACTGGATTTGTAGTAGCAGCATTGACTAGGGTTAACTCATTTACAGCGTCTGTTGTAGTTGTAAAAATTATTAGTTCATTTCCATTGGTGTCGTTGATTTCCAAAGGACCAGATATGGTACCAGTTAGTGTTAGGTTAGTAATACCGAGAATTGCCTCACTATTCATGTTTAATGTTGCACCTGCACCTATCTGGTCACCGTTTGCTGAGTTAAATGAAAGATAATCTTTAGGTGCACCATTCTTTATTACATTAAAGAACATTTCACCATCTTCATCTGAATTAGTTGGGTCTTGAATTACACTTCTAATTTGTCCGTATGTGCGTCTTGTACCAGCTAAACTATCATCAATAAAATCAAGTTGACCAACTATTTGTGCATCTGCTGGTGTGGTGTGATTTGCTTCAAGTTCAAGAACTTGTGTTGCATTAGTTGCATGAAATGCTGCACTTGCTGCAGCAATTGTTGCCACACTTACAGAATTAACTTGATAATCAAAATCATCAGCAGTTGGCACATATAATGTAATTCCACCTGCATCACCTTCAATCTTTTGTGCATCTGTTGCACCATCAAATCCAATACTTCTATTTGCATCTAATTGAATTTGTACACCACTTAAATCAAATATTGATGTGTTAAAACGTAATACTTCAGCATTGTTAATTGTCCATATATGAAATCTACCACTTTGCACATTATATTTTAAATCATTAGAATCATCAAAAATACCAGATGCCCCTGCACTTACAGCAGTTCCAGATGAAATTAAAGTTACATTTCCAACTTGCTCTAAAGTATTATTATGAAGTTGAATACGTGTTGATTGGAATCCATATTCAACTACACCATTTATGTAAATATCAACAGCATCACCAGTTGGAACATTGATGTTAATTCCACCAGTATCTGACCAAATATTATTTACTGCTACACCGAGTGAACTTCCAAGTGCATCAAAGCCAATAGCATCAACATCTGTCATTCCAAAGTTATCATAATCTACATCTTGTAGTATAGGAGTTTGAGAGCCACCACTTTGAGTTCCCCCCTGCAAAAATGCATAAAATGTACCAAATGCAAATTTTAGTAAAATAAATGTCTCAGCTAATGCAGTTAAATTAATTCCTGCTTCAACCACAGCTGCATTTACAGTTCCAACAGGAAGTGTTAGAGTATGACCACCAGTACCGTCTTGAACAATAAAAAGATCAATGTATTCTGTTGTACTTGGAACAGTTCCAGAAAATGTCAGCGTTGTATCTTGTGTTAGTGTGAATTGTTGCGAATGTCTGTCAGTTACACTAAAGCTGATATCCTGAGTTACAGTAGCATTTCCTCCTACATTTTCTGGAAAGTTAATCGGAAAAGAAATCCCTTCTAAATCTATAGTTGTATTATTTCTTAATATTGAGAGATGATTGTTTCCTGAATCTATGAATAGTTTTCCTATATTATCAAAACCAGTTGATGCAGGTGTTCCAATTGATGTAAATTGTATGAAAGCATTGTCTATTGTTAGATTTTTGCCTGTAAAATTAGCAGAAGTTTCGTTAAATGTATACTGAGTATCACCTTGTATTTTTATCTGGACATTATTTCCAGTAGTTGTATTGATATGAAAATCAGTATCCACAAATGCAATATGAGGAATACCTACTCCTGGAGAAGTACCAGTAGCAAATACCAAAGATTGAATGTTTGACATTCTTGCTGAATCATCAATTGTAATTATACTATTTTTAATTAATTTTCCAGTAGTCTCGTCAAATCTTGCAATGGCTTCATCAGTTGCACCTACTGGACCAAAAACATCCCCACTTGGAGCCAATAGATTTGTAACAGTACCAGCAGAATCTCTAAAAAATAAGGTGGTAACTGCTGCTAGATCTTCAACGTACAGTCTTCCAAAATCAGATGCAGGATTTGCTGGAGTAGTTATTTCACCAATATCAATGTAACCCAATGCACCACTTGGATTAATTGTAAGATTATTTCCAGCAGAAAAGATTGCACCAGTTGCATCAAATAGATATTCAGTTGTTCCCTGAATTTTATATCTAAATTTATTTCCAGTTAAAATATTCCATTCAAAGTCTGTTGTACCAGCACCAGAATCGCCATACTGGAAATAAGCTGTACCTGCTGTTTGAAATACACCTGATGCAGTTGGGATTAAAGCTCGAATTGCAGATAGATTTGCTAGATCATCTAGTGTAATTATACTATTTTTAATTAATTTTCCAGTAGTCTCGTCAAATCTTGCAAGGGCTTCATCAGTTGCACCTGCGGGTCCCACTACATCACCTGTTCCACCAGTAGCTGCAATTGTAATATCATCTGCATTGTTTGTGATTGTAATATTAGAGCCTTGAAGTAATGTTTTAAAATTTAAAGTAACACCTGTCTTATCACGAAATACTAAACCTGTTCCTGTTCCTACATTAGCACCAGTATTTACTTCTCCACCAGCAGCTCCTGCACCTAAATCTACATCTGCACCATTAATTCTTGCAAAGACTTGATTAGATGATGTGTTGAGCCAAATATCTCCATCAGCTTGTGTTGTTGGATTGCCAGCTATTCCACCAACATTAAGACCTGAAGTTCCAGCTAGTAATCCCAAAAAGTCTTGTCTAGCTCCTGCGGTGTATACATTTGTAACAGTAGTAGTAACAACATCTGTTCCAGTATCAAAAGTTAGTGAACCTACCCCTGTATCTGTAATAGTTATTCTATTTGCAGTTCCATTAAGGGTTTGAGCAGCATTTGTATCGCCATTAATTGATGTAATTCCAGTACCACCGCCAGCACCTAAATCTATATCTACACCATTGATTCGTCCAAATATTTGATTAGATGATGTGTTTAACCAAATATCACCATTCACCTGCGTTGTTGGATTGCCAGCTATTCCACCAACATTAAGACCTGAAGTTCCAGCTAGTAATCCCAAAAAGTCTTGTCTTACTCCAGCTGTGTATGCATTTGTAGTGTTTAGATAAGCAATGTCTCCAGTATCAGATAATGCAGTAGTAGATAATAGCTGACCTCCTCCAGCAGCATTTGTATGGTCATGCGGTGCATTAACTAGATCATTTCCTAAAAGGTCAAGGGTTCCATCTGATCCAATATCTAATACTTCTACCTCAGTAGTAGATGATACAGGAGTAGTAAAGAATTGAATCTTTGAAGGTGTGCTTGTACCAGACCATAGTCCTGCTGCTGTAATATCTATGAATCCACCAAATTGAAAACTTGTACCATCATGTCCTCTAGCAGAAAAACTAGTAAGAAGGTCATTATCTTGAACAGGACTAGGAGAAGCCTGTGTTCCTCTTGCTCTAGCACCATCAAAAATACCAGTTTTGAAAGGATCACCAGTATTATCAAATACGACAGCATTGACACGAGCTGCATTATTAACACGAGTTACTGTGATGTCATTTCCTGTCCATAGATTTGTTCCAGTAAATGTTTGAGTTCCTGACAGAGTAGGAATATCTGATCCAGTATCAAAAGTTAGTGAACCTGCCCCTGTATCTGTAATAGTTATTCTATTTGCAGTTCCATTAAGGGTTTGAGCAGCATTTGTATCGCCATTAATTGATGTAATGCCTCCAACTTCTAAATCTATAGTTGTATTATTTCTTAATATTGAGAGATGATTGTTTCCTGAATCCATGAATAGTTTTCCTACAGCATCACTACCTGTTGTTGTAGGTTGTGAAATTGATGTAAATTGTATGAAAGCATTATCTATTGTTAGATTTTTGCCTGTAAAATCAGCAGAAGTTGAATCAAATTTATACTGAGTAACACCATTTATCAACATCTGTATGTTATTTCCAGTAATTGTATTGAGGTGAAAGTCGTTATTTACTAATGCAATATGAGTTGTAGCTGTTCCTGGACCACTAGTATGTGTAGTAAATACCGCAGATCGAATGTTATCTAAATTTGCTAAATCATCAATGGTAATTATACTATCTTGAATTAATTTTCCTGTAGTCTCGTCAAATCTTGCAATGGCTTCATTAGTTGCATCTGCTGGTCCCACTACATCACCTGTTCCACCAGGTTGATAAGTTGGTGCAACACCAACTCCATTTGAAGTCAGTACAGTATTGGCAGCCCCAGTATTTACAGTCTGCATTGTTTCATCAATGTTTGAGATTGTGTTTAGTGCTGCATCAATTGTTTTGGTAGTTAGTGTTTGCAAAAGATTCTCAAAAACAAAAGTATCATTTGCACCCAACACTGGCAATGTAACTGAGCGGTCTGCGGTAATTGCTGATGCTATAAACTGATAAGTAGCAGTCGTAGCTGGATTTTGAATGTTAAATTGGTTATCAGCAAATGTCTGTTTAAAGTTACCAAAAGTATTTGCCTTATCAATTGTTACTACATCTGTTCCTACAGTAAATGTTACAGTATTAACATTTGGAGTAAGAATTATTTTACTAGTTTCTCCTTCTAATGATTTGAATGGTAAATCCACACCAGATTTAGTTTGTACAAGTCCTTCTCCACCTCCTGAATTACTAGCTGTATTTGCCTCTCCACCTGTAGAAGGTAAACTTCCTAAAGTAACTCTCTTGTTTTGAGTAATCACATTTCCATCTTCTGAATCTAGAATAACTAGTTCATCTGCATTAATTGGAGTGGCTTTTAGTGGTCTATCACTCCACGGCTGATCAACTGACATTGGTTGAAAATGATTTTTACCAATTAAGGTATTTTGTCAGATTATCCATAACTCATTTCTGTTGAATCATCTTCATATATCATCTTACCACTTGCCTCATACTGCATGGTTCCAAGGAAAGCAGAAGTAGTTGGTCCAGTAAGATTTCCACGCAGATAGTATTTTACTAGTTGTTCTGTTTCTGATACCTTTTCGACATTTGTGATATTTACTGAAATGGATTCTGTTAGAACATCAATTGGTGATTCGGTATTTTGGTTTGATTGTAAAAATACAACTGTCCCCAGTTCTCCGTTTGCTTGGGGTAAAAATATCTGCGATAGTGAATTTAAAGTAGTTGGTGTAATATCTGCTTTTCTTAGATACATCATACAGGAGAATCTCCCACTAAATGCACCTCTATAATAAACTGGAATTGCAGTAGTAGAGATAGCGTCAGTTGTGATGTATGGCAAGTTGCGCCATCCTTGAATTGTTTGAATATTTTCTACTTCGGTGTAAAGGTAGTTTTGTGTAGGAAGAGAGTCTCCATTTGATAATATACTACTAAATGCCAAGATTGCTTTATATCCCAAAAACACATCATCTTCTCCTCCAACTAGTCGAGTCAGAGTAAATTGTAGAGTTCGAACCAGCATTGGATCATCAGGGAAAAACGTATCGTCTTTGGTCCATCCTATGGTGGTACTAAAAAATTCTCCAGTATCAGTTGATGGTGAGTATATAGTTTTTAGAATTCTTGAGACCTCGCCTGTCATTTGATCCATCAAGTCAACCCAGACAGAGAACACATCTTGGGCGCCATCTATTACCTGCAAGAAACAAGTTACCTCAAAGGTGTCAGACTGCTCAAAGAACTTTGGATGCTCTATAACATTTTCATTTCCAAGCTGATTTATCTTTTGAACTGTAACTGCCTTTGCAAAAAAGTTTCCAGGAATTTGTTGCCTGTCAAAGAACTGGACTACTTCTGTCATGTCACCTACTATAACATTTGATAGCTCACCAGTTAATGACCAGTTGTTAAAGAGTTGTTGCTGTAGAATCTGAGATTCAGAATTTGCAGTAGTCATGCTTGCCTCATTTGATGCAGGACCTGTACCGTCGAAATTTATTGCAGAGACACGATATACAGCATTGTCTCTGGCAGTTAATGTACTATCAATAAATGACACATTTGCATTTCCAGTGTCAGCTACTAGAGTAGCAAAACCTGCATCATTGAGATCTCTTTCTATAAAGTATCCTGAAATTCCAAAACCACCATTATCACTTGGAGTAGTCCAAAGTAATGCAGCAGCAGTAGTGTTTGTAGCTTCTGCTGATAAATTAGTTGGAGCGCCTGGAACTGCCATTATACATTACTCGTACTATTATTGGTAAACCCAGTAATTCCAGAAGTTGCTCCAAAAGTTTCAGCTCCTGATAACCCACTAGGATTCTTTCTGCCATATGTCTCCATGATATAATCCTGAATGGCTAATTTTGTTACTCGGACTAGCTCCATCCTTTCTGTTTTCATTGGGTTTTGAAACTGGTTGAAATACGATGCTGCTAGTTGCGAGGATAAGGATGTTAATTCTGGATCATCATCACTTCCAGTTACGGGTACTGTTGCGTGTAGTCTTAATTGGTTTACAACATAGTTATCAGCTGAATTTCTATTGGTGTTTATTTTTTCATTGGAATCATTATTGCTTCGGGCAATGTTAAGATAGTCTTTAGTCTCATTTAGATCAGAGAATACTTGGTTGGGAGTGGACACGAAATAATTTACGCTTTTAAATTAAAGGTATTTTTAAATCGTTTTTGAGGTAATTTAGCTTGTTACTTTGGATTCTTTTGTTTGTGGTTTTCTAAAGTAAAACTGTATAATATCAGTCCATTTTGCAGTAAGTACACCAAAAATAAAAGCACCTGTAATTACCCATTCTGCGTTTTCTTTAATAATAACAACAAATGCCTCTGCATCAAATGTCATTTGCAATATTACCATTAGGACTGTAGCAGTAACACTCAAGGCGATAATGTTTCTAGTAGTAAGTTTTTCCAGTATTGTTACTAAATTATCAGCCACGCAAAATCATGCTTTATCAGAATTTAGGTATTTTTGTATATTTTATGGCTCCCAAAGTAATAAGATTTATTGAATTACTGTAGCCAAATCATCTACTACAAGGGTGCTACCCCCTGCCTCTCGTAATACCTGAATCCTTATCTTATCACCTGTAATTGCAGTTACAGGTACGATTAGTGATGTGGTTAGTGTGGCACCTCCTATGGATAATCTTGTTTCTATCTGATCAACCATTGGGCCACTGTTCTTTACTGCTCTGAATCTAAAGATTTGGTCACCACCTGAAGATGTGGCACTAATTGATGAGATTAAAGATCCTGAGAATGGCTCTAATCCCCTATACTCCATCTCGCCTGTAAGCTCATCTGTTAATCTCCATAGTTCATTATCACTTCCTTCATTTGCAGCATCACCTACTGTACCTAATGTTAAATCACCAAAAGTAGAACCAGGTGTAAATGAGGTTGCATTAGCATTGACAAAAGAACTAGCTTTTGGCTTGCTGTTAATTACACCTGTTACAGTATTTACCAAAACATTTAGTGCGTTTTGATCAAGGGAGGCATCAGTTACTATGCCTGTAGATTCATCAGTTACAAATATTGTATTAATTACAAGTGTGTCGGCAGTAATACTTTCTACCAAATATCCTCCGTCATAATCTATTGTCTCATCAACTAGAATAGGGGTGCCGTTTGAGAATCCATGTGCAGTTACAGTTAGTGTAGTTTTATTTGCTACCCATGTTCCTGACTCATCACCTACAAAGGCTACTGCAATATCAAAGGTATTGGTAGTTACATTAAAGATTGTAAATGTGCCATTGTAACTTGTAGTACCTGCAATTGTAACAGATGTGCCATCTACTAAACCATGTGCAGTATCAGTTACGGTAGTTCCTGATGCACCATTATCAGCAGTTGAATCTACAGTTCCAACTGTTGCAGTGTTTGCAGCAAAAGTCTCAATTGCCTTTACCTGTGTAAAATTACCTACAGCATCATTTCCTACAAATGTTCTTGCGATAACAAAATCATTAGCACCAGGAGTACCAACTATTGCAAATCTTCCGTTATAGTTTATAGATTCACTTATCTCTAGTGACTGTCCTGCTACTAATCCATGTGAAGCACTTGTTACTTCAGTGTTACCACCTGAAACTGCAAATGCTGTGATTGCACCTGTTTCCTCTGTTCCTAGTTTGAAATAATCACCACCCCCAGCAGGTCCGCTATCTGAAATTACTACACTATTTGATAGTGGAGTTGCAGGATTGATATTAAAAACACTAGAGCTTGGTATTACTGGAGTTGAAATACTAATGAATGTCGATAATTGAGCTGTATCCTCCAGATTATTAATTGTAAAAATATCCACACTTGGAAAAGCTGGTTGGTACAATGCACCAATGACATTAACTACTGCATTATTCAGTGTAAGTCCACTAGCAAAGGGGACCATGTTTAGAAATAGTTGAGGATTGAAAATGTTTGTTAATGTACCAAGATTACCAAATAGACCTACTGAAATATCTGTGAAAAATGCAATGGATATGTTAGGTGCAACTGAGCTTGTACCTGTAAGATCAAATGCTGTGTTAGCAAATGGTCCACCATCTAGGAGATCTACATTTCTTAGTTGTAAACTGGCCATCGTCTCACCAGTTAATGTACTAAGTAACGTATTTCCACCTCCAGTTATTGTAATATTATTAACTGAAGCAAAGTCTGCATGAATTAGAATATTAGCATCAGGAGGAAGTACCCAACCAACATCTGAGGCAACTGGTATGTTTAGGAAATATCCAGTATTATTATCCAAAGTTCGTAGTGTATCACCTGAACCATTTGTGGTAAATGTTAACCCTGTTACATCAAAGGTATTTGGATTAAACACAGTAAAGTCATCATCGTCTACGTTAGTTACAATTAACACTTGAGAGAATGGATGTATTGCAATCCCAAACGGAAGATCACCTACAGCTATCGTCTCAACTACTGCAACATCTGTACCATTAATTACTGATATGGTATCAGCTCCACTGTTTGTAGCATAAACCATACTGCTTTGAGAATTGGCAGTAATTCCAAATGGTGAAGTACCAACAGTTAATGAGCTGATAAATGCGTCAGTTGAACCATTAATTATTGAGACAGTTCCACCTGAATGTGTAACATAAACCCTGTTTAGAGTTTCATCTACTGCAACCTTTAATGGATTAGCTGGAATGCTTGTAGTAATTGTAGAAAGTACAGTGAGATAGGTTCCAGAACCAGAGTCAACATCAATTACAGAAATACTACTACCACCATGATTAGCAACATAGGCTTTTTGGGAAACTCTGTTTATTCCAATACCTTGTGGTTCATCTCCTACAGTAATATCAAGACCAATTTGCAATAAAGTTAAAGTGTCAAATACTCGAACATCATCATCATTAAAGTTAGCAACAAGTGCTATGCTTGCTGCTGAATGAACTGCTACATCTTGAGGGTTTATACCAGTACCTAAAGGAGAACCAATAATGGTATTATCACTACCATCAATAACATCTAGAGTATCTGAACCTGTACCAGAAACAAAAATCCTATTTAGTGCAGTATCTATATCAACACCTGTTGGAAACGCACTGATGGAAATTTCTGTAGTGAAATTATTAAATTCGTCATAAACTCTAAGTTTTGCAGCATCAAACAAAGATACGTAGTAATTACCATTTATCTCATTTATCGCAAGTTCGCCTGGTTCTGAACCAACACCTGTTAAAATATTATCGGGGTTTGCTACATTTGTAGGACTGACACTAATTATCGTGGTGTTTGTAGTGGTTATGGAACCAACTATGACACTATCAGAAGCTGTGTTTAGTGTGATAGCCCTAGATCCAGTGATTCCCGTAATTTTTTGTATTATTATATTATCCCTTCCATCAAGAACTGATGTGAGATTAGCTGTTTGGGAAGAAATGAAAACTAAATCAAATTTTTCATTTACCACTACACCGATGGGACCAGAATCTACATCAATAATAACAGGGGATATGGTAAGGTCATTTTCAAATATGTTTAATTTGTCAGTTCCAAAAAGTCCAACATAGATTTTACCTGTAGTTTTGTTTACATCTATTCCTTCAGGTTGTGAACCTCCAGGGAATGTAAAAGAGTCAGGCAGTAATGTATTTGTAACTAAATCAAAGGATTCTAGAAGGTTATCAGTAAAATCAACAACATAACCAGTATTTTCATTTGTATTCAAAGCCAGTTCTGTAGGACCAGTTCCAACTAGGTTAATTGTTGCAATTAGTGGATAAGTAGGAGTAACACCGCCAGCATCAAAGACTTTGATTTCACCTGTATTAGTTATTGAAACATAGAGATGAAATTTAGTTCCAGTTCTAAGAACTTGAATGCCGAAAGGTTGATCACCAGCTTCTAAAGATATTGTATCTGTTACAGCAAAGGTTGTACCATCAAGAACTGAAATTGATTCACCAGTTTGATTTGTAACAAAAAATAAATTATTAATTTCATCAACTGCGACCATCTGCGGACCAGTCCCAACTGTTGTATCTTGTATTTTCTGGTTTGTATTACCATTAGTGAATGTAACGTTAGTACCTAGAAAATTGGCTTCACAAATTATATTTGTTTCAGAGTTTACAGCTACTCCCCTACTAGAAGAACCGCCAGTTGCAATAGTTGCTGAATTTTTGATTAGAAATGCAGGAGTCTTGTCTATGGTGCGTACTCCGTCATAAGCTGGAACTGTACCATTTGTGAGACTTGCTGTCTGTCCATTGGTATATGATATAGGTTGTGTAAAGAAAAATCGTGCATCCCCTAGTCCGTTATCATCTACATGTGTGTATATTGCAGGTGTAGCATCAGGGAATTGTGATATGTCATTTACATGTACAACACTTAATGCACTGTCAATTGGTGCCCATTTTACACTATCAAAGTTTTCTCCAGCAGTTACGGCAGTAGTATTTCTGAAATTTGTTTCATTAGATCTTACTTGGTCACCTACATTATACGTTAAGAGAGTGCTATACTCATTAATGGTACTTTGTAATCTTGATATGTCTCTTTCATTGTGTCGTGTAAATGTAGAACTACCAAATTCTTGAGCCAAAACTACAGAGTCATTGGCAGGAGTTCCGTTAGCAAACAGGTCTGCAAAATTTATCACTTCCCATTTTGTAGAATCAAATGGTTCAGCAACTGTAATTGCTGTTATGTTCTTGTATAAAATACCACTTTCAAATACCAAGTCATTTAAGATATAAGTCTGGGATGCTGAATAATCTGCAACATTGAGAATGCTAGCAGACGTTGTGACTAATGTCCATTTTGCAGGATCAAATGCTTCTGGAGATGTAACTGCTGTATTATTGATGTAAAGATCTCCTAAGTGTGTTACAAAATCATTTACTTTGTATGTAGCACTTGCACTGTAAACTGGAGCTGCACCTTGTATTCTTGCAAGATCTTCTACTAGAACCCCTTCTGATTCATTATTGGATTTACTGACATGTCCTATATCTCCCCTTATTGGAACAGCAGCAGGAGTTAAGTTATCACGAATCTCTTTTGGTGTTCTGTCTGGAAGTGATATGTTAAATCACATCCTCATAATCTACTTTGCCTTTGTCCCCACCAAAAACATACGCAGAACTTCCTCTGTTACCGCCATTTTCATATGCTTCATCAGCAAATGTTGGAACACCACCTCCTGATGAGCTCGTAAAATCTTGTGGAGGATAATTTGTGTTAGTTACAATACTAGTATTTCTTCCTTGTGGAGAAAAAGAGCGTACCATTATTTTTTCCTCCAAAAGAAAAGTTTGGATATTAGACGTTTAATCCAAGATACTTTTGCTGGTTTTTCAATTACTGGTTTCTTGATTGATTTTCTTGTTGGTTTCTTGATTGATTTCTTAACTGCTGGTTTTTCTATAACTGCATCTATAACTGCATCAAGAACTGGAGGTGTAGAATCTTCAATGAATACATCAGGTACAACTGGTATCTCAGCTATTGGAGTTTCAATTGGTATTGGAGTTTCAACAATTTTTGGAACATCATCAATTTTTGGTGGTGAAGGAGGATCCTGTGGAGGATTGTTTGTGTTGGCTGTTATACTTCTACCTGAACGCTGAGGCTTGTGCGAATAAATCAAGTGTCATGCTCCAAACTGGACTAGATGTGCCCTAAAAAAACTCGTAGCAGTTGTTATGCTTTGATTTGCTCGTAGATTTATGTTATCACCTGTTTCTATATCAATGTCAAATCGATAATATCCATCAGTAATAATGCTGTTAGCATTATCTGCATTAAGAGTTCCTTTTGCAGTTCCATTGTTAAATATAGTAACAATAGCAGGTGAAGCACCAAAAGTAAAAGCAAAATATAATCTTAAAATTCCACCACCTCCAGGCTTTACCAGATCAGAAATGATTGGAATATCAGAAGATAAAATATCAGTATTCATAGCAGGATCTACATTTAGTGTAGCAGCTCTTGGATAGATAGATGATGTCAACATAAAAAATTATGATTTTAGATTAAAGGTATGACGAATTTAAGAATCATTTAATAATTTTTTAATTTTTACTTTTTCTAGTACTAGTTTTCTTTTCTTTTGTGTATGATTTTGGTTCAGTGTTTGATTCAGTTGGTGTTTCAGGTTCTTTTTGTTTTAGTGTTTCTGGTTTTTTCATTGTAACAACTCCTTCAGATTTTATTTCTTGAACCGCATTATAGTTGGCCCCACATTTTATTCCACGAGATAATCCTACTGCATGGTTGATTAGATTTTTTGCTTGCTGAAACGTATCAGCAGTAGCTGAACCACCACACTTGAGACATTTAGCTTGTGTCATATTCAATGTTGAACAGAAAGAATAAAGGTATTAAACATCGTATGAGGTGATTTTGAATGCCCCAACATCACTATGGGCCTCTTGTACATCTATTCGTATTACCAAATCGCTTTGATAAAGGCCACCAACAGAAAGATCAAAATTTTCAATTGTAAGATCTTCCCGTAAACCAACGACTTCTGCGATATCTCTTTTCGTAATAATTACAGTTCCTGCTTCAATCTGTGGTGTCTCCCAGACTGCTCTGAGTCCAAGTGATTGTGCTAGTCCTGAATTATTAATTACATCTGTATCATCAGTTGGTCCTAACTCAAATCTGTTAAAGAACGGATAGAAACCACCAGTGGATGCAGTCTTTACAGTTAGTGCTGCATCTGATGGATTCATAAACATTGTATCTGCACGATTCCTTTGTGTTCCTGGGAATCTTGAACGAATAACTTCAACTAGTGCTTCTAGTTCTTCTTGAACTGGAGTTGCATTTGCAAGTGCAGCTTTGGTAGCTGTTGGAACTACGGTACTATCAACTAAAACATCAATGATCTTTTTACCAACCATAAAGTAAAACTCGTTACCAGCGTTCTTCAGCGATTGCTCAACGGATAAGAAATTATTGTCTTTTACATCATTTCTATTCACAGAGATAGTTCCACGGAAAGAATTGTTTGTACCACTTGTATCAAGTTCTACTGTGGTCACTTTTCCGCCAATTGCTGGAGGAATTCCGCCTGCTTCAGTATAGATGTCTAATCCTTTTTGGCTACTAGGATCACCACCAACTGTGTCGGTATATTTTGTAAGTGGGACGTTAACTTTTGGACTATCCATATCTATGAGTCTGGCATATTGTTTCCAGTCGCTCCAAGGTTCTGCTCCCTCTAGTATCTCATCTGCAATCTTTAATGCAGATAGTGAGTTTGGAACAGAGACAGTTTCTTTGAGTTCCTTTCCTGCAATTCTCATGTTACCTCTGGCCTCATCACCTATTCTGATTCCATAGCGATGCTTCCAAATTGTTGGTAAGTTTGGATTTAGTTTTCCTTCCTCAAATCCGTTAGGATTAGCCCTATCAAAGAATACTGAAAGTGGTGTTTCTCTGATTGGTCTGAATATATCAAATGGCTTTCCTGCTCTTTGCTGTGCTTCTGCACTAGCCAAGAGTGCTTCTTGGACATGAGCCATTTCTTTTAATTGTAAAATAGATTGCCTGTTGTGTTTTGGTCTAGAGGTTGCCATCTAAGTAAACAACCCCTCTCTTTGAACATCAACTGCGATTATGTCAGTACCTGAAGCGATTACTTGTAATGCCCTTGCGATAATAACATCAGTAGCAGCATCGGCTAATTCTAAAACTCCTGCTGTAGCACTTGCACTTAATGGAGCTCCTATTGCAATGGCTGCCGTAGCATCAACTCTTGCAGGACATCTGCCTTGTGTTACTACAACAACTCCTTGACCTGCACTTGCAGTTGCTCTTGTACTATCATCAGTAGCTGCACTTCCATCTCCATAAATTCCGTCAGTATCACCACCTACTGCAATTCCATATCCTACATCAGCAGCAGCATCGCCTTCTTCTACTCTTGGTAAAATTTCAGAACTTATAATAGGTGTAACCAAAGTTACAACTGAACCCATTGTGATTGCTTCATTTGCAATTGAATTAATTACAGAACTTGCATTGTGATCAATTGGTCCTCTGTGTAGTCCTTGAAATTGATTAGTCAATGAAAGATAATATCGATTCGGCTTAAAGGTAAGTTGGGATAATACCTATAAATTATAATTCACAATTTATTTTTTAGAAAAATAATTTTTTAAAATTTAATGATAAAAAATTATTGTAAAGTAATAACAAAAAATAAAATTTCATTTACAAAAATTAAAATTTTTTAAATCTAGTTGTACAATGGATTTCTTTGGCTGTTTAGCATTTTATCCATGTTTTCAATTTCAGATCTTGCTGCTGCAATCTTGTGTCTTTGATAGTTTGGAACTGGTTGAACCCCTGTCACTATTTGTGATTGTTCATTAGCAGTTCTAAATCCTTGCAGTGCTGGGTCTGTTGTTGTTTCTCTAAACTTTGCAGTTGCATTTTCTCTTAGTACATCCAAATCAAGTTTTAGATTTCCACTGCTAGTTTTAGTTTCTCTTATTTCAATTGAGAGTTGCTTTATTGCGTTTTTCTGCTTTACAAGTGCCTCTTTTTGTTGAGAGATAATTCTATGTAATGGGCTTACAACTTTATTGTGATATTTTTTCATCTCTTGCTGGACAGTATATTGCATCTGTCTCATCATTTGGTTAGTATCCATTGGTGGTGGTGCAGGCATTCCCACACCCATTTCACGGGCAATATCAGGTGCAAGTCCTGCTGCTCCATTCATGTATTGTTCTGGAGGTAATTCAGGCATAATCATGCCACCGTTTCCAGGCATTCCACCATTCATTCCACCATTTCCATTAGGAGGCATACCGTTAGTCTCGCTCCATTGGTTTACAGTAGCATCCATATCCTGCATTGGTTTCTCACCATTGGTGGTGTCAACTCCTTGACCTGCATATGGTGCTACATTATCAGTTGATTGTTCTGAACCATCTTCTCTTGGTCCGTTATTGTGATTATCTAAAACTTCTTCGTGTAGTTTATGCTCATTTTTATCATTATCTTGTTCGTTTAATTTTTTATCATCATCTTGTTCGTTTAATTTTTTGTCATCATCATCATCTTGTTCAGTTAGTTTAGGTGCTGCAATACCATCATCGACATTAGGTCCAAGACCAGCATCTGCTTGGTTTCCTTGATCATCTTCTAATTCTTTGATGGCTGATTCCATAAATGAATAAGCATGATTTCTTTGTTGAGGATCTTGTGAGCTTGATAATGCAAGTGCAGTCTCTACTAATTTTTTAACAGCAGGGCCTGCTCCAAGTCTTGTAAGAATTGGGTCTGCTTGTCCCATAGTAGCGCACTCTTGTAATTTCTTAATTAGTTTCAATAATTATTGGTGTTAATTATGTTTAAGGGTATTTTGGATTTAAGAAAAGTTTAATGAAAAAAATTGTAATAATACTTTAATGATGATGTTGCAAATTAATTACTAGAAAAACTTTTTGTGATTTTAATTTTACAGAGTTTCAATTTTTGTAAATTTAATTCCAGGTTCAGCTGATGAAACAAAGTGACCGTTCCAATACAATCCTCTAGGATCAGTTACAACCCATGTCATTCCTATCCCGTCAATTTCTCCCAACACTACACCTTTTGGTACAACACAAAGCTCACAGCTATCAGTACAGTCATGATCACATGGTTCAATAGTTTCAGAACGTGGCATACCTCCGTTAATTGATACTGCTGTAATTTTTTTATCTTCAATTGCATTATTTATCTGAGGATCTCGCTCTATTACTAACATCTGTATCTCTTTTCTATGTTTGTCAAACTCTGCATCCAGTATAGTTGCATCTGTTTCGTATTCTGGTTGGTGATTGATATCCATATTTTTTCCAATCGCTGTTCGAGTCATAGAGTTTAGTTCATCAGTTGATAGTTTTCTTCTGTATGGTTCACCTTCACTTCTGTGGTCTGTGATGGATTCACCTGCTGCTCGTACTAGGTATAGTTTCCCTCCAGAATCAGCAGCTAGCTCTCGTGCCTTTGTCACATAATCATCAGTCAGCCAATCAAATTCTGTGCGAAGATTTGCAATGCTTTCCTGTAAGGTCTTTTTTGATAATTTAGATTTAGGTAAATTAAGACGAATTGGCGGTAACTGTATAGTATTACATGCACAAATTTCTTTTATTGGATTTGTTTTTCTGGTTTTGTCAGATAGTGTGCCGTCTTTTTTTACAGTGTGTAGTGTGCCGTCTTTTGATGCATTATCAATATGACTTTCTATTCCATGAATCTCTGACTCTTCTTTTCTTGTAAGGGAATTTCCTGCACCCTTATAATCAGGTGCTATCTTCCATGTGCATTTGCAGTTTGGATGTGTAGTTGTATATCCTAGATTTTCACTTGGAATTACTGGTCTGTTGTGAGTTTCTAATAGATTGAATCTTTTTCCATTGTATGGAGTACAGTCATCATCTGAATCATGTCCGTGATATTGATACTCTGCAAATATCTCTAGTGGTTTTTCTGGTAGCTTGTCATCAACTCCTGAATCCAGATAGTTTTTTATGATGACACCGATTCCTGCTGCTCCTCCTAACAGCAAAGCCCATTTTAATAAAAGATCACGCAGTTTTTTTGTGTCATCTTTTTCTTTTTTTGCTTCAGCTAGTGGATTTGTACCGCTTGGTGGAATTATAATGTCAGGAATTTTTGGTGGATAAACTTGAGAGTCTTCTATGTTGTAACGCCATTCAGGAATTGCTTTTGCGACATTGAATCCGTATTCTCCATGCATTGATGGTTCAGAATTTAGATCAGATGCTGTTCCCAACCAGTTTGCAGATGCTGATGCAGACTCGTATGGGTATGGAGGGTTTAGTACATCATAAACATTAGACAGTGAGCCAACACTATTTGGATCTGGGCTAAAAAATGATTGGTATGGCTGCGATGAGCTACCAATTCCATATGACGATTTGTTTGGTGTTGGGTATGGTTGTACATCTTCTGGTAGTCCATCAAAGTTAGTTGTCGGTTCTCTTGTTGCAACAACTTTTACATTGTTTACTCTACCTGCAATGTCTGTTCCTGTTACGGGTCCAGGCCAGCTTTGTGCAAATGGAGGTTCACGTTGCGAGAAATATTCAATTACTGCTCTATGCACTTCTTCTTCAGGAATTCCACGAGATAACAAATCATGTTCCATCTGGATTGCTTTTTGTGCAACATCTCCAGTTGTTATAGTAGATACAGTCTCTACCATAAATCCTGGTTTGTAGTTTACCTCTAGCTTGTTGTATTTTGGTTCTACTTTTGTATCAATTGGTTGTGGGGAACCATATGCGTGTAAATCACATGTGTCTTTTGCCTTTATCTGTCCCTTTACTAGTTCACAAAGACCGCCTGCAACAAAGTGTTTACAGTTACCACATAATGATTCTCTAGTATCTTGGCTCTTTGACATTTCGCCTCAACTGTGAATCAAGAATTTTTTTCCACAGATCTGTTGTCATGTTATTTGTGTTTGCAGAACTGTCAATTTTTCCCACCTGACCGCCAATGCCTTTTGTTGTTTTGTCGATTTTTGGTTTTACATCTCGATTTGTAATTGGAGGATTAAAAACTGGAACCTGTCTATTTGCGTTAATTTTTTCACGGATAATAGCTTCATTAATTTCATTTTTTGTCTTTTTGTTTTCTTCTTTAGCATCTTCTTTTCCAATAGATGCATTACATACTGCCCAAGGATTATCTGCTCCACCCTTTGCTTTTACATCAGCTACACACCTATCTAATTTTTCAGGCACAAGAAAAATTGTGTTTCTAAATTAAAGGTATATTGTTTTCATACTTTAAAAAAACAACTTACTTGTAATAATGTAATGGATGATTTCTGGTCATATGTTGTAAACGAGTTGCAGAACATGGAGTTTAGAATAGAAGATATTTTGCTACATGCTATGAGCGGTGTAATCTTGGGCATTATCTTAAAGATAAAAATAAGATTTCAGTCAATTAAGAGATTGTTAAGAAAAATTTAATTTAATAAATATAATTATTCGATCACCACATTTTGGACACTGGGGTTTGTTTTTTGATAATTTTGCATAAGGATTTTTTTTGGTATGAAATTTATTTTTACACATTAAACATTTGACATTTGGTTGTCGTTTTGGTTCTCTTCGTTCTTGTCTTTTTTTGTTTAGTTTTGTATCATTTACATAATAATTTACAAGACTGGTAAAATTATTTCTTTCTTTGTTTTTGGAATGTCTATTAAGAGCATTTTGTCTTTCTTTGAGGATATTTTTTTGATAATTTTGTTTTCTCTTTTTTTTAATTAGTTTTTTATTTTTTTGATAGTATGATTGTCGTGTAGCAGTATAGGTATTTGACATTTTAAAAAAAAGAAAAAAGGGGAAATGTGAACTAGTTTCTAACTTACACTTACAGTTGTACTAACTGGTGGTGATAATGCCGTTGGATTATCTACTGATTCCCATACAAATGCGGTTGCTGTGTAGCTACCACTTGCAGTTGGAATCCATGATAATGCTGGGCTGAATGATTGACCACTTGTTATTGTACCTGAAATCCATGCTAGTGAGACTGTAACACCATCGCCATCTTGGATCTGTACCAAATATGCAAATGCTTGCTCTCTGTCCTGACCGTTTGCTAAGTCAGCACTGATTTGTACCTGTTGATCAACGGATACAGCATCTAAGCTGTTACCGAATGCATCAACGGTTCGCAAGTTTGATGCTGGTACCCTCTCAAGAGGTGGTACCAAAGTGCCAATTAGTGTAGTGGCAGTAACATCAAGTTCATCTGCGGTTGTGTACGGATCTGGAAGTGTATTGTCCTCATATTCTGCGGTGACAGTGTCACCTTCTGCGACTCTGAGTCTGTGGCCAGAAGATTCGTCAGTAACTGTGAAGAACACAGTACCTTCGAATATTCCAGTTGCCTCATTAGTCTCAGTTACAGTAAGGTCAATACCTCCAGCATCGGAGTCAGACCACACATCGACATCATAGTTGTCGACTGCTTCTGGATTTAAGTTCATATCTGGGTCAATTACTCTAACAACACCTGTACCACTGGCTGGATAGCTTGCTTCAAGCCACTGGACTTCTCCTATATTCCATCTGATTAGTGCTGAACCGACTACAGTTTCATCCTCTGAGAATTCAAAGGAGACAGTAAGTCCGTCATCATCATCAGCTGGTAAGAGCCCATCAGTTGGTCCACCACCGTTAAGTGATTTAGCACCTGATGCGTCTTTAGTATCACCATCGCCATCTGCATCATGTGAAAGGAATCCAGTAAGGATTACTTCACCAGTGAAGATACCAGTATCAGTTCCAGTTTCGACGAGTTTATAGTTGTCAATATCAGAACCACGAGTTGAGACCTTTATTGGGTCTTTCTCAGTATTTCCAATTTCATCAACTAAATCACCATCGAAATTGTGATCTGGTGCGACGACAGTAATGTAGACTTTATCAGTCCATGTGTATACTTTTTGGTCAAGCTCAATTGTTGCTCCGAAGTTTGAAGTAAAGATTGTCACATTGACATCTTCATCTTCATCACCTACATAATCAGCTCCTGATGGACCCCAATCAGTATATTCTAAGACAATTTCTTCACCTCTTTCAAGGGTATCATTGCTTAGAGATTCAGGAATCTCGATAACAATCTGGAAGATTCCAGTAGAGTCACCTGTTTCTCTGAATGCTGATGGTTCTGGATCAAAGGCTGCTGCATTATCTGCACCACCAAGGTTGCCCATAGTAGTGGTTGCTGCATCAGAGTCCCATTCAATCAAGTCCAAGTCATAGGTCTCAGCCTGGTCATTGTCCAAATCTAAGTCTGGTTCAATGAGGGTTAAGATCATGTCAGATCCAATTATGTATACGGATTTGTCGGATTGCAATACACCATTTCTTAGATCAAATGTAGCAGAGTCTGTGACAGTATTTCTATCACCTGATGCATCAGTTGGATCAGTGTATTCTACTTGGAGAATATCTCCTTGTAGGATACAAAACTTGTTACTATTGTCAGCTCCAAGATCTCTCTTAATATGCTCTAGTGAAGAAGTAACACTTGCTGGACAAGTTGAGCTAGAAGGACCATCAGTATATCTGATAGGTAGATCAAGCTCAAAGATTCCAGAATCAGGAGAAACTTCAGTCATTGGACCAAATTCTCGTGTAACTCCTTTATCTACAGTAGAAGAGATGGTAATCTTATCGCCACTTGCAACGGCTGCGCCTGCTGTTCCCAGCAATAATGCGTCTGAGCCTCTTATAACAGAGACTTTGATTGGGCCATTAGAAGTGTCTTCGGCAATTTTATCCTCACCACTTTCAGAGAGATCATAGTCTGGATCATTGACTCTTACGTGAATTGTCAAGTCACCATTAGCTAGATATAATCCTGCTGTGGTTTCTTGTCCTCTTGGAACAGAAGTAGCGTGAACTGGGAAGTATGATGCTGATGTTATATCAGTTGCTTCACTTGGACTACCAAATGGTATTGGATAGACAGTTCTATCAAAGGAAACAGAACCAGTATGGGCTCTAATTCCAGCAGAATCGCCTATTTCAATGTCTTCACCAGATGCGTCTCTAAAGTCAAGATAGTTTACTTCAATATCATTTCCTGTTACAGATGAAACAATGAATGTATCACCACTTGTTTCACAGAATTCTTTTGGAACCTGGAATGTAGTAGTGAATATTCCTGAATCTCGACTGGTTTCAACAATACTGCTCATAGGACCAAATAGACCATCTACTTGATCACCATCAGTATCTTTACAATCTACCCATCTTTGATCATTAAATGTGATATCAAGCATGAATGCTCTAGTATTATTGTTAATACCGATTACATTATCTTGTACTACAGTGTAAATATCTACTGTTTCACTGTCAGAATTCAAATCAGAATCTTCAAGTGTTATAGTTACAGTGTCTCCTACTTTGTAGTTATCATCATTAAATGATATTCTAGCAGATTGTGTTGGAGCTTCAGTCTGAGCAGAGATTTGCTTTCTTTGTCCTGGTTTGTTGATATCATTGTAGATTAACTCTACTGCATCTTCATCAGTTAAATCCTCATGGACAATAATTTCTAACTGGTCACCAATGGTTTCCAGTCCAGAAAATGTTGTCACATCAAAGATGTTAATCTGATTGAGCATTGTATATTCAATTGTACCAGTATAGATTCCACTACTTAATGTGGTTTCTTCTGCTTCATATCTGTAGATTGCATCATTAATTCTTCCTTCCTCACCTGCATATCTCATAAAGTCCATTACAATGGCATAATTACCATCTAATGTTGCTGAGGTAAAGTCAATAATCACTGTAAGAGGTACATTGTTGGCAAGGGATTGGATTGCAGTTGCATTCAACTGATCAAATCCTTTATCACCACTTGCGATTTCAAGTGTTGTTGTACCGTCATAAAGTGAAATCTTGACGTTCTCAGCCTTTAATGAGCTTACATCATAATTGATAAAGCTGTAGACATTAGTTCCATTGATGAATGTTTGAAGATCATCAATAGTTTTTGGGTAGTTGACATGAACTACACCAGTACTAAGGTTATTAGCATTAGCAATTAATCTGCTACTAAATTCATCAAAGAATATTTTTGCGAGAATTGTTCCATCAAATCCTTGTGCAATAGCACTTAGATTGGTAGCAATCAAAAGAGTATTACTAGTAATAATACTACTCAATTGATTAACACCTAATTGTGATGTATTGACACTTGTTTGATTTGCTGTTAACTCGGTTTGTGCTTGAACTAATAGAGCCTGAAGAGCTGGCACGTTTGTACCATTATTATTTGTGATGTCATCCAGGATATTTGCCTGAGCTTGATTAACTACTCCTTGTTGTACATCTGTAGAGGTTTGGTTTAATCCAAGCCAATTACTAAAAGATGTTTGGTTTGTAGTTGCTATGTCAATCTCATTTTGGAGTGATGTATTTTGTAACTCCAATTGAGCAATTGTAACTCCAGTTGGCGCACTTAGAACAGTTTTATCATCAATACTAATTGGAGAACCAATCTTCAATGCAGGAATTTCAAATATTGTAGGATCTGAGACACTAAAGTCATCATCTACCTTGGTATTGACATTTTGATCTTCATCAGTAACAGTTACAGTGAGTTTCTCACCAGAACTCCAATCTTGATCAATGGATGCCATATCCATGCTTATTGAACCAGTAAAGAAGTCGACTAGGATGCTTCTACGTTCATCATTATAATCAAGGATTCCACTATCGCCACGAATTTTTAGGTTATCCGTAGTTTTCAAGTTTGCATCATTTGCAGCATCAGTGTTTTCAAATTTACCAGTGTTTGGAAAATCTTCTTCGACTGTCAACAAATTAGCAATAGGAAGTGAATTTGGGAATAATGAATCATTGTTTTTAACAGTTCCAAGGATACCATTTTTTGTGATATCCAAAAAGCCGTTATCACCATACTTTAATGCATTTTGTAATGCTGGTGTAGTTGCATTGATTGAGTTTCCATAGTAGGAGTTTTGATTACCTGTAATATCAAATGTCCAAACATCTTCATCAGTTGGGTCAATGTTTAGTTGCATATCATCAATTACAAGGTGAACGTTTGCTCCATGTGGATATGTAGTTCTATCAGTACTGTATGATGCAAAATCATCCATATTCTCGTCATATGTTATGACTTGAGTTTGATCAGTTCCTGATCGATAAACGACCTTGATCTTTGAATTATCTGTAAACTCAATTGCTTGAATGAAAGGCCATTGACCAGGTTGAACTTTAATCTGTCCATCATTATTAGCACCAGTGTTAGTATCTAATGTTCGTGGATTTTTCAATACAGTAATCTCGTTAGGAGATAATGTACCAGGAGCGTAGACAGTTACATTAGAATCAAAGAAGGCATGATTAGCACCAAGAACACTGGTATTGTTAGTTGGTATTATACCAAACTCAAAACCTGTATTTGCTTCGTCAGCTATTTTTGCCATGTTTGAATCAACAAAGTAACCATACCAACTACCGTCAGATCCTTGAGCTACAACCAAATCGTGACCATCAACGGTAACGCTTGGCATAGACTCGTTAGTATCATCTCGGTAGCTTTCGTCATCAATTACTACTTCTACAATCATTGGTCCACCAAAGGTGGTTGCGGAGACAATCAAGTTAGGGTTGGCAGCAGATGCAGGTTCCATTCCTGGAAATGCAATAGTCATACCGCCAGCTAACATTATTGTCATGAGTGTTAGACTAGTTATTTTTCGTTGTATTTCGTTATTCATGTTATTAGTTATTTTCTTAAAGATTTCTTTATAAGCTTAATGGACGATGTGTTCTTTTTTGTGATGATCGTCTTAATCCCACATTGTACTAATTTGAATCTTGTATCGTGCATATTTTTTGTGCCATTTTGGATCATATTCAAAAAATCTATAGGGCATCCAGTTTTTGTCAGGAATTACAGGCTGGTAGGACGTTCCATTTACACTAAATGTGAAAGTATCTGTAACTGCTGTATTTAATGTAAAATTTCCACTAGTTGTACTAGCTCCAGTCCATGTAAAGTTGCCATCACCTGTTGTACCATCAATCATTCATAATCTCTCCCATAATTGAAATCCTGTGATTGGTTTGATTGTCTAAACTTTGAGGGCACAAATGGATTGCCAGTTCCACGTACATCCCTCATCATAGAATCATAAATTGGATTATCCATTGGAGGACTACCCATAACTTGATTGTTAAATTGTGGAGGAATATTTTCACCGCCAATATCAGCAGTTGGGAGATAGTGTCCATCTGCGGTTCTGTTTGGAAAAACTATTCCTGTTTGTTCAACACCTCCCTGGTTTAATGTTGAGTTGCCTCCTGCATTACCAAGTGCAAACTGATTGTGTGGATCATTGTAAATATTATCTACTGTAACTAAATAATCTTCATCGATTGGCAATCCAGCTTGCTCGAATAATTTTAAGATTTGTTTTGGGTCTTTAGGTATTGGTGATTGCAGATATAATTCAATTAGTTTTATCATGTCTTGGACTGCAATATCTTTTTTCTCTACTTGTCCAAAGTTCAAATCAAAGCGAGTAAGATGCCAAGGAACTGGAATCATTCCGTCATAGTAGCTTCTATCAAAGAATGGATGTGAATCATACCAAGGCTTGAAGAGTAATTCGTTTAGTTGTTCTCGTACAGATATTGGAAATGCGGTAAGTCCCATCTCATCTAAAAGAGCTGCACGTTCTGCATTAGCATATGTATGTGTAGATTCTCCAGCTTGTTTTCCTCTAAAGTCATTTAATGCCTTAAACAGTGGGCCTTGTGTGATATCTGCAAACTGAGCTGGGTTAAAGTTGCGAGCTTGTGATCCTAATTCCTTTACTTCAACATTAGTTCCTGAAATTATATCTTGTCCTATTTGTGCATTCTCTATACTTGCTTGAAGAACTGCTCTTTGATCAGCTGATGCACCATCTGCAATCCAAACGTTTCTTGTAATGTAACGCTGTTCTGCCATCTGCATTTGAAATTGAGTAGAATACTTTCTGTCAAGCATTGATGGTAATTGTACCTGAACTGAATCCTCGCCAGATAATGGCATTGTAAAGTCTCTAGTTGAAGTAACTGATATTCCAAAGCCCGTACCAAAGACTGATGCATTAACTGGATTCCATTTGAAATGCATAACCTCGCCTGGATTATGATATCCTTGATATTCAGCTCCACGAAATTCTAATTTGTATGGAACTCTTTGTCTGTCCCACCAGATTCTCACAAAAGATGAAATTGGTATATGCATTAAATCAGAAAATCTTTCAACATTTCTAATCCCCATTCTAGGTTTGTAAACAGAATTTCCATACCAAAGTAATTCCTTTACTAGTTCAGTATCAAATGTATCAAAGCGAAGGTTCTTTGTAAAATCCTCCATGTATTCAATAAAACTTTCTGAATCTCCTTTGATGTAGTGTTGTCCTCCTGTAACTTTAGATGCCAAGTCATTAATTGCAAGCTGTACATCTTCGTCTTGTTGTAGTGCTGCTGCTTGTGTTCTAAATGAAACTGTTGGTACATCAAAGGTTCTACTGGTATAGCCTTCTCTACTGTACGCTCCAACGGTTGTAATTTCAGGTCCAAAAATTGGTTGAGAAAGACCTGGCACTATTTCAGATAACAATGAGCTGTTCATTGTATCTTTAACCAAGTTTAGGTTCAGCGAGTTTGTGCGATGTCTGACGACATCTGTTTCACTGGAAAGAAGCTTTGCTAAACCATTTCTTAGTCTAGTACCAAATCCCATTAAAAAAAAGCTGTTTCTTGGATTAAAGGTATATTGATTTATGGAGAACCAAAGTTTGCCTGAAAAGTCAGTGCAGCAGTAGCACTAGAGTATGCTTCAACTCTATTGTTTAGTGTATTTGCTGCAAGAACATAATTGGTGGCAGCATCTACAAAAGCAGATGCAGACTCTGGATAGTAAAGCTGACCATTACCTGTTCCTCTAGTAGTACCAGTGGTGTTTGCAATAAGATTAGCATTTATGGTTTTTAGAATATTATTTCTTGTATCTGCAAATACTGTTGTTGCGGTACCACCTAAAAGTCCTGTTCCACTTCCTGGGAAAAACATTTCAATACCTTCAGTTCCAGGAGTTCCTTGTTGATCTACAAAATCACCAGTTTCATCTTCGTATCTACTAATTATACCTCTTGCAGTATCAGTGATATCAAAAAGATCGTCTGTCACATCATAAGTGACTCCATGAGGTCGAACAAAACTCAAACCAGTTGTAACAGAAGGATCATCAAGAACTTCAAAAAAACTAGGAGTATTACCAAGATTATATTGTAAAACTCTGTGATTTAGCTCATCTGCAATAAATAGAGTATCAGGAGTCTCATTTACTGCAATTCCTGCTGGATGGTAAAAGTCTGTATCACCAGAACCACCTTGTCCTGTTGAAGCAATAAATGCACCATCTGCTATAGCTAATGTTCTAATTCTGTTATGAAATGTATCAGTTACAACTAGTCGAGTACCATCAAATACAATACCTGTTGGACGATACAATGCATTGTCAGTTGGACCCCCATCACCAATTGGAGCACCTACTCCACTAGTACCATCACCATTACTTCCCCACGAAGCATCTAATGTAAAATCATAATTTGTATCTGTATAATCCCATTTTGAAATTCTGTGGTTAAACTGCTCCACTACAAAGACAGAATTAGTTGCAATATCAGCTACAACATCAGTTGGTCTGTACATTTTTCCAGCAACAATAACCATATGTGAAAGATTATTTTTGTAATTAAAGGTATTATTAAAAAATTAGGAGGTTGGCATTTCCTCTATGTTAAATGGTACTTTACTATATTGGGTTCCTGAAACTTTTCGTACTCCGTGATTCTTTTTTCCCTTGTAAAATTCAGGGTGAATCTTTCTTGCGCACTCGTGGCATAATTGCCATAATTCCCAGTTGTCCCTCTTCTGAGTTGAGCGCGACCTGTGATAACAACCAGTTCCTTGTCTATGTCCTAGACATGTAGCCAAATGTTTTTCTCCATTGCTAATTTTTTTTTTAAATTCATTCCATAAATACATGTCCTTTAAGACTTTAAGAAAACTTACTGCAAATTTTTGTAAAAAAAATACCTTTATTTTAAAAAAATTTTAAAAATTAATGAGTGAATCCGACTCTGAAAATAAAATTATTGACAAAATGTACAAAGGTACAGGCCAAGTCTTTGAAGAATATTTGAAACGTTTTAAAGAATATGCAAAAGAAAATCCAGATACCAGTACTGAAGTAATTGATAATCTTGCAAAGATTTCAGGTCCATTGGGATATACTGCACAAGTACATGCAAGTCTTGCAAAAGCATATGGGCATGAAAAGAGACTTGAAGTTATTGAAAAGAAATTACAAAGACTATCACCTGATGATCTAAAAAAATTCAACAAAGACAACTGGCGATAAGTTGGTAATTACATTTGAAAAAAAGTTAGAAGACATTGAAAAACAAATCTCTCCAGCTAAAAAACAAACATCAACACTACAGTTACCAACTGATCATCTTGAATGGATAAAAGTAGCTCGCCCCTATGTAGGAAAGATAAAGCGAACCTTTGAGTGGGAACCATTTTGGCCTGCGGTATATGAGGATAAATCCCCAAACATTGTTGTCGTTAATGGTCGTCAAAGTTTTAAAAGTACGTTTGGAACAGACATCATTGGTTGCTATGCAACTAGTCATGATAACTCTGAGGTTACATATATCGTAGACAGAGAAGATCGTGTCTCTGCATGGTCAAAGCAGAGATTTCGTAAAGATACAATGTTGCGAAACGAGCTTCTAGCTCCATTTTTGATGCATGGTAGAGCAAACGTTGGAGAAATCAACCTTACAAACAATTCAGTAATCTATGTCAGAACTGATGAAAACGAATTCAATAACGTTCAGGGAATGACAAACTCCTTGATGGTATTTGATGAATGTCAGTATCAGGAGTTGCAGTTTCGTGCTGCTGCACTATACTCTATGACAATGACTAAAGGACAGTGTTATTACTTGGGAATCGGTGGCGAAGCTGGTTCTGAATGGTACAAGCTATGGAAAAAATCTGACCAAAGAGAATGGAAGTTTGATGACAAATACTGGAGAGAGAAGCTAAAGTTTGATGATGAAGGGTATCTAGCAAACGAACATCCAGAAAATATAGTTTCTGGAAAGTGGGTTGCAGCATATCCTGAGAACAAAGAATACAGGGGATATCACATGCCTCAAAATATCTTTGCAAGAATTCCCATAACCATTGATGATGCAGTGAATCTTTACAAGACTCGTCCAGAAAATTCCATAGAGTTTCAAAAAAAGTACAACCCTTCATCAATAGTTCAAGCTCACGTTTACGGAAACTTTTTCAAGGCAATGAGAAGACCAATCACACCAGAGATGGTAGAGGCATGTTATGATTATTCCTTGGCATTATTGACACCAACTGAGATTAAAAAACTAAAAGCAGAATATAAAAAAGAGATTCTAATATTTTTAGGAATTGACTGGGGTTCTGGTCCAGCTGCTTCTAAAACTGTCGGCACTGTAATTATTTACTGGAGAAAGACAAACAGATACCAGATTGCATGGATTGACTCTAGACCAATGGAGCATGAGTATGATCAGGCAGCATACTTTGTAAAATTATTTTCTGAATATTGCTGTGATTTTTGTGTAGCTGATTTGGGATATGGTAAAGACAAAGTTACTCTGATGCAAAACGGAGGATACACATCATATGGTGAAAAAGTTACTGGACTTGGACGAGGAAGGGTAAAGGGTTGCTGGACTTCGGGAAATATCACACAAGAAACTATGCGACACAAAAACCAAGACGTTATTGATGCCCCAACTATAGGTGAGAAAAAAGAGCACTACTCAGTAGACAAGACTCAGGTAATTCAGAACTTTATTGACTTTGTTGGAAGTACTGTTCCTAATGATAATAACAAACCAGTATCGCAATTAATTATCCCAATGAAAAAGGACTGGGAATGTGATTTTTTGGTAAATGACTTTTGTGACATTACACGAAAAGACCTAGACAAAGACAACACGGAGATAACAAAAGATGATCCTCGTCAGAAAGCTAAGAAGGAATTTAATCATCCCAAAGATGTTTGTATGAGTATCATATATTGCATGATTGGTAAAACAAAATATGATCCACAAGGCTTTGAGATATCGAAGATCAGAATTAACAAAAGATTCAGTTATAAATGAAGATTGGTTTCACACCATCTAAAACTTTTTGTGCTTTAATTTTTTCAATATCTATCAGATGTGAAATCTTTTTGATTCTATCATATTCTTCTGGTAATTCATACGTCCATGAATCATTAAAGTCAGTAAATGAATCCAAACAGTCAGGACATAATTCTAGTAGCTTCTCTGTTGCTCTTTTTACCTCATAATCTTGAATCTTGTAAAAATCTGAGTGCATTCTATTCATTGATAACCAAGGAACGTCTGGTTCTCTGAGTGGTACTGGTACAGAATCTACAATGTAAAATCCATAATTGTTTGCACTCCACATGTAACCATACTCATCTTGCCATGCATTGTCTTTGTAACTAGTTAAGGTCAGCTCTACTACTCCTCTGTCTTGTGGGTAGAATGCCCCACCTTTTGATACAGTAACATGTGATATCAAAGGCTCATTGAGGGAGTCACCCACAGTTTCTATGCCTTCATTGAGGAACTTTGTATCTGCATTTCTAGAATTATCCATTGCTTGAATTACTATAACTTTGTTTTTTAGATCGTCTCTAAACATCACATCTAGAGATATCTCAAGACAATCACTAGTAGTATATCCACAACTCTCAACGTAGGATGTTGCATTTACTATATCAAAGAGATTGTTTGGATCCCTCTCAACTATTTTTTCAATCTCTGAGGACTGTATGTGTATAGTAGCAAGAACTTCTGCATCACTTATTGGTGTGCCAACTTCTGAAACCACACCAAACTGGAACCATTTGATATTATGTACTCCCTGATTCTCATATGCTTTTAGAGTAAAGTTGTGAGTACTATTAGTCTGGGCTGTGATCATTTGGTATGGAGTCCAATATTCAGTTACATCAGTGGTATCACCATTAAAGGAGAATCCACCTTTTACAACTTGTTTATGATTTTTATCTTTTCCAAATGTTGGTGGAATACAGTCACCACAGCCACCTCCACTTTTCTTCTTTTCAGTTGTTGGAACTACTGGTGGTGTTGTGTCAAGTGTGATCACTACAGATGGTGATGATACAGGAGATGTGTTGTTTCCAACAGTTGCAGTAGCAGTAAATGAGTTGTCACCTGGTTCTAGTTCGACTTCAGTAAATGAGAAAAATCGATCAGCATCAGCAGTTACCGTACCAAGAGATGCGGTTCCATTGAATAGTTCTATTGTAGATGATGCATCGCCAATACCATCAATTGTGATTGGTGATGAGAGGACTGTTGCAGATGGTGTGGTAATTATTGGTGGAGATGGCGGTGAGTTGTCAAGGAAGATAGTAACAAAATTTGAAAATGTTGTCGTGTTGATTCCATCAGTTGCAGTTGCATAAAAGGTGTTGACGGAAGATAGTACAACTCCTGGAAATGAGAAATTGCCATCAGCATCAACAGTTACAGTACCAAGAGATGTGCTTTCCTTGAATAGTTCTATTGTAGAGAATGCATCGCCAGTACCAGTAATGGTGATTGGTGATGAGAGGACTGTTGCAGATTGTGTGGTAAGTATTGGAATAGATATCTGCGGTGTGGTATCCAATGTGATGACTACAGATGATGGTGCTGATGTGTTGATTCCAACAGTTGCAGTTACACGAATTACGTTGTCACCTGGATATATATCGACTCCATTAAATGAGAAATTACCTGAGCTATCAACTATTACAGAATCAAGATCAACTACAAGAGCGGGGTCGTTGACGTATAGTTTTATTGTAGAGTCTACATCGCCAGTACCAGTAATGGTGATTGGTGATGAGAGGACTGTTGCAGATTGTGTGGTAAGTATTGGAATAGATGGCGTGATATCTGGCATAACCCAGTTGACTCCACCTAACTTGACTTCTTTGAGTGTTGCACCAGTACTGTATAGTGCAGTGTCAACTAGTAATGGGTAGACTAGAGTTTGTAATGATGTGTAGAGTAGGATATCGTTTTGATAATAGTTTACAACACCTGATTCTACTGCAATCTTTAGTGTATCACCTGTACTGTATGCTCCAAAATGACCCTTCTTTGTACCGCCCTCATAGATTTGTAAAGCACCAGAAGTAGGATATATGAAAAAATCACCGTCAGTAAAACTTTGATTTGAATCTCCATTTGATAGTCCAATCATTCGGAACGAGTCAGTTTCATCAACTATTGTTGTGACATATCCATCACCTGATAGTAGTGATTCTACAGAGGATGCACCAGAGGTGCCCCAACCCTGAGGTGTAGTTTTAGTTAAATCGTTGTTGACATTAATGGCACCAACTATATTTTGCCAAGTTACTGGTACCTCATCAGCAAGAGCAACACTTGCATAGCTTACAGTGTGAATGAGAAATACAATCAATGATAAAAGTATTGATTTATTCATATTATCTTAACTAATCATATATTTCGCTTTAATGTTCATCTAAAACTTTTTGTGCTCTGTCTGCCTCTGAGTCCATTCTTTTCTGTAATTCTATTTTTACTTGTTCAAGTTCTGCATCAGACTTTGGCAATTCATAGGCAAACGGTTCTTTCATGTCTGCAAATGCTTCCTGTGATGGATAGATTAGCAAAGCTCTATTTTGTTCAAAGATTATCATATCAGCAAAGTTTGAGTTCATTCTAGTCATTGCTTGCCACATCACATCTGGTTCTCTGAGTGGTACTGGTACAGAATCTACAATGTAAAATCCATAATTGTTTGCACTCCACATGTAGCCATACTCATCTTGCCATGCATTGTCTTTGTAACTAGTTAAGGTCAGCTCTACTACTCCTCTGTCTTGTGGGTAGAATGCCCCACCTTTTGATGCTGTAACATGTGATATCAAAGGCTCATTGATGGAGTCACCCACAGTTTCTATACCATCATTGAGGAACTTTGTATCTGCATTTCTAGAATTATCCATTGCTTGAATCACTATGACTTTGTTTTTTAGCTCGTCTCTAAACATTACATCTAGGGATATCTCAAGACAATCACTAGGAGTATATCCGCAACTCTCTATGTAGGATGTTGCATTAACTATATCCAAGAGATTGTTTGGATCCCTCTCAACTATTTTTTCAATCTCTGAGGACTGTATGTATATTGTAGCAAGAACTTCTGCATCATTTAGTGGTGTGCCAACTTCTGAAACCACACCAAACTGGAACCACTTGATATTGTTGACTCCATTGTTCTCATATGCCTTTAGAGTAAAGTTGTGTGTACTATTAGTCTGGGCTGTGATCATTTGGTATGGAGTCCAATACTCAGTTACATCAGTG
>Ga0209976_10000321_pt1 | contig 34204 bp, 57 predicted proteins | sample SumtaG_FD_182806 | JGI IMG/M metagenome (GOLD analysis project Ga0209976, IMG submission 182806) | Deep subsurface microbial communities from Indian Ocean to uncover new lineages of life (NeLLi) - Sumatra_00157 metaG (SPAdes) (version 2) | ecosystem: Environmental > Aquatic > Marine > Oceanic >...
TGATTCTTTTTATAATAACTAAACTTCATTATTCATTGAAATTCACCAATCATTGAATCTATGGCTAAATAATGTAACGAGTAATAATTGATCGCACATAAATTCTAAAGTGAGTCAGGAAGTTTGTAACACAATGAATTTACGGTAATAACTTCATGGTTACTTCCTGACATCACTTTTATGTTACAACTAATAGTATTAAATCTTTAAGATTTGTTAAACATTACTAGAATACTTAAATAACTTTTCAAGATTATTAACTTTGGTAATAACTCATGGGAGAAAACACACTTGGTGGTATTTGCAGCTAACATAACTGACGAGACTGTCAATCTGATAGAATCATTTTTGAAAAGTGACGAGTTTGTCCGTTTCTCGTTACAAAACAAACTGAATCTTTCAGATAAAACAATCTTGATAAGATTAGCTTTGATAAATCTCACCAAACATATTCCAACAAACGATGAGGTTTCAAGCTACAAGGCAGCTTTGCTACGTCCTCAAGAGTTTGATGATTATTGGAAAGATAAGCTAGAGGGTGTGAATTAATTGGCACCTGAGATATGGCAGTGTTGTGGCGAGCAGCCCACTCATATCTTTTTTTATGAGAATGGACAAATTTTTCTTATCTGTAGTACTCATTTTACATCTACTGCACATCGTGCATTTGTCACTGGTGTAATTGATTACAAGACTGGCAGTAAACTTGACGTATCTGAGATTTTTGGGGAGGTACAATATGTCTAAATGTACTGAATGCGATACGGTCATTTCTGAAGATATACGGGCTACTAACTGTCCTAACTGTGGCGAGCCTATTTTGGAGGAGGAATAATAATGTCCAAGGGTGCGATAAATGAGCTACTTCGATTCTCTCTTGCACAGTTTGAGAGAATGATAAAAGACGTTTCTATTTCTGATAAAAAAATTATTTTAAAATCTTTGGTATATCGAACAGATATTTTGGAGGGCATTTGAGAATGGTTTCCAAAAAAGAAGGCGCTACAATGATTTGCACTCAATGTGACACTGAACTTATTTGCAGGCTAAAAGACTATGGGGGAAACTATCCACCTTCATTGCAGTGGCAAAACTATGACGGTGCAGCACACTACAAAACCACTGATGGTAAAAACTTTGAGTGCAATGTGCCTGAGGAGGAGGAAACAGCCCAGACAAGAATTCCAACCCAAACTGCAAGAACCGCAGGTGATCAGGTTATTACATCTGCTACAAAGGCACAACTTTTGAGTATTTCAAATTTAGAGGAAAAAATCGATTCTATCCTTCCTGTACTAGAAAAAATAGGCGAGATGACTCAGGCAATTTTCCATTACACAGTAGATGAGCAGTTGAAAAAAAAATGATACTTTCAGTAAATTCCCAATATGAAAAACTTGTTCCCCAATTATTTAGCACAGAATATGAAGCATTAAAAAAATCTATCAAAGAAAATGGTTTGTGGATGCCAATCCTGGTAAACCCTGATGGGGAAATTTTAGATGGTCATCATAGATTTAAGGCATGTCTTGAACTTGAGATTCCAACAAAACATGCAGTAAGAGAATTTGAAAATAAGTTACTTGAAAAAAGATTTGTAATTGAATGCAACCTCAAAAGAAGACAGCTCAATGATTTTCAAAAAGCAGAACTTGGAATGGTACTACTTGAAATTGAGCAAGAACTAGCTGCTAAAAGAAAACTAGATCATTCAAAATCAAATGAACCTTTAGGGCCAAACGACCCTAAAGGTAAAGCTACAGATATAGTTTCAACCAAAGTCGGAATGTCTGGAAAAACATTTGCACGAGCAAAAAAAGTAATCGAGGAAGCACCAGAAGAAATCAAACAAAAACTTCGTGATGGCAATCCTCATACATCAATCACAAAAGAATATCAAAATATAATCAAAGCGCAAAAAAAAGAAAAACGACATGATGAGATAAAACTACTCCAGGTAAACTTGCCTGAAAAGGTAACACTACATAATTCAGAATTTCAAAAAACTTTCATAGAGGGAAACACTGTCTCCCTTATTTTTACTGACCCTCCATATCATGACAAGTATGTGCATCTTTACAAGGATCTTGCAGTTCATGCATCACGCGTGCTTCGGGATGGAGGGTCACTTGTCTGTTATGTGGGACAAGGAAACATTGGAAAAATAATTAACATGATGGAGGAGCAGGGATTAAAATTCCATTGGCCAATTACTGTAAAACACTCTGGACCATCAGCTAGTGTATTTGGAAAAAAAGTTCTTGTCGCATGTAAAATAATGCTATGGTTTGTCAAAGGAAAGTATGAAGGTGAGTTTGTCCGAGATTTCATAGAGTCTGAATTCCAAGGCAAAGAACTACACGAGTGGGCGCAAAGTACCGTAGAGTCTGACTATTTCATAAAATACATGACAATTGAAAATGAGATTGTCTATGATCCATTTTTGGGCCAGGGAACCTTTGGTATTTCTGCAGTAAAACTGAATCGTCAGTTTATTGGATGTGAAATTGATGCAGGTCATTTTGCAAATGCCCAGAAACTAATCTCACAAGCTAATTCTAAAATATTATCTGAGGTCAATGTATGATTTCACCTCAAGAGTTCAAAGTCTCTGAGAAATTAATTCGAAAAAGACTTGGCATTTCTCGTTATGCAACCGTTGTCCCATTTGGATGTGAAGACGTCTTACATGAAAATGTTCTCTCTGTTTTAAAAAAAAGATTTGATATTGGTTCATTATTCATTCGAACTAGACCTGACTTTTTTGTAATTGATAAAGCTGGATTGTATTTTGTAGAGGCAAAACAACGAACCAAAAATGTTGAGGCAATCCAGTTGCTTTATAACAAATTTTATGAGCGATGGGGAATCAAAGTGATTTACAGTTTTCCTGAGGTTGCAATTAATGCATCCCTAATTCCAATGGAGAAAATAATTATCCCTGAAAATTATCGAGAAAGTTTTGATACTACCCTAAAGTTTCTCTTTGAGGCAGAAGGGATAACTGACTATGCATATGTTGGACATGTTACAAACGGTAGTGGGGATGCTTTTATCCCAATTGATCTTGATGACTTGAAATTATTATCTGATGAATTAATTGCCCAGGAGAATTCTAACTAATGGTAAACAAAAATTATCGGAGGGGAACAGCTTTTGAAGCTAGATTTTTAGCTAATCTGATAAAAAACGGTGATGCAGTAAAGGGCACTCGATTTTACGCATCAAAAGGAATTACTGATGTTTGGTGGGTTGATATTGAGGGAGTACATAATGAGGCCCAACTAAAATACTCATCAATCAAGCAGCCATACATCTCTCCCCATGAAATGGAGGATCTCAAACGATTTGCACGACAAATGAAGGGGTATATGAAAATCTGGCTAGTCAAAAAACAAGCCAGAAAAAAATTAGAGATGGAGCTTGTAACATAATGGAATTACATACATACATCAAATGTGTAAAATGTAAAAAAACAATCAGAGCATCACAACACACACCAGAGCAATGTGAGGGAAATCAGTAAATGCCTAAATCTGGTTTTAAATCAATTACCGTAAATGAGCGAGTCTATGACAAGTTTTATCAAATTTTCTTTGATAGTAAAGAAAAACTTTCACTAAAAGGTGTCAACAGCTTTTCAGGATATGTAACATTTTGTTTAGAGGAAATGATGCGAAAAGATGAAACCTTTGCAAAATTTACACCTAAAATCGAGAAACTCCTAGTAGATGAAAATGGTATAATTTTACGCGATATTCCTAAAAATAGAATTGTAGAGATACAGTTTCATAAAAATGAGCTTGCATGTATGTTATGTGATCAAAATGATTGTAAACATGTAGGATTTTGTGAATCACTACCTGAAGTTTTGGAGATTCAGGGAAAAGAAGAACAATGAAGGCTATGTGTCATACTTGCAAGGCAAGTAATGTTAAGACAATTTTTGACGAATTCATGCAGCCAATCTGTGAGGACTGTAATTCCAAACTATCTGAGGAGAGTAACTCATGATTTTAGAGAATTTATTTGAGCGTCCATTTTATCAGCAGTTCAAAGAATTCCTAAAAGAAAAGTATGCTGGTGAGTCATTTACTGCACAACAAGTAGAGGATTCTTTTGAAAATATATTCATGATGGGGTTGAGACAGGCTCAAAAATTTCATAGCTTGAAACAATCATGTGACTTGCTCTGGGATGACAAAGTTCCACGAGCAGATATGATAAAAAAGCTTGGAAATGTCTTGTGGGAGCTTGAATCAATCTCGTCGTACCCTGTTGTTCCTCCACTTAAAATCAGGGCAGCAATTAACAAAGTATTAAGCTCTCGTGACAAGAGAACCAAAGACCGATATCTGAATTGGATTATCCAGTACTCTGACCACAAACCACAATTCAACAAAGTTGATTTAAGTGAACTTGTAAACCGTTTCCCAAAAAATAAAATTTTACAGGGGGAAATATGGTAATGTTATACAAAGATAATGTTGATGATGTTGTTGTATATGACAAACATAATTATTCTCAGATTATTTTCAATCATACATTTCTTTATCCGAGTTTTATACCAAAAATTTTCCAGATAAACAAACGCTACAACATCAACAACATCATTATCTTTGGAGTATGTTATGTCATCTGAAGAAGATTATTTTGAGGAAGAATACATTGAGGAATGGAATGATCCATTTGATACACAAAAAATCATAGAAGAAGACTATACTATTCCAAATGTTGAGAAAATAGCAGGCTTTGATGAGGTCTTTGAGAGTGTACGATGTAAAATTACTGATTTGGCTAATTTTGATCAAATGATGGAGAAAAAGGTTCTTGATGCTTTGAGGAGTGGGAAACTAAAATGAGTCTTTTCAGACAATCAGATTATGTACAAGCCTCAAAGAAAAATAATACTGTATCACCTCGACGAGGCTCACACGGTGGAATTACTACCTCCACTAGAGTATCACTACCAACCCAATACAAATCTCACAGACATCAATGCTCTCAGTGTCCCAGAAAGGATGCTAAAAAATACCAATTAACGCAAAAAGAATGCAGATGGCTTTGCCCTGTCTGTATAACTCAAAACAAAAACAAGGATTCAAAAGAAAAACCTCATTTTATCTCAGCTAAAAAACTTTGGAGACAATCATGATATTAAAAAAATGCACAAAATGTGGGAAAAGAAAACCAAAATCCTCACAAAATTCTACTCTATGCGTAAAATGTTTCAGAAAATTGGAGAAAAATGATGAGTGATAGTGTTGATTATTGTGTATTGTGTAAAGGATCAGGCAAAAACCAATTCAATGAAAATTGTACTTATTGTAATGGTACAGGCGAGCCAAACAATCTAGCAGAAGAATATATTCGCAATCACATATGTCAATGTATTGTATGGGATAGAAAGTTTTGTCCTGTATGCAAAAAAGAGTGCCATCATGACACATCATTGAACCCAAAACAAAAAATCGATCCAGGCTTTGGAGGAATGTCCTCCCCTGAGTCTTATCGAGAAATTGAGCCTACCCTTGTAATGTAGAATATGGGTGAAATTGATATTGAGAGCCTCATGAAAATTTATCGTGAGTGCGTAGCATTATGTAAAGAGCATCAACTACCATTCACATTTAGAGTAGATCATGGAACATATGAGACTGCTATAGAATTTGTAGAAAGTAAATCTTACCATCCTCCAATCTCTGAAAACTGGAATCAAAACCCTGACCTATTTTGTCCTGACATATTAGATTATGAGCACAAAATAATCATAGAATATGAAGAAGAAGTAGGAGGGAGACGACCTGGTGCAAAATTAGCTAGAAAGGGACATCATAGAGAAGGGGATATGGATACAAAGCGAGATGTTAGGCGTAATTTGTACTATAAAGAGGGTAAATTTAGGGCATTGAGAATCTATGAGTCTGATAATCTATGGAAAAAAAAACTTGCAGATTTTCTAACAGAGCTCAACGAATACTAAACTAATCTTTAAATAATAAAAAATTATGGTATTACATTATGACAAAACGAGTTACCATCATGATTGATGATGATCTTGACAAAAAAGTTCGATTGCTACAAGCAAAATTAATCACTCAGGAGAGTAAAAGTGTAAGCTTTTCTAGAGTGCTAAATGATGTGGTACGCAAAGGACTACCAAAAAAATAACACAAACTACAATCAATGATTGTTGAACCCTGACAATCAGCAAATTTTTTATTCCACAATCTTTAATCTTTCTTAAATGAGTGATCCTGTAAATTCCAAAATTGGAAATGATGATTTCATAGTATTTTCACTTGATGATGACGATATTGATGATTTAGGAAAAGTTATTGGAACAAAATACTCTAGAGAATTTTTAAAAGTTACACAAAACGATGAACTAAATCTAAAAGAGATTGCAAAAATAGTTGAGAATAGTGAAAATCCAAGATTGCCAAACCCAACTCATCATAAAAAGAGATTAGAAAAACTTGGGTTGATAAAATCTAAACAAAAACTACAACGAAAGAAAGGTCACAGGTTGAATTTTTACAAAGGAAAGAAAGTAATTATTATTTTACCACAAGAATTTGTTGATGAAGTACAAAATAATCTTGAACTAAAAAACATATTTAAGAATATTTTCAAAAAATATTGATATTATTAATATAATTGCCTTCAACATCTATGAAACGCTAATCTAAATTAGCAAATTGTTTTTAATGTCATCATGTTATTATATTCTTAATGATAAAAAACAACTTCAAAGCAATATTATTTGCTGCCTTGATTGTTGCAATGATTCTTCCATTTAGTGTAATGGATATTTCAGCTGCACCAACTGAGAATGCAAATGATAAAGCAAAAGGCAAACTCTTCATCAAAGACAAAAACGATAACAAAGTGCCACATCAAGACGAAATGAACAAAATGTTCAAGGTTGTTAAAGATAAGAATTCATCAAAAGATGATAAAGATAAAGCAGGAAAAAGAATGGATGAAATCAGACAACTAACAAAATCATTAGCTCCAAAAATATCTCACGATAAAACACAAAAAATCAGAGGGCAAATTGATAATGTGGCTTTGGCAGCAGATAAAATAGCAGAATCTGAAAATGTTTGGATAGTCTCAATTGGCACAGATTACGAAAATCAATCTGTTAATGTCGGAATTGAACGAGAAGGCCTAACAGACCAAAAAATCAAAAAAATTGAGAAAAAACTTAGAGGAATACTAGGAAATGATGTTGATATTACTATCAGCTATGCAGATCCAATATATCTTACTAGTTGTTCTCAAACAGGTGATTGTAATCCAGTAGAAGGAGGCACTAGAATTAGTGTTGATGGTCATCTATGTTCAATGGGATATAGAGCTACTATTGGTACTGCCACAGGATTTGTGACTGCAGGTCATTGTAATGCAGGTGCTACTGGTGTTTCAGTAGGTCAACCAACAATGTTAGATGTACTAGGTACAGTCATTCTAAACGATTTCCAAAATGGAACGTGGTGTGATTGTACATTTGTAGAGTCTACTGAAACAACATCCCCAGACGTATATAATGGACAAACAGTTAGTGGTTTTGTTTTCCCAACTCTATATGATTGGGTAGAACTTGAAGGCACTATATCACTAGGATCTCAAGGTGCTATCACAGATGTTTATGAACACATACATCCTAGACTTCCACCATCTAACAACTATTATTGGGTTTATGGCGTTGTACAAACTTCAGCCAGTGCCATAGGTGGAGATAGTGGTGGTAGCGTTATTGAAAGTACAAGTGGTACTCCTGGATTCATGGGAATAATCACAGCTGGTAATAGTACAGAGACATTCTATACACCATACTACAGAATCACAAATGCGTTTACTGGGATAACACTCGGTTAATTCAACCCCTTTTTCTTTTTTTTAAAACACCAAAAATTCTTTCAGTAATTAAACCAAGTATTACAATAAAAAATGGTATAGTAAGATCAATTGAATCAGATCCAGTAAAGAAAGAATATTCTCCATCATCTAAGTTTGGTTTTTGTGTCAACATAAAAGAAGAAATAGCAGCTAATCCAATACATGCAAACTTTATTCCTTCTTTGAAAATTTTCTTCAAAATATCTTTTCTTTTAATTTCTTCTTTTGTAGTGTTTAGCATCAAAAATATGCCATCAGCAGTAATTGTGTAATGCTTATGAAGTATACCTCCTTTGACTATTTCCTTGTTTGTAATTTTCACCAAGCCTAATTTTTCTAGTTTTTTCAAGTGATGCTCAACTAGTGAAAATGGTACACCTAATTCATCTGAAATTTTCTTTTTATATTCTGTTTTATTCATTAAAAATTTCATCAAATCTATGCTGGTTTTGTTAGCTAGTAATTCACCTAGAATTTTTAATGACTCATCCTCATCTGTAATTATCTCGATTTCTATATCCTTATCAATTCCCAATACCATTAATTATAGTTATAATGATTATTATATGTTCATTAAATTATTTTTATTGAATACTTTAATTTTTCTTTGATTTTTGAATCTTTACCAAATTCCAAATTCTCTATACTTTTCAATCCAGTTTAAAATTATAGAGTCAGATAATTCACCTTGTTCCCATAATGAAAATAAATTTTTCATTGATGGTGATAACATCATTACCTGTTTTTCAGGCTTTATCTTATTCTCAATTTTTAAAATATCCTCATCAATTAACCAACCCATAATACTTGAAAATTCTTGGGTTGTGATTTTATCATTAACCCACCATGTTATTGGTTGTTTTACCCAATCAATCATTATGTTGGAATTTTTTAGGTTATTGCTTGCATCATCAAATACAGTTACTCCTGTTCTATGCTTTCCTCCTCCCCTCGATGATGAGTATGATGATGTGCTAGTTGTTGTTTCCTCCTCCTCTTCTTCTTCTTCAAGCTCAGCGAATTCTGTAAAGTGAAAAGTTATGATTTTTGTATCTTCTCCATTACTAATTGAACATTCGTTAGGAAATTCAGGATCAGTTGGGGAATCATATGTTCCTTGACATGTTGAGATAAGATTCCACGTCGTTTCTCCTGGTAATCGATAAGCCATTTGTTCAGTTACACCTTCTAATTGTATTGTAACTGTTTTATCAAATACTAGTATGGCATCCTCACTACCTATTTGAATAACTGAATCAGGTGTTTGATATCCTGATGGGATGGTTCCTGTAACTTCAACTTTTGTTGGTGTTAATATTTTATCGTCCCATGATTCTGGACCCCAGAGTATAGTTTCATCAGTAATTAATATTGTAACATTTGTAAGATCTGAATTAACTATGGTAATCTCCTCATCTGTATCTTCAGTTACAAATTCTAGCTTATGTGTCAAGTCAACTTCTACATCCCCTACGTTTACAGTATATTCAGTTATGGTGATGATATATCCTGATGCATCTATAACTTCATTATCATCTGAAATAAACTCGTCATCAGTAAATGAGATTTGATTATTTACAATTACCATATGTGAAACAGAAGTGTCAGCAAATGCCAGAGGCATCCCAATTAATAATAAAATTAAAGAAAAGACTACTAACATGTGGCTACAAATGTCATATTTTGATAGACATCTCCTACAAATAATTCGTCTAACGCTTCTGGTTGTGCTTGCCAATATGATGTATTACCATCACCATCAATGTCTGCAAAAAATTTTAAAGTAGATGTATCGTTTAGCCATGATTTAGACTCATATGCTTCTCCTTGTATAAATCCAAATCTTGTTTCATTACCATTCATCATAGTCTCATCTGCTGCTACAGTTAACCAGTTAGTAGCATAAACTGATACACTCGATGCCATTGTGCCTGTACTGCTAATTTCTAATGATACTTCATCTGTTTTGGTATGGCCATTAGCTATAAGAGCTCCAAAATCCAATGCGGATGGTACTGCTATTCCACACGAAACATAATTTGTCATTACTATGTCATCTACAAATTTGGTATTCCAATCAGTCTCAGTTAAACGAGATAATAATATTCTGATACTATCAATCTCAGTTGCATTATTAAATGGAATATCTGTAGTCACTTGAGCGCCATCAAAGAATCCAGCTCCTGTAAAACTCAAATCAAGTGTGCTTGTATCCTGATATAGTATAGCCTCAATTGTTGTAGTGCCATTAATTTTTGCCACAGCAGTTTTAGATCCTGTAGTGGTATACCACATCCAATCTTGTGGGTCGGTTTCAACATTGGTTGCTACTTGCTCTAATCTAATAACTTCATTTCCAGGTGATTTTGTACCATCACATGTAAGACCATTTCCTATATCAAAATACATTGAATACTTGTCAACATCCATGTATTCAAAGTCATACAAAAAAGACCATTTCAATGTTGAATTATTAGCTGTACTTGATGGAGTAGTTAATGTATTTACAACACATGGTTCAAACTTGTCATTTTTACCTTTCATTTCTAATTGTTGGCTGCTAATTCTTATGTTTGAATCAGCTGAGGGCTCATATTCAGTCCACCCGTTTCCAACTGTACCACTATTACTTCTGTTAAAATCATCATTAAAAATAATTTCTTCTCCCGAAACTTGATCAAAATATAATGCTGCAACAATTACGAGTAAAAAAATAAAAAAAATATGGCTAGACGCACTCACTCACCGTGAATGTCATTGTCTGTTGGACTGAACCTACAAATCCAGTATTTAGGGTTGCTTCAACTTGCCAAAATGTTGAATTTATACCACCTGCATCGTCTATTGTTCCATATGAGAATATGTTATTTGAACTATTCAATGGAATCGCATCTACAGAATCATAGTCGGTTGCATTAACAAAAGCAAATTTTGTTTTTTCACCATTTATGATATTTGTACCATCAGTAGTATCGAGCCAATGTCCACCAAACATATTTACAACAACATCTCCGTTGCCCGTAGGTGTTATGTCTAGTTGTTCGTAGCTACTTCTCCCATCAGGTTCGATAGCATCAAAAGTCATTGCTGAACCAATGGTTATACCACATGTTCCTAAAATAGTCATTGTACTACTTGTTTCTTGTTGCGCAAACGCTGCAGTTGGTGCTAATCCTAGCAATCCTACAGCTAAGATACCAAATGCAACTGTAAACAATTTTACTTTTTGCATAAATAACCCATATCCCTTTATTATTTAAGTTTTAATTAAGAAAGTATAAATATTAAGTTCTATACGGTTTTGTATGAAGTTAATATCTGGTGTAGTTATTTTTATATTTTTAATGATCGTAATTACACCTGCTTTTGGACTTCAACAACAATCTGCACGTTTTGTCTATGATTTACAACTTGGTGAATCACAAACTTTTAGCTGGAAATTAGTTTCTGATTCTGATGAAGATACTTTAATCAAAGTAAGTGCACATAATCCAGGTAATTATCTCGTCTCTTTTCCAGCAGAAGTTACTATTCCTCCAAGAGGATCTGCTTTAATTGACATTACTGTTACTATTCCTGATAAACATGATGATAATTTAATTTTTAAACCAATGGTGATGGCTCTTCAAGAAGGTGCATCTGAGAGTGCTGCCACAAAAATCAATATAGCTATGTCTACAATACTTACCATCAATATTGGAGATAATCCAGTTGAATTTGTACCAGAACCTGTAAAAGATAAAGAAGAATCAAAAGTAGATGATAAGAAAAATGAAATTTCTAAGCCAGTCAAAGAAATTAAACTTAAAGAAAACGAATCCAAAGGATTCACAATTACCCAAGATTCAACACCAGAACCAACACCAGAATGTCGTGCAGGAACTGAAATAGTAGATGGTTATTGTAAAGTTATTGCATCAGAAAATGAGGGTGGTAGTTGTCTTATTGCAACTGCAGCATATGGGACAGAACTAGCACCACAAGTTCAATTCTTAAGAGAAATTAGAGATAATACTGTATTGAGTACTGCATCTGGAACTGCATTTATGTCTGGCTTTAACACATTGTATTATTCATTTGCCCCAACTGTAGCTGACATGGAACGAGAAAATCCAATGTTCCAACAAACTGTAAGGGCTTTTATCACTCCAATGATTTCCACACTATCAATAATGTCACTAGCTGACTCTGGTTCAGAAGCTGAAGTTTTAGGATTAGGACTTTCTGTAATTATGATAAATGTGGGAATGTACATTGTTGCCCCAATTGGCATAATAGTTATGATTAGACGAAAAGCAAATCAAATCAGTGTGTGATTTGACAATCATTGAACTATATTTTAAATCAAAATAAATTTTAAAAAAAATAATGCCAAAAAAATTAAAATGTCTATTTTGTCCAAAACTATTTGATAACTTTGAGGACTTGATGCATCACCTAGAACTAGATCATGTTGGCATGGACTCAAAAGTACTCCAGGATGCAACAAGTGCAAGGGAGACAAAAAAACAGCTTGGAGATTATCTGGATATTAAAAAAAAGGGAGTAGGACTAGAGTGTCCTGTTTGTTTTGAGATGATTGAGGGAATTGATAATCTAGTAAAGCATGGTGAAGATGAGCATAACAAGGAGCTTGATCCAAAATTTATAGAAACACTTCAGAAAATGATTCAAAACAATCCAGATATCCCACCAACTTGTCAAAAATGTGATAAACAATACTGTGGATTAATTACTACGAGAATTAACAATGATGTTCAAAATATCTGCTTTAATTGTTATGAGAAATATTTTGGAACAAATGCTCTAAATCGAATAACTATTGGAACTCCAGACTCTATGATTAACAAGATGAGAACCCCACTAAGTAAATCAGAGTTCAATGATCATCAAACTATTTGATAAATACACATCACGTTTTAAGAATTAAAGTTGCAAAAAACAATTTACATGCCACCTGAGGCAAAAATCATCACACTACAAAACTTTGATTTGACAAAAATTGAAGAGTATTTCAAATATGCAGTTTTTGAGAGAAAAGTATCCACTAACAAATCTCATTCTATTGCACATGCCATTATGGAAAATAGATTTACTGATAATGTATTGCGATGTGTGCTGGGTTCTGGTACGCCAAAATATGATGTAATTGATGGACAGCATAGAATTGAGGGATTGCGTTATGCTAGGGATAATTTTGGACTGGAAATCTATGACCTGGTTCTATTTGTATACACCGGAGGAAACCAGCGAGAGATATATCGTAGACTAAACTTGGGCAAGCCATTAACACTATCTGATCATCTCAAAGCACTTGATACTGGTAAGATACGATTCTTCAATGAACTGCGGTCTGTCTGTGATCATTCAGTTAAAGGTGGCAAGCTGCGTTATGCCACTGCAATTAATTGTCTATACTATGCAAAATCAACATCAATTAGGCCAGTTAGACCACTTGCAATTGATGATTTTATAAAATCAATTACTATCCATGACCTAAAAAGTGTTAAAGACTTTGTACCAATTTTACACCAAGTTGCAACAAATCCTGATTCTATATTTTATCATTATACTTTGATGCGAAATTTATTTCGTATTTACTATGAGAATGATCTCAATGTTGATGAAATACTAAAGCTTGCAGATATAATAAAAAAATCAACAAAGGTAAAAGAGCTTGCAGAAAAAAGAGACACTTTTGCAATGAGAGGAATATACCATTATATCATTGACATTTCAGCACCTAAAGTAGGATTAAATCTTGAGAAAGGCAACGTTAACAAATAAACCAAAAAAGGCTGTAAAAAAAACAGTCAAAAAAACTACAAAAAAACCAGCAAAGAAAAAAACCAAAGGACCAAAATACATCCAACCAAAACCAGCAAGGAGTAGCGATGTTCCAGTCCCATTTAAGGACACTGAAAACATTCCACACTATCTGCTCAAAAATCTAGTTGACATTTATTATGATTTTCAGGGGCAACGAATTCAGACACAGCTAAGAATTGGTGCATCTGAGCGAGAAAATTCATTATCAAAAGAGCAGCTATCACTTTATGGAATAACTACAATTTTTGAAAACGCACACAATTTTGAAAAAGATATAGAGAAATTAATTATAAAACAATTAAAAAATCACGCCCTTTACACTCAATATTTAGTGGATATTCAAGGGATAGGACCACTCCTTGCAGCTGGATTAATTGCATACATTGATGATATTGAAAAGTTTGATCATGTGAGTAGTTTGTGGCAATACTCTGGATATGGCATGAATCGATTCTGTCCTATATGCAAAAAACCAACATCAGTTGAAGTAACATATTCCACTGGAACCACTGCCAAAAAATTACATCCATTTGAAATCTGTCCTGAATGTGATGGTGATACTACACCAATTTTACAAAAAAGAACTGCTGGGTACCAATCAAACTGGAATGACAAGCTAAAGACACTTGCATGGAAAGCCTCAACATCATTTGTAAAACAATCAGCTGCAAAATCAAAGTACAGAAAATTATATGACAAGATAAAAAAAGACGAGCGGAGAAAACACCCAACAAAAAAGATAGTTGGGGGCAAAATAATGTTCAATGATGGTCATATTAATAATAGAACCATGCGAAAGGTATCAAAGATATTTCTAGCTCATGTTTGGCAGACGTGGCGACGACAACAAGGACTGCCTGCCACTGAACCTTATGCAAAACAACTTTTGGGACATTCAGTAATTGAAGCATTTACAGACAAGTAAAATGAAGCCAACAAAACAACAGGCAAAACTAATGCACAAATATTTCAATAAAGTTTTAGGTTATGGCAATAAATGTAACTGCACTAAACAGGCAAGCATACAAAACATGACTGGGAGTCTAGTATCGTTTTACTGTAGATATTGTCGCAAAGGGTGGGGATTTGAATCAAAAATTACAATAGATAAAATGATGGGCAAAGTATTGAATCTCAATTAAAATATTATAACATTTTATTAGAATTGGGGAGGAGACACGTCAAGCTATCTATGAAAACTAAAAAAATACATGCGAGTCAATAAGCACTTTAAACACAACCGTCGGATACGAGTTATTGAAAAAGTGAAAAACCCTCTAATGATTACGAGTCATCACACACAAGAAACCCAAGTCCACTTTGCGAGTTAATAATCAATTGAAATCCTACATGGGAAAACGAGTCAATGATGTGTATGAAACCCAACGGGACAAAACGAGTCAGGGGGCATTTGAAAACCAAAAAAGGCGATACGAGTCATCATACAGCTGAAACCCAAAGACGGTGTTACGAGTCAACAATAATTTGAAAACCATGCAAACTATTCGAGTTCAACGTCTCTTTGAAACCAATACAGACCATACGAGTCAACCATAGAATGAAACCCCCAAAGTGCTTTACGAGTCACTATAAATCTGAATCCCAAACCATCTGTACGAGTCATTTATACTATGAAACCCATTAAATCGTTACGAGTCAAACTCTATAATGAAAACCAAGATACAGATGCGAGTTCATAATACAACTGAAAACCAAAGCGCTATTACGAGCTATCATACAGCTGAAACCCATAAACGGTGGTGCGAGTCAGAATACTAATGCAACCCAATTAAATCGATACGAGTCAACATCTCTTTGAAACCCACACAGACCATACGAGTCAATAACCATATGAAAAACCATACTGAACTTACGAGTCACTATAAATTAGGAAAACCATTATGATGAAACGAGTCAAATAAGACGTGAAACCCATTTAAGAAAAACGAGTCAATCAACATATGAAAACAAAATTAGATTTGCGAGTCACCCATCATGTGAAACCATAAAGAAGAATACGAGCCATCCATACTATGATAACGAGAATTTACATGCGAGTCAGGACCCGACTGAAACCCAACGAATCCGTTACGAGTTAGCAGATCAATTGAAATCCAACGTAGAAATATGAGTTAACCCACGTATGAAACCCAATAAGAGATTACGAAAACACTAGAACTTTTTATTTTTTCTTTATTTTTTGTTGTCCAATTATTACAAATTGCAAGTTTTTTGGTTTCATGTTTGGTTCATGGTGAGATAAAATTAATCTCTCTATTTCTTTGGCTGCCTTTATTATTGGAGGCTTGCGTATAATCTGCCCAACTATTTTTACTGAATTTCTACAAATTGTATCAATAATTACTTGTTGATCTTCATTGTATGGTGGGTGATGTAATATTATTCTAACGTGTGGATATTTGAGCATACCACTAATTATTTCCATGTGGTACAAAAATTCATCATTATCCATATTTTATAAAAAAATTTATCAAATTAATCTTTAGATTCAATATTAAATGAATGGTAATTGATTTTAAAAATTATATTGTAAACTAGATTTATGCTCTTTCACCACATACTCCGCATTGTGGTCTGTCATGTTTTTTTCCTGCATTTAGATCTTTTCTGCTTGGATATTCATTATTGCATGGCTTTCCATTAATGGTCCCTTTACATTTGATCCAAGTGCCTTTCATGGTTATTTTATAACCAGATATAATATAAGGGTTATTTTATAACCTATACATATTGTATCCTCGATAATTTATTTTTTAATTATATTACAAGTAAAATTACAGAAAATTTGAATTAATCTTTATTCTCTGTTTTAGGAATTTTTATCACATGTTCATTTTCTTTGTGTCCCTCAGGTAAACCACAATAAAAAATAGAATTGATATGTAATACCCAAAACTTGCATAATTTTTCAGTCATTTTATTATCCCTATACTTCGTAAGAGTATACATGTTGCGCATTTACAATTACTTGTAATAGCATACAACATTGCAGCTTTGAATTCTTGCGAATCTTTAACGTCGTTTGACTGGCTCATTTTTTAATTCCATATTATCCAATTCTGGATGATCACGTAACCATTCTAAATCCCAAGTGTAAAATGCTTTTGTTGCTCTCTTAATTGATCTACAATAACCTTTATCATCAACCCAACGCTCATCCTCATCACATGGAGTGCCATCAGGTTGAATTTTGTAGTAATTCAGTGCACGATTAACTAGATCACTTTGTCTTAGATATTTACCTGGATTTTTTTTGACTTCTTCTTCTGAATCTATAATGCCTTGAAGTGCATTTATTCTATTATCTATTTTATTATTTAATGAATTTAATTCTGGAATGATTTCCAAATTTTCTCCTTGTGAAATTGTTTTTTTAGTCTTTTTTAGAGAAGAAATTTCATCTTGTATTTTATCCATGAATACAACTTTAACTTTTTGTTGATGTTTAGAATAGTTTTGATCATTTGATGTCTTTTTGCTAAAATCAAACCAACAAAAAATAGACCAACAATTATCATTATCTGCAAAGGCTGCAGACATTGGAATCATCATTATAATGAGAAATAATATAAAATACTTCATTTTTCTTCAAATCCGTCTACAATATATGAATTTGATACATTATTTGATACATCAAATGTATTTACATTTAGAACATTTCTATTTAATGAATCCTCATTTGTATAATTAAACTCCACATACAAATTCATACAATCCTCGTTATGACATGGAATTATTTTATTACTCCATGAAATTATATTTATTTCATCGGACTTTATTATTTTATCAATTTCATTATCCCAACCAAAATGAAACTCTACTAAACCAAAGCCATCATTTACACTATAATATATTGGCTGTTTTACTATTGAGAACTGTATAACATCTATATGATTTACCCTTGATTCAAAGACTGTCATGTTTAGTGACAATGATTTAGTCATATCTAGCTCTGGTGGGGAAACCAAATACAACATATCATAATACGTATAATTTAATTCGTATTGCTCAAATATTGGCGGTGTACAATCATCACATGAACTTTTTTTAGTAACTTTTTCTGTTGTATCCTCAATTGTATCAATAATTACATCATCTACTGTATCAACTATGCATGCGCCTTCTGTATCGTCATGACCTAAATGTACAGTCAAGTTTGTTACCCATCTATCCTCACCCTCATGACATACCAATACTTCAACTATTACTACATCAGAGCATGAACCCAGTGGATCATCATGATCTAAATGTCGTTGTAATTTTGGGCCAGTTACATCCTTGTCTTTACCATTATGACACACAATTTCTCCATATGCATCAACAGAAAACGTTGAAAATATTATTCCACTGATTAAAAGTAAAATAAATAATTTATTCAAGCTGTTTGTGCCTCCAGCTTTTTTGCTTTTCTAATTGAGGTATTGATGCGCTTTATTTGCAAAGAAAAAGGGACTTTGTAAAATCCCAAATCTTCGCATACATGTTCAGCACTATCTTCAATGACTTGTTCTAATATGATTCTGTACTCACAACAGTCATTTGCACCTAAAAAACATCGGTCACATAGAGGAGCCATAACTCGGGCGTTTTTGTTGCCACAACATCTACAAGTTGACATTAGTTGCCCATTCCTATTTCTTTTGTTTGTTGTTTTATTTTCATGGTTATCCTATAACCTGCTATAATATTAAGGTTATGATATAACCCTTAGTTAAATATAAATAAATTATTACTCGTTAGCTTTATCAAAACAATATTCACAAATAGAATTTTCATTTAAATAATCTGTAGGCACCTCACGTTTGCATTTTTTGCATTTATCCCAAGAACAATTTTTAGCTGAACAATTATCATGAATAATATTATTTCTTAAACAAAGTGGGTGAGGTTCTGACATTATTTTTTATTCCTCATCATTTACATTTTGCATTGCATTTGAAACTTTGGTTATTATATTTTCAATATCATTTAATATTTCTGGACCGATTTCATACAATGAATGTTTTATTAAATCAACGTTGTTTGTTTGGGCATCAAATAGCTTGTTTCTCAATTCTGAGAGTTGATTAAATAATATCTCATCCATTATTTCATTTCCTCTAACATTTCCTCAAAGTATTTACTAGCTTGGATTAATTCAGTATGTGTAAATATCTTTGAATATTTTGGAATTTGTTTTCCTTTTGGCAAATATTTCCCATCAATACCACCTTTAATTCTTATTTGTTTTTCATCATTTTCCAAATAAATAATCACTACAAATTTCTTTTTTCTAGCTGTATCAATAAAGGCACTTTGGCCCTCATTTGAAAAACCCATTGAGGTTGTTACATTCCATCCCTCTTTTTCTAAAAAATCATGTATTGCAGATTCAATGCTCAATGAATCCCATTTTAATTCAAGATCAAATATCATTAGTTATGCTTCTCCAAGTATTCTGTTAGTGCATTGAGACTATGACATCTCTCAGTACAAAAATCCAAAAATCCTAAAATAAAGGATTTTTTGCATTGCTGACAAATTTTGTCATTGACTTGGTGAGACATTATTCATCCTCATCCATTGAAATGTTTTCAGGACTATTGATAATTGTATCAAGTGAGTAACCACATATACAAATTATAGCATTATCAATTGCCTTTTTTTGTGTTGCAGTAGCTATTTCATATAATGCTTCAAGCTGTTCACTTTGTTTGAATGGGTCTTCATTGTCTTTACTCATTAGAGTAAAAATTGTTGTAATGGTATTGTCAAACATTAGTTGCCAAGCTCCTGAATAACTCTGTCTGCAACCATTTCAATCCAATGATCCAATTTCTCACTTACACCTTTGCTCAAAAACTCTGAACTATTATATCTCACCAAATGGAGTTTTTTTACTAGTTCTGTGTTTGGCATTGCCATTCCTTGTCTTAACACATCAATTTGATTATGTGTTATTTCATCAGATTGACCATATTTTGTATATGTCTTGACTGATTCCATTTGATTAGCCAAGCTTATTTTTTCCCAAATCCATCTAAAATTATCGAGTCGAATTTCTAATTCAGGTCGTTTTTCATATTCATGAAGTGCTTCAGCTTTTGCCACTTGTCTGTCTTGGTAGGTATCAAAAAAATCACCAAAGTTTTGATATAATGAACTGGCAATATCTGAGAGTTCTATTGTACTAAATACACTAACTGACATTAGTTAATTTCTCCGCTTAAAGGTCTGTGCCAGTGTCCAAACTCTTCAATGTTTTCAATATATTCAGGTAGGACCTCAATATTGTTTTGATTGACACATTTCAAACAAATCCAATGTGATTCAACACCTGATCCAGCTTTTGGCATTACTAATGCTGTACTAGAACAAATTGAACATTTTTCATCATCATTAACAAATTGATTGATGCGTCTTAGTACTTCTTTGAATCCTGATAATTCACCTTTATGAAATTCAGAGTTAAAATCATTTGAATTATCTTCTCTGTTTTTAATGGCTTTTTCTAACTCAGCTTTGAGTTGTATTACACTAATCACCATTTTAATTTCTCTCCATCATACATCTTTTCAATACTTTCTTCAATCTCTTGCATTGCATTATTTACAAAATTGCCTTGCGTTGAATTGTTTTCGCTTTGTGTTCTTGTCATGGTTATACTATAACCCTTGCATTATAATAAGGTTATGTCATAACCCTTCATTTATTATTTAAATAAACACAGATTTGGCTCGCTCAATTAACTAATACACAGTAATAATAAAAATAATCAATTAATCTATACTATGATAACTTGTAATAACTGTGAAACAATACACATCAATAATCTAATTAAATGTAATAACTGCAGTAAGTCATTAAATCAATCATAGTAATAATCATAGTAACGATCATAATAATATCTCTAGTAGTAATAATATCAATTAACTAGAGTCTTTGATTTGAACATTAGTTTATGATGTTTACAGATATAGAGTAATTCATGTATAACACCGCATCCACAATCTCTAACAAATCCCTCATGAAATCTGATCGGCCTTTGTGGTTTATTCAATGACATGTTTTCTTTACTGCCTAACATGCATTATCTATTATTCATTATGTCATAAACTAGACGTTTGGCACGTTTGACAGCTGTTTAACCCCATCCCCCCCTATACCCTTTAGGGCCGTCTGACCCTATAGGTCCTTTCATGTTTAAGATTAAAAACATGGAACATCTACGCATAATTCTATTAATCATTGTAAAGCAATGGCTGACTGTAATTGAATGCAATAAAAAAGGAGTGTCATAAGGTAAGGGACTCCTAACGCACATCACACACCCCCTCCCACAAACGGATTAAAATTGAAGGTACCTACAGTATACCCTTTGATAATCCTCTTTGGTACCATACGATAACTTTTTGAAATTAAAGGCCCCTAGGTATGTAACTAGATTTACTATGTTAGGTACATACCGAAATTTTAAATAATCTTAAGATAGTATCTAAAGGTAGCCATCCCACTGGCGAGCCTGCAAAGCTTGTTAGATATTATCTGACAGAAACCAGTGAGATGACTGTTTTTTATTATTAATAACTAGTATTTAATATTCGATATTTTCTTATTAATTTTTTAAATTAAAGTTAATCAAAAAATATTGATTTTTTTTAAAAGGGTAGATAATTTAATTATAATCCAGGTGGAGGATCATTTTTCATAGCATCACCTAAAGCGTTACCTATCTCACCCCAGTTAATAGATTTTACATTGTCTTTATGTAATACTGTAGTTTCTATTTTACCATCGTCATTAGTTTCTACTGTTACTTTTTGTATTGTTTTTACCATATAGGCCAATTATTTTTTTAAATTTAGGTATTATTCTTTAATTAAAATTAAATCAACTTGGTACCATATAGTTTAAATTTTAAAACCAAAATATGTTGCATTATGTATGGTTGCTAAAATTATTACTTTTACTGGAAATGCCGTAAAGGATAAAGATTCATGGTTTTGTCGAAAATGTGGGAAAAAATTAAAGTTGAATACAAAGATAGCATCAAAAAAATCAAAAGCAAACAATACACGCCATTATCATATACTATGTGCAAAGAAAGTTAATTTGCTTTAAAAAAAAGGGGTATACCTTGACGTTGCCGTAGGCACTTGATGGTACCATACAGTGTAAATTTTAAAAATAGAGGAAACTACGGTAAATTAATATACATTAATTTTTGTGAAAATTTATGGATTTATTGCAGAAAATTGCTTATGGTGTAGGAATAGGTATTTCTGTGAGTACTTTTATTTTATTTTTGTTTTCGTTTATACCTCATGCGGTTGATAATAACGATTGGGATAAATTTGAAAATAAAATGGTTGATGCAGACTATTTGAAAAATAGAATTGAATCACATCAAGCTTTTATTGCTTTTATGGAAAGATACCCCACTGCATTAGGACAATTTGATAAACACAATTTAAGTGGAGGAACCTATGAGATTGCGATAGCAAATTTTACAAGTAATAATTCTCTGACTTTGAGAATGGATTATAGTTCATATGATGATAAACTAAACATAGATGTACGATGTGTTAAATTTGATAGTGATATAAGAGATTCGCGTGTGCATGGTGTATTGGCAGTTCAATTCATAAATGAAAATACATGTATGGAAAAAGGATTAACCAAACCTGCAATTGAAACAGGAACAATACATTATGATGAAAAAATACCTGGGATTTTAGATTAGTTCTGGTACCATATAGATACTTTTTTAAATTTGATGTACCCTAGGTTAACATATGCACTTGTTTACTGTCGAGTGATTTTTAAGTAAAAATAATATTGATATTTTTAATGGATTCTGATCTAAATGTAATAGTGTGGTTATTACTTATTGCAGGATTAATCATATCTACAATATTCACGAGTATTGCAATTTACGATTATACAGTAAGGGCGGAACACAATGAAACTGTAAGAAATAATAATATTATACAAAATTGTATACCAAATGAAAACTACAAGAACTATGCAATAGAAATTATTACAAACAAAACACATTCATTTCAGCCACAGACATGCAAGTGGTTATTAATTCAGGATTCCATTAAAGGTGTAGATGTGGAATCATGGACAGAATCTCTAAAAAATTCATGGATTAAAGATTAATTAAAAATTAAACACCCTATTATTAGAATCCTGTACTATTATCATAACAAGTCCAGTAATTAGATTCATTCCCACAATATTTGCATATTTTTAATATTCCTTTTTTTTCTGATACATGAAAACCAAAGAAACAAAAAAATTTCATTAATGTTTTTAGTATCGTAGCCACCAAAACCAATTGGCACAAGCAAATTCTTTATGAGTTGCTTTATTCACACATTGTTTATATTGGCTTGGATCTTGAAATTCTTCACATTGTTTTGGAATAGAGTCTGCACCATTTCCATTAAAATCAAACTCTGGATGTACTGCATTACACCCTGCAAATATGGCAAATATGCTAAGAGTTGCTGTAACTGATGCAATAATAATAATGCCATACTTTATGTCCACAAAGATAATTATTATTTTAATTATTTAACAGTTGCCGATTTTGGAAAAACGGGTTAAAAATTTAAAGATTTTAAAGTAGTGTATTTTTCATGTAAAGGGAGTGAAGATAATTTATGGTAGATTATGATATTGTTCCAACAGATGAATTATACAAATTATTATTAATTAATGAAGAATATCTGGTGAAACTTACACATGAGCATGAAATATGTACAAAAAATACTGAATTATTATTATCAGTTGCAATAAATAGAAAAAATGGCAAAGGGCAAATGGGTTTTGATGATTGGGATAAATCTAAAATAAAGAGTAATTGGCGAGAAATAGTTGGATAGTGACTCCTACAAATTATAATTAAATAGATGGTCCATTTAGTTTTAGATATCTATGAAGACAAATTGTAAATGCGGTTGCGATATCCCATTAACTGATTATGAATACAGAAAGTGGGATGGGTACAAGCGCGGTCATGCACCGTTACCATAAAATGTAACTTAATAACAAGCATTTTGACAAATAAATTTTATGTGTCCTTGTAGTAGTATTTGCCAAAGACACAAAATAAATACAAAAACTCCTAATCATCTTCGCTACAAGCTTGGTCAAAAATGGTGTGGTAATTGTTCACTATTCATGTATCATGATGAGATAAAATGCCCGTGTTGTAAAGCAACATTAAGAACCAAGGCTAAAGCTAGAAAGTCAAGATCAATACGACGAAATGATGCATTACTTCAAATGTCATAATTGGATATAATTTGGATCCAATTTAGATCCAACTTGGTACCATATTGTATAATTTTAAAAATACCTTTAATTAATTCAAACAAAAATTATTGTGTCCTCAGATAACACTATAAAGAAATTCTGTACAACTAAACATTTTCTTGCAGGACTTGGTATTGGACTGGCACTTCTTGCAGTGACAATACCTATGATGATGCCATTTATTACAATTAATGCGGAAGCGATTCAAAATAATACAGTAGATGTAGCTGAGATGAATTCTGATGTACAGCATATCAATATCACACTAGATAAACTTGATAGTACTATAGTAAAGCTTGATGAAAAGATAGACAAGCTTAATTTGATTTTGTGTGATATTTCTTCAGGAAAGCACTGCTAATTTGGTAATATTTTTCTAATAATTTTGAGTAGCTAGTTTTTCAAGTATAACTGCCATCTTTACAATTGGAGCGTCTTCGTCCTTTTTATTCATTTTAATTAAATCTCTAAGCCACATTAATTCATCTCGTGTTACTTTATCCATTAAAAATTCACAAATTACAAGCCATTTAAAACTTTACGTTTGTTTACGACTAAACCCTGTTTCCTGTTATATCATTCAGTGAGTTGATATTATCTTTGTTTTTATTTTATTTTATGACTTGCAAAGGAAATTGTGAAAAATACAAAGCTAGAAAACCAAGTGATAGCTCTCTTGGCAGATACGCAACAGGACAAAAACATTGTTCAATATGTGCGTTATTTATCAAATGGGATGGCTTGTGGTGTCCTTGTTGTGGACATTTGTTAAGAACTAAACCTCGAAACACTACAAATCGACAGCGCCTACAAGAAATTAAACTAATAAAAAGATTGTAATGATCATAATTGATAAACTGTAATTTAAATAAAAAGATACACTATTTTAATTTGTGATAAATAATGCTGATACTGCTATAGTTGGAAATGGAGTCTTTGTACACTATTGTCACAAGATACGGGGACTAATGGTATTGCGAATACACCATCCGTGTTGCCCAATATGTTTTCAAAAAAATCCTGACTATATCCAAAACAGACTGGTTCATACTGTAATGGATTTGCAGACAGGTCAAAACGTATTGATATTCAAGGACTTTAACAAAGCTGTTCAATACATCCAAGATCGTCCTTGGGAGACTTTGGCATTAGGTAATGCTGGATTTGTTTGCTAGTGTGATGATATTTTATTTTGTATACTTTTCTTTTAGTGTCTTGTAGATTGCAATCTCTGCTTGTTTCTTTGTTCTGAATCTTTGAAAATCCAAATGACCACATGCCTCATAGTGATGTCCTAAGAATCTGCCGTCTTTTAATGTAAACTCTAAACCGTGATTAATTCTTGCTAGTCCTACTTTGCCATTTTTATTTTCATAATAATAATACCATTTGCCAAGCATTGGTGGGAGTTTTTCATAAAACTCATCTCTTACCTTTTTTGGAAGTTTTGCCATCTCTTTCCACAAGTGATGCATTATCCGAGTCTCTTTCATGATTTTTTCAACGATATAAACTATTTCAGAATTGGTTTGATGGTTATTGAATCTCAAAATAAAAACACCAAGTTTGCATAAAAAAATATGCTACAATACAATACTACATCTTGGCATTTTAGACTAGTCCTGTATGTGTTTGGAAAAAATTTCTTTACAGAAAGAGATAGTATAGATTATGATGCAACAGAGAAAACAAATACACTAGTATGGACACGCAAACCAAAGATTGTAAATTTTTGCCCATATTGTAGAGGAATCCTGTGGAGTGCTTTGTCTTTGCCATTTGTGTTTGTCTGGCGATTATTTCCACACAAGAAAAAACAATTAACACATGAGGAAACAATGAAGAGACTTAACAGACGTGGTAATATTATGAAAAGTGCATGTGGTATAATACAATTTCCTCTGGCAGCTCTGAGAATTATTGATGAGGATTACATAACAGCTGCATTTCAGATTACATTTGGTGTAGTGTTAATATTGATGTTTATAACAAAAAGTTCTGGAGGTACACCAATAGCATTTCAATATTTTGGTCCACCAGTAAAAAAATATTTTGTACCATTTATTAGAATAGTTATAAAATTTATTGGAAAATATTGGCCAAAGAGAAAACATACACCAAAAAAAGATTTTATAAAAAAACAAAAGAGCCCAAGTTTGTTTAAAATATATCTTATAGAAAACCATGACAAGTTTTGCCCACCTATTGCATTTATTGATCCAAATGACACCAAAGTCAGAGTATGACCTTTACCATAAATTTCTGCTATTAATCTTGGGCAATCATTGAAACTAGATACTCTGTATCAATTCCTTCTAACAATTTTTCTCCTTTCTTTAAATGATAATACAATCATACCTCCTAAACAAATACTGCCAATGATGATATTGGGAACTGCTGCCTCATGAGCATCAGCACCTGTAGCAATTCTTAGAAGAGTTATTACAGCTGACAAAATTGCAACAACTGCAAATATTGCATAAAGTCTAATCTTTATTTTCAAACAGAGTTACACCTGATCTCACAGCTAATTCTTTTGCAAATTCATTCATATCATTAATCACATCACTTGCAGGTTCTGATTCTTTTTGTAATCTTGCAGCCCATCCCATCATTAATCCTGAAATGTATGCTCCATCCATATGAGACAATATTGGCTGCTCATTGTTTGACAACTTTGTTAATTGTATAAATTATTTTATAAAGTGATATTCAATGATTCTTGAACCTAAATTTCTTGTTTACTCTGATTTTAGATATTTGAAATCCTTCAGGATCATATTTTGTTTTTCCAATCATACAATATATGATACTCATAACAGTATCCTTTGGATGATTCCATTCTTTTTTTGCCTTTTGTCTTGGGTCCTCTTTTGCAATTTCTTCATTGTTTTTATCCAAATCCTTTCGTGTAATATCACAAAAATCATCAAGCAAAAAATCACACTCCCAATCATTTTTCATTGGAATAATTAACTGCGGTGCTGGCTTGCCTGCCTCATCAGGTACAGTACTACCAACAAAATCCACAAAGTTTTGAATTATCTGACTCTTATCTACTGAATAGTGTTCTTTTTTCTCACCGATAGTTGGTGCATCAATTACGTCCTGATTTTTGTGTCGCATAGTTTCTTGTGTAATGTTTCCTGATGTCCAGCATCCCTTGACGCTGCCACGTCCAAGACCTGTAACTTTCTCACCAAAGGATGTGTAACCTCCGTTTTGCATCATAGTTACCTTGTCTTTTCCATAACCCAAATCAGCTACACAAAAGTCACAACAGTATTGCTTGAAAATTTCCACAAAGTGGGCTGCCTGATCATACTCGTGCTCCATTGGTCTTGAATCAACAAATGCAATCTGATAGCGGTTAGTCTTTCTCCAGTAAATTATTACAGTGCCAACTGTTTTAGAAGCTGCTGGTCCTGAACCCCAATCGATTCCAAGAAATATTAGAATCTGATTGCCGTATTGTTTTTTTAAATCACCAATCTCTTTTGGAGTAAGTAATGCTTTGGTATAATCATAACATGCCTCAACCATTTCAGGAGTTATCGGTCTTCTCATTGCCTTAAAGAAATTCCCATAAACGTGAGCTTGCACAATACTTTTTGGATTGTACTTTTCTTGAAACTCTATGGAATTTTCAGGTCTTGTCTTGTAAAGATTAACTGCATCATGGATTGTTAATGGAATTCTTGCAAAGATTGTCTGAGGCATGTGGTATCCCCTGTATTCATTGTTTTCTGGTTTTTGTGCAACCCATTTTCCTGACACAATATTTTCTGGATGCTCATTTTTCAGATACCCATCATCATCAAATCGTAATTTCTCTCGCCAGTTCTTATCATCAAATGTCCATTCTCTCTGATCTGATCTTTTCCACAACTTGTACCATTCAGAACCAGCCTCACCACCAATTCCTAAATAGTAGCACTGCCCCTTTGTCTGGGTCATAGAGTATAGTGCTGCTGCTCTAAACTGTAATTCCTGATATTGGCATTCATCATATACCATCAGCCAGTTAGTCATTCCTTGGACGTTATTGTACTCATTCTCATCAGTTCTAACATACACTACAGAGTTGTTTGTAAGATTGATTTCTCCAACATTTGCTCGTCCATGCATTAAAAATGGCGTAAGCAAATCATTTCGCAGCATTGTATCTTTACGAAATCTCTGCTTGGACCAAGCAGAAACACGGTCTTCTCTATCTACGATATACGTTACCTCTACATTATCATGAGATGTGGCATAACATCCAATGATGTCAGTTCCAAATGTTGATTTGAAAGTCTGTCTTCCATTAACTATAACAATATTTGGTGACTTGTCTTTGTATACATCAACCCAAAAAGGCTCCCACTCAAAGTTACGTTTTACATTACCAACATATGGTCTGGCTTTTTTTATCCATTCTAAATTATCAGTTGGCAGTTGTGGTGTTAGTAATTTTTTTTTAGATGGCGTTACAACTTTTTCTGCATCTTCTAATTTTCTCTCAAAAGATGATGACACATTATTTACCCCATACTATTGGTTTGTCTTTTGAATTATTTTCTAGCTTCTTTTCAATTTCTGCTAGTCTCTTTTCATGATCATAAGCTTTTGCAAGTCCTGCATGAACTTGTGCCATGTATCCCATAGAACCTGAAATCTTACTAAGGTCTGAAATTTTTTCTTTTGAAACATCTTCACCTTTTATGTAATCATCAAAAAGTTTCTTGTATGCTAGAAAAACTTCACCAACACTTTTGTACATTTTTTCTGTAGTGTTTGAATTCGAATCGCTCAATGGATTGGAGCTTTTTTTAAAAATAAAGGTATTATCTCCTTTAAGATTTCTTAAAGGTCATGTATTTATGCTGATAATTCCTAAAAAAAATCGGTAATAACTTGATGGAGAGTAACACTTGGCAATGTGTTTAGGACACAGATTTGGAACTGGATGCTATCACAGGTCGCGATGCACACAAAAGCGTGTAAACTGGGAAAAGTGGCAACTGTGTCACCAGTGTGCAAGAATTTTACATCCAGAATATTACAAGGGAAAAAAGAATCACGGTGTTCGTACAGTTACAGAAGGCAAATACAGCAAAGTACCATTTGGAATAGTTGAAATGCCTGAAGTAGAATAAATACCTTTAATCAATAAACCCATTTTCTAGTATGTCAAATGTGCTTACTGCTGGACTAATGTACAGACCTACTTCAATAAAGCGTCATATTAATAGTGTATATGTCATAGAACAATACAATCATAGAGTCTCAAAATGGGATTTTGTTGATGATACTTTTGTTTTCACACTAGCTGCAGGACAAGTTACTGCTCTTAGTTTAGATGCCCCTGGTTTTAATTATGTTGCACCAACTTTAGTGTTTTCAGCTCCTGATTTAGATATTGCAAATCCAGTAACTGCTACTGGAACTATTAGTCAAATGAATGGTAATTTGATTTCTCCTGTTCTTACTGATGGTGGAAATGGATATTCTGTTGCTCCAACAGTTACTGTAGTTGATTCTGCTGGATCAGCTGGTGCAGTATCTGTTAGTGCTTTTACTGTTCCTTGGGGCAATAATGGGAATGGTACAACAGGTCTTCCTGGACTAGCAACAGGTGCCACTGATGACTTTCTTCAATTTCCAACTGGAAGTGCGATTTATGGGGGTCAAGATCGTTTGTTTGTAGTTGATACTCTAAATCATCGAGTCAGAATTATTGATTTTACTGATGGATCTTTTATTGGCTCCATTGGTGCTCCAGGAACTGGAGACGATGAATTTAACCGCCCAGCTCACGCTGATCTGTCTACAGCTGATGGTATACTTGCAATTGCTGATTCTAGAAATCACAGAGTTTCAACATATGATGCCGAATCACCTTATGACTTTATGGCGATTGCTAACCCTCCATCACCTGATACATTTCATACACCATATGGTGTAAAACACAATGGTGTTGCTGATAGATTTTATTATTCTGATCTTATTCGTGGTAAACTGTATGCTTATAATGATGCTAATGGAACAGTTTATGAAAATCTAGCTATAGGAACTCCTGGAACTAACCCTAGTGACCCAAATCAACTTTTCTATCCTGGCTCTGCAAGTGGTACCACTGAAACTTCTGGTAGTTCATTTCTTACTGACACTAGAAATAATAAAATTAAAGAATATGATGCAGCTGGTGACATTGTAGACAAAGTTGTTGGAGCAGGAACTACTGAGGGAAAGTTGTATTATCCACAAGACACAATTGGGTTTACAAAAGAAAATACTGATTATATCCTAGTTTGTAATACGCTAAATAACAGAATCGAAGTTTTTAACCGTGATAATAATTCATTCCAAAGTACATTTGGTTCTCCTACTCCTGTACTTCCATAATAATACCTTTAATTGAGAAAACAGCTTTTTTTTGTTGGCCTTTGGTAATCGAATCAGAAATGGTTTAGCAAAACTTCTTTCCACTGAACCGCCTCCATCAAAGAGATACCATACAAACAAGATGGATCTTAATAGAACAAGGAGCATGATGGAGAGTCCCTTATTATCTGAAATGGTGCCAGGGCTATCACAACCAGTTTGGGGACCTGAGATTTCTACAGTCGGTGCTTATTCTAGGGAAGGATACACATCAAAATCTTTTGATTCACCTACGGTTCCATTTAGATTACAAACTTATGCACTTAGCAGAGACGAGGATGTACAGCTTGCAATTAATGACTTGTCATCAAAAATTACAGGAGGTCAGCACTACATCAAAGGTAATTCAGAATCCTTTACTGAATACATGGAGGATTTTACACATAACTTACACTTTGATACTTTTGATACAGAACTAGTCAAGGAATTACTTTGGTATGGTAACAGTATATGGAAACCTCGAATGGGGATTAGAAACATTCGTGACTTTAATGATCTTATGCATATTCCAATTTCATCCTTTATGAGAATCTGGTGGGATAGACAAAGAGTTCCATACAAGTATGAATTTCGTGGAGCAGAATACCAAGGGTATCATAATCCAGGAGAGATTTTACATTTCAAGTGGAACCCAGTTGATGCATCAGTGTTTGGAACGGGATTTGGAGTATCAGTTACATCTACAAGAGAATTCTCAATGCCTCTTTCAGGTGAGGATTCAGTAGAGTTGCAATTACCATCAATGCTTGATAGAAAATACGGAACACAATTTGTGATGCAAATAGCTGAGCAACGATATATCAGCAGAAATGTCTGGGTGGCTGATGGAGCATCAGCTGATCAAAGGGCAGTACTACAACAAAACGTAGAGAATGCACAAATTGGACAGGACATTATTTCTGGAACTAATGTAGAAGTAAAAGAGCTGGGATCCCAGGCTAGAAATTTCAATCCTGCACAGTTTGCAGACATTACGCAAGGACCATTATTCAAAGCACTCAATGACTTTAGAGGAAAGCAGGCTGGTGAGTCAACTCATACGTTTGCAAATGCAGAACGTGCAGCTTTACTTGATGAATTAGGATTAACTGCATTTCCAATTTCAGTACGTGAACAATTAGTTGAAAAACTCTTCAAGCCTTGGTATGATGCAAATCCGTTTTATGATGTAACATATCTTGGTGGGATGATTCCTATACCTTGGCATCTGGGACGCTTTGATCTAAACTTTGGTCAGGTAGAAAAGAAAGATGTTGCAGTGCAAGACATGATAAAACTAATTGAATTGTATTTGCAATCCCCAGTACCAAAAGATCCTAAACAAATACTCAAACTCTTTGAGCAAGCTGGACTTCCAATAGATGAGGATTATCTAGTTACAATTGATAATTTCTACAACGACCCTCATGGACAAGCAGCAATGGGTAACTTACAGCCAACAAGTGATGCAGATCCTACTGGAGGATATCTGCCAACTGCAGACATTGGAGGCGGACCAATATTTAATGATCAAGTGATGGGCTCCCCACCAATGGATAATCCAATTTATGATTCAATGATGATTGACGTAAGAGGTAATAACCCATTTGTGCCAACAAACTATCAACGCTCAAACCAATCACAAGATTACGATTATGGACGAAACTACGAATAACAATATCACTGCTTGGAGTACCACTGGAAGTACAAGTGATAACTTTACGTTTACTGCATCAACTCTTGCTAATGACAATTTTTGGTTTCCGTATTATGATGAATCAACATGGTTGCCATACAAGTATGAGCCATATGTTCCAAAATGGCACATTACACAAGGATACAAGAATCAAATGAAATCCATGTGGGATTAAAAATACCTTAATTCTATGATGTCAATAATTTCTGTTGCCAGCTAAATTAGACAGATGTGTATCTGATGTAAAAGCTAAAGGGGACGCTGATAATCCTTGGGCTGTATGTAATGCATCTATTGGAAAAGAAACTAAAGAGGATCATAATCCTTTAGATATTCCATTTGGTTATGAAGTAAATAATGATATCAAAGAAAGTATTATTCAAGAAAAAGTTAATGCTAACAGACAGGTACCAGTTTTTAACCCACCTATAAAAAAAGGTAAGATAGAACCACAAATTAACAAAACCACAAAAGGAATTGGTGGACTAGAAGGAAAGATAGGTGAACCAGTAAAAAATCCAAAACCATCTTTTTTGTGGAAAGATATTCTTGATTCTCAATTGAAGAAAAATGTCAAGGAACCAAACATCTAGAGATCAACTATGTGGCAACTGTAAATATTTTGTTGCAGGAGGTTTGTGTGAGTTGGTACGAGGTCAGATTAATTCAAAATCAACTTGTGACTTGCATGAGTTTGGAGACCCAAAACCAATTGATACTGAGGTAAATCCAACCCACACAAAAAGTGAAACAAACTACAAGCCAGGATTCATGGTAGAAACTACAACTGGAGATGTTGTACAAAAAGCAATTCAGATGGAACATGAATTGTTATCTCGAGGAATTCCTGAAAATGAAGTTCATCGAGCTGTAATTGATTACTTTTCACAACAAGAACCACCATATGCAATGCCTTGGCCTGGTCCCGTAACAGGACTTGATTTGGCAGCACCAATTAACAATGTTAGAGTACCTGATACTGGTACTCCTTTAACTGATTTTACAGGATTGCCTGCAGATACACAACCATACCCAACACCAAATGTATCGCCATATGGAATCGGTTCTAATCCACCATACCGTACAAACCCAACTCCTGATCCAAATAGTATTGGAAATTTATCAAACACCTATGATGTTTTAAATCCTCCATACCCTTACGAGTCTGCTGTCTGGAATGGATTAGCATCTGATGTAAATTCTGAACCGTCAATGCATGGAGAGTATGGATTTAATGTTACAAGTCTAATCCCAACATTTCCTGATGACTATGAATCATTGCATTCAGATTCACGTATTCACTCAAAAGGAATTCAACCAAGTGGTGCAGTAACTGAAGTAAAAAAAGATGATACTAAAAAAAAATTGCTTACGCTATTGGGAAAATGGACTATTTTATTGGGCGGAGCTGTAGCCATTGATGCAATAATAAAAAAATATTTAGATTCTGGAGTTGATGAGCCACTTGAAATAATTGCAGAGTATAACTATCACGGACACGATAAAGATGATGAATGCATAAAGTTTGCAGGAAAAAGATTTAATTTACTTGAAACTCACAACAGACCTGTAATTCCAAATGAAAAATTGGGATACACTACTACTCATCCAAACTGTATATGCACTTGGGATGTAAAGCCAAATGCTAAACCTTTTGTTAATAAAGTAACAAAAAGTGAGCAAGAAGAAATCAACAAAATAGAAAATCATATCAAACAATCTGCAAAAGACGGTACCCTACACACAATAAACAAAGACGGCAAGCTTTCTGCCAAGACCACAAAAAAGAATCCAATAAAAGAATTATGTGATTGTATGACTGTAACAATTCCTAATATTAATTTAGATTTACAATACTCTGATAAAAACAGAATACCTCAGTTACATAAAAAATCCTTGCAAGAAGCAATCTCCAATCTTCGCTCAGAATTTGATTGGCTTACTGATGATTATATTGCAAAAGCCAAAGAGCTTACAGATGATGCTGGTGGACAATTATATCTTGTACGGGCAGCATCTGAATCAATTACTGATCACAGA
>Ga0209976_10000323_pt1 | contig 34137 bp, 36 predicted proteins | sample SumtaG_FD_182806 | JGI IMG/M metagenome (GOLD analysis project Ga0209976, IMG submission 182806) | Deep subsurface microbial communities from Indian Ocean to uncover new lineages of life (NeLLi) - Sumatra_00157 metaG (SPAdes) (version 2) | ecosystem: Environmental > Aquatic > Marine > Oceanic >...
CTCACCCAACTCATTTTTATTATCATAAGCTCACTCTTTTTCTATCTTTTCTCCCGTTTTCATTACCAAAATCATCAGGCCTTAATTAAAATTTACACCTTCGGCTCCTTAATTTTTCTTCTCCTGCCTTTTCTTTTCGGCGCTGTTACTCGTGGCTCAGTTCGCTGGATCCAAATCGCTGGTTTAACTCTTCAACCTTCAGAAATCATCAAGCCTTTCTTAATTGTTGTCTTAGCTTACCTTTTGTCTCAAAAAAAACCTCACTTTCCCACTTATCTGCTTTATCTTTTCCTCCCAGCTTTTCTAATTTTCAAACAACCTGACCTAGGCAGCACTTTGGTCGTCATGGCTATCTGGTTAGGGATGCTATTAGTCTCCAGCCTGCCTTTGCTTTTACCTTTCAGCCTCATTCTCGCCACCTTAGGCCTTAGTCCTTTAATTTACAAATTCCTTCAACCTTACCAACAACAAAGAATTCTGTCTTTTCTCAATCCCTATGCTGATCCTCAAAGAAGTGGTTATCATGTTATCCAATCCACCATTGCTGTTGGTTCTGGCGGACTGTTAGGTAGGGGACTTGGCCATGGCACTCAGTCTCAGCTTCAATTTCTGCCTGAACGCCACACTGACTTTATCTTCGCCCTCCTAGCTGAAGAACTCGGTTTAATCGGTGCTCTGATTTTACTCCTCACCTTCTTTTTTCTTCTTAAGCGTCTCCTGACTATTGCCAAACACGCTCCAGATAAATTTAGCCAACTGATTACCATTGGCGTTTTTACTATGCTCTTTTTCCAAACCAGTGTCACTATCGCCATGAATCTTGGTCTTTTACCCATTACCGGCATCACTCTGCCCCTAGTTTCAGCTGGCGGCAGCTCCCTCTTAGCTACTTTAATTGGTTTAGGCATAGTTCATAACATCTCGCTTAACTCTAGTCAGAAAAAGTCGTTGGTAATAAAGTAATTTACTTTCCAGCCACTTTTTGATATATTTCATTCTATCTCCTGCCTAAAGGAGTCTTTTTATGCCAAATCGAGAAGTAGCAGTCGTTGGTGACACCACTTGTTCTTTTAGTCCAGAAAGTAAAGAAGCTCAAGAACTTGATATTCATCTTTTGCCTGTATCTGTTCATTTTGAGATTGAAGGTAAACCATTTACTTACGAAGATAGAGGTCAAGACCCAGCTGAATTTTACCGATTAATGAAAAAGGCTAAAGAATTACCGACTACCGATAGCTCAGTTTTAGGTCAATCCATAGAACTCTATCCTAAACTAGCAGAGCATGCTTCAGGCATCATTGCCATTCATGCCAGCACTGGTGTTAAAGCGGCCGCAGTCGATTCAGCCCATGTAGCTATTGAAAGAACTAAAGATCAAATTGAACAAATTAATCCTGAACTAACCATTGAGGTCATTGACTCAAAACGTCTTTCCTTACCACTCTGGTGGATGCTTGAACAAGCAGCTAAATCAGCCGAACAAGGCAAATCTCTAGAAGAGATTAAAATGCAAGTCTTAGAAATGATTCCTCAAACTCAACTTTTAGTTGGCTTATCAACTTATAAAAATCTTGTTAAGGGAGGAAGAGTTGCAATAGCAAAATCGTGGGCTGCTATTGCGATCCAAGCCTTTCCTGTTTTAGGCATACACACTGATGGCGGAGAAGCCAAGGGTATTGGTAAAGTTAGAACAAAAAAGAAAATTCCAAGGTATATGGCAGAATATGTTCAAAAAAATGTAGACACGACGCAAGAAATTGTTAAGCTTGGAGTTCTTCATACCAATGCCCCAGGAATGGCAGAAGACTTAGTGGCTAAATTAGATCCTATCTACCCGCAGGAAAACATCATTGTTAAAGATATCGGTGGCTCTGCCATTAGTGTTCACACAGGAGAAGGTGCAGTTGGTGTTGCTTTTTGGGCAAAATAATTAGCATTTTACTTCTAATTTATTAATTCTTGACTAAGCATTGTTTCTCAGTATAATCTACAATATTAAACAAAGCCTATAGAAATAAATCTATGAGTGATAAAGAGCCACGACAGATTCATGTTATTCCAACTGAAAAGATAGTAAGGAAAAAAGACACGTTTATTGGCTATAGTGTAATTGGGGCAGAAACTGAGACAGAGGTAGAAGAAGCTAGAAAGGCCCTAGCTTTAGCTACAGGCGATGAAGTACTTAAAGAAAATGAGTTACCCGCCTCAGTTCGCAAAACCAGCATGTTAAATATTAACTATAATAATCCTAATGCTTCCACATGGTTTAAAGATAAAAAATGGAGTGTGAGTAATAATTAGGCAAAAATTCAACCAATAATTGCCCTTTATCCTCCTTCTAAGCTATAATATCCCTCATGAAATACGCAGTCATTCAAACCGGTGGCAAACAGTATCAAGTCTCTGAAGGCGATGTTCTTGAAGTTGAAAAACTTGAAGGCAAAGCTAAGGCAAAACTTACCTTTGATAAAGTCCTATTAGTGGTTGATGGCAAAAAGATTTCATTAGGTCAGCCTTTAGTTAAAGGGGCTAAAGTTACTGCTGAAATTCTTGAGCAAAAAAAAGGTGATAAGATTAGAGTCGCTAAATTTAAAGCCAAATCCCGCTATCGTCGGATTCAAGGCCATCGTCAGTTATTAACCAAACTTTTGATTAACAAAATCACCCTTAGAGCTAAAAAGACCTAAATTGACCCGGTTTGTTTGTGAAAAATATAGTTGATTCTCGTGAAAACATAAGCTAATATACTAACTATGGCTAAGAAAAAAGCTTCAGGTTCTACCACTCAGCACTCCACCCGGCCTGGTAAAAGACGGGGAGTTAAACGTTTTGGTGGTGAAAAAGTCAAAACCGGCACCATTATTGTCCGCCAAAAAGGCAGTAAGTTTCATGCTGGTGATGGGGTTGGTAAAGGTCGCGACTTCACTCTTTTTGCTCTTCAGCCTGGCATAGTTAAGTTTTTACAAAAACACGGTAAAAAATTAGTTTCAGTTCTGCCCGCTAAATAAATATGACCGATAAAGACAACCTTATCCAGCTTGATATTAATCAGCTTCAAGCTAATCCCTTACAGCCTCGAGGCATGATCACTCCTGACTCTTTAATGGACTTAGTTGATTCTATTAGAGAACACGGCATTCTTGAGCCTTTAATTGTGGCTCATACTCCGGCTGGCTACCAGATCATTGCTGGTGAGCGTCGTTGGCGAGCCGCTAAACTAGCTGGTTTAACCCAGGTATCGGTGATTGTTAAAGAAACTTCTCCTCAAGGCATGTTGGAAATGGCTTTGGTAGAAAATGTTCAACGAACTGATCTTAATCCAGTTGATCGAGCCAAAGGCTTTGAACGCTTAATTGAAGAGTTTGACTTGTCTAATGCTGAGATTGCCCAAAGAGTAGCTAAAAGTCCTTCCTATGTTTCTAACACCCTGCGTTTACTTAATTTACCTGATGCTTTAAAAGACGGCCTTATCTCTGGTCTCATCACCGAAGGTCATGCCCGCGCCTTATCTTCCATTGAAGACAAGAACGTCATGATCGATGCCTACAAAATCATTCTTAAGGAATCTGGCTCAGTTCGCCGAGCAGAAGAACTCGCCAGAAGAATGAAATCCAAGACTGGCCAGAAAGTCACTGCTCCTAAATCCCGGCCCGCCCATATTGTCAGTGAGGCCATTGATAAAATGGTTAGCACCATGAATCAAACTTTAGGTAAAGCTGCTAAAGTTAAACTCATTAGGACTCAACGGGAAACTCGGTTACAAATCAGCCTCAAAGGTAAACCTGAAACAACCGAAGATTTACTCCAAAAGATTTATAAAGCCATCACGAAATTGGCATAAACTCAATCAGATAAGTCTCTAAGTTCTTCAGTTTAGGATATTTCTCAATTACTCCCAACGTATTCAACGGCCAATACCTAATCCAGGCTTTACCAACAATGTTTTCTTCCGGCACTGGTCCCCAATCTCGGGAATCACTTGAATTATCCCGATTATCTCCTAAGGCAAAGTAAGCTCTTTCCGGCACAGTCACTGTTAATCCTTCTCGGCTATAACTACCTGGTCGAGTCATAATCGTCGAACTGAGATAACCAGATTCATCTAATAGCTGACCATTAACATAGACTCGATTTTCCTTAATCATTACCTGATCACCTGGCAGACCAACCAAGCGCTTGATATAGTCATAGTCTTCATTTTTTGGTGCCTTAAACACGACCACATCGCCTCTCTTGGCCTCTTTAAATCGATAGCTGATTTTGTCAGTTAATAAATACTCGCCATTATGATAATTATCAAACATTGAATTACCTTTAACCTGATGAGGCTGAAACAAAAATCGATACACCACCACAAAAATCGCTAAAGCAATCACAATTGTCTCTACAAAATCAAGGAAAAATAGCCAGATCCTTTTACCCAGTGTTTCCATGTATATAATGCTATGCCTTTGATATAATCATGTCAAGAAAGGACTCTTAGCTCAGCTGGCTAGAGCGTACGATTCACATTCGTAAGGTCGAAGGTTCGAGTCCTTCAGAGTCCACTAGTCTTTAAAAGACCTGCCATATAAAATATAATAGGAGAAATATGGCAAAAACAAAAGAAACCACTCCTCAGCAAATAAAACAACAAAAGTTTTCAGCTGAAAAAATTTATAACCAGGCAAGAGTTCAATTTGCAATTTTAGGTCAAAAAACAGCTGATCCTAGATTAGCAAAGGCTTGTAATACACTAGGCCTTCCTGATCCAACCACAGAAAAAGGCTTAAGAAAACTTCAAAGAATAGAGGAGGCCGCTCGTGAAGCAGCCGCAGCTGCAAGAAAATCAAGCTGGAATTACTAAAGAATTATTACTGCGTCTCAGTCATTACAAGATTTCCACACAAAAATTGACCCAAAGACTGCTTTTTTTCAATTCGTGTAACCCCTCTCATAAATTCTTCAGTTCTTAACTCAAGGCTTCTATCGATTTCTTCTGGAGTTACTTTTTTTCCACTACGTCTTCTGGCAACATCAGGCGCAGTAATCTTCCTTCTGGCTATTGTCATTGAGCGAATAATTTCTCTCATCTGGCCTTCAGGATCACTAGCCAGTAATTCTCCTAAATTATCAGGCACTTCAATTCCATGAACATCAGGAGTATTTAAAGCTGGATCACTTTCGTGAAATATATAGCCAGCATGAGGCATTTCTTCTTGGGCTCCAATTGCTTTATTTGAATCATATACTTGACCGTAATAAGCCAAATAATCTTCAGCCCATTCGCTTAAATAAGTATGTTTGTGGCCCATTCCTCTTTTACGAAAATGTCTATCAGTTGCTATTATTTTTAATAAGCCTAGGGTTATCAATACTGCATCTTGATTACCAACCAACTCTTTTAAAGGGTTTTCGGCTAAAACAAACCCTTTATCCTTTTGAACAGGTTTTCCTTCAGGCCCCACTGTCATTAAAAGCATTATACCAAAATTACCTAGCTAGTTTTAAAGCTTTGCAGAACTTTTATTACTTGTGATATTTTTTTAGTTGACTTATAGCAGGATATTCGTTATAAATTAGGCGATGAGATTCAATGGGGATAATCTCTATAGGTAATTTAAGCCAGCCAAGTGCTGGCGTTTTTATTTGAGAGGGGGTGAAAAGAATGAAAATGAAAAAATTAGCAGGAATATTAGCTGGAGGTGCTTTGTTGCTTTCAGCTTTACCAGTTTTAGCAGGAAAAGCTTCAAAAGTCGAGATATGTCATACTACTGATTCACTTGATGTTCTTCAGAACGAATTTACAACGGTCGTTGGTCATCGAATCAACATATCTGAAAATGCTCTAGCTGCACATCAGGCACACGGTGACTTAGTTTTTACAGATGACAATGACATTGAGTACGGCCCAGTTATATTTGGTTTAACCTGGAGACAAGTTGCCAATAACCTTGGATTAAATCTCGAAGGTGTTAATTGTGCTGGATTTGTCTTAGATTTTTAAATGTTATTGTGAAAAAGTATGTATGAAAAGAAATAAAGTTTAATTTATTCCTTTCAACCCATCGGTTTTTATCGGTGGGTTTTTTTTGGCTTTTAAAACGGAGCCATCGGTGTTTTGATATAATAAATCTGGATGAAAAAGATTCAAATCAAGTGTTTGATCGTAGCTGCCGTGTTGGCAGTTTTTTTATTCCCCCCTAAAATCTCAGCTCATCCAGGAAATACTGCATCTGACGGTTGCCATTACTGTAGAACTAATTGTTCTTCATGGGGTGAGGTTTATGGAGCTAGGCACTGCCATGGGGGTGGATATACTACGCCTACAATTCCCTCTATACCTACCACACCGACATGCCCACTGCATTCTCGATATAACAGCCTAAGAGGTCAATGTGAGTGTAATTATGGGTACGTTAGCTCAGGTAATAGCTGCATTTCTCAGGATCAGTATTGTAGAGATAAATATGGGCTTTTTGCTCAATATGATATTTTATATGACTCTTGTGGTTGTATGTCTGGATATCTTTTAATAAATGGTCAGTGTAAAAATGATGATAGCTATTGTAGAGGTAAATTAGGATTTAATTCTAGATATAACAGCCTAAATGATAGTTGTGAGTGTAGTTATGGATATGTTATTAACTCCTCAAGAACAAATTGTATTTCGAAAGATGAGGTTTGCAGAGAGCAATTTGGGATAATGGCGAAGAGTAATTATAGCGGCAATTGTGAGTGCACTTATGGCTATCACTTTGAAGGCAATCAATGTGTTATCGACGATATTGACTTAAGATATGGGGGAATAACATACGAAGAAGACACCACAAGCTTTTTAATAGAAGAATTGCCCGATGAACCCTCAGTTCCTACTCCAACTTTTACACCAACCTCAAAATCTAACCCAACACCCAAGCTATCACCGACTCTACCCCCAAGCTCTACCCCGAAATCATCACCATCTCCTAAGCCCTCTCCCTCTCCAAAAGTTTTAGGAGAAGATACAGAAACGTCTTCTGGTGATGTAATAGCGGGATTAACTGTTTTTAGCGGATTTGGTTATATTATGTGGAGAGCTATTAAGCAAAAATGGCCATTTCATGCAGAATAAAAATGCTCATCTCACTATAAAGCTAGATAACTACTGGTATTGACTAGTTAACGACAAGTTAAGATACCCCCTATTCTAGAAATCTATTTTCGATTTTTGTCTATATGTACCGTTCATCGTTCTTTCTTAAGCTGGAAATATTATTAAAAATTCAGACTATATTTACTCACACTTACTTATACTTACTTTCCTTGTATCTTAAAATTGGTATAATATTGGTGATTAGGGATATATGAAGATTAGAAAAATAGAAATTGATAATTATCGATCGTTAAAAGAAGTAGAAATTTATCCCAGAGATATACTTACTTTGGTTGGAAGAAATAATAGCGGAAAATCTAATGTTATTAAGGCCCTTGAATTTTTTTTTGACGGGTCTGCGTCGTTAATCGATGATAACTGTTTTTTTAATAACGATTTTAGCGTTCCGATAAAAATTTTTATAACATTTGAGGAGTTAACTGAATGGGAAGAAGAGCAATTTAAGTCATGGATGAAAGGAAATGAATTAATTATTGGGAGAATCGTTTCATATAATGAGGATGGTTCATTTTCAGTTGCTAATTATTCAGTAAAGGAAGTTCCAGATCCAATATGGTTGAGATTAAGCGAAGTTAATGGGAAAAATATAAGTGAATGGTGGGGGAAAAAGGAAAGCCTTATGGTTTCTGGTTTAAATTTTGGAGCTAAACTTGGAGGATCAAAGCCAACGGTAGCGAAATGGAAGGAAATAATTGAGGGTTTTTTAAAAGACAATCTAGATAAGATCCCCATGTCTGAAATAAGAGAGAAAAATCCGAAAGGCTATCCAGGTGTTTTACAAGGTTCTTTGCCAGAATTTATTCATGTACCAGCGATAAGTGATATTAGCGTAGAGTCAAAAGTTCATAAAACTAATCCGTTTGGTCAAATAATAAATTCTGTTGTAGAGAAGATTTCAGATGAAAAACTAGAAGCTCTTTCAAAGCAATTGAAGGATATAGAGAAAAAACTAAACAAATCAGGCGGCTCAGACAGAATAGATGAGATAAAAAAAGTAGAAACGAGACTAAATCAATTAATGTTGGAATTAATGGATTGTAAAATTGAAATTGAAATGACAATGCCGAAGTTAAAAGAAATAGTAGCAGGTACTAAAATTTTTGCTGACGATGGATTTAGAACACCAATTGAAGTAAAAGGACATGGATTACAAAGATCTATGATATTTACAATATTGCGAGCATATGCAGAGTATTCGCATACTAAAAAAACTAAAAAAGAGACAGGCTTAAGAAGTACAATTTTTGCAATTGAAGAACCAGAGTTGTATTTGCATCCTCAATTTCAACGCACGTTTGCGTCGGTTTTTAGAGAGATAGCTTCTGGGCGAGATCAAGTTATTTATAGCACCCATTCGAGTTTATTTGTTGATATTGCGAACTTTGATGAAATTTGCATAATGCGAAGAGAAAAAAAAGGAGGAATTATAGAAAGTAAGTGTACTCAACTATCAATTGAGACATTACTTGAAGATTTAGAGGCTAGAGGAAATCAAGGTACTGAAGAGGGAATAAGAGAATTATATTCAAAGGTTTTTAATCCAGTTATAAATGAAGGTTTTTTTGCAGATAAAGTAATAATTGTTGAAGGCCCGACAGAAGAATATTCATTACCTATTTATGCCAAATGCCTTGATTATAATTTTGATAAAAGCAATATTTCCGTTGCCCAAACTCATGGGAAAGGTCAAATGGATAGGCTGCTGAGGATATTTAATGGATTTCATATACCAACTTACTTAATTTTCGATGGAGACAAGGATCATACTCATCCCGAGATTGTGAGGAAGAGCTTAGAGCTATTGGATCTTGTTGGTGATCCAATAACTACAAGCTCTGATATAAGAACGAAGGTTGAGGATCAATATACGATGTTTGAATTTAAGCTAGAAAAGATCTTAGAAAGTGAAATAGATGATTATAGTGACTATATTGCGGAAATGCCTAGTTATATATCTAGGTCTAAGCCTTTAAGGCAAAGATTTATATCGAGAGAGATTTTAAAAAAAATTATTGATGGTGATGATCCAGAAGAGTTGGTGCCTGAAACTATTAGCAGAATTATAAGTAAAGTTAAAGCCTTGAAGTGGAAATCAGGTGTTTTAAGAAAATTGCCTTAGAATTGATATTTGTTATAATGATTTTAGTGTCAAGAGGATCACTTGTTTGAGTGGAGAGTAAAATCTAATCGTTCTTGACAGAGGACGCTGTCTTCAACGAGAAGACAGCGTCCTTAGATTTATTAACTTCAGTGGTATAATCATTCTAATATTTCCTCAGGACTCATCAGCTTTATGGACTTATGTCACGAAAAATCATCTATCACTAAAAGAGTAATAAATGACAACAATTTCACCTATATTAACTTATTAAAAATATTAAAAGAAATTACAAAGGAAAGATTTGATAAAAAAATTTCTGCGCTTGATATTGGATGCGGAACAGGGACAATTTCTTTGTATTTAGCAGAAAAAGGTAATAGTGTAACTGGAATAGATATTTCGAAAAAGGCAATTAAGATTGCTAGGGAAAACGCTAAAAGGTTACATTTGGAAAATGTGACTTTTTTCAATGAAGATATTCAGTCTTTTAATTTTAATCAAAAATTCGATTTAGTAATTTGCAGTGAAGTTCTAGAACATCTTAGCCACGATATAAAAGTGTTAAAAAAAATCCGTAAGTTAATGAAAAAGGACGGGCATCTTTTAATCTCTGTACCATCAACAAATGCGCCATTATATAGATGGGGATTAGCAAAAACATTTGATAAAAAAGTAGGGCATATTAGAAGATATAATTTAGATAGTTTAATGAAAACATTAATTAAACTAAATTTTAAAATTATTAAGACAGAAAAATCAGAAGGCTTATTGCGGAACTCATTATTTATATTTGATTTTTTAGGGAAAATAATTCGATTTATTAGAGGGCCTCTGGTAAATTTATTTACATTTTTTGACAGAATTTTTATTAACTTACTTGGAGAATCTCAAATATTTATCGTATTAAAATGTCAATAAAAAAAAGTAAAAGACCAATAAACGACCATAGCTTTTTAATACAAGACAAAATAAGGGATAAGTTAGCAAGGAAAAAGAAGTTAATAAGATTAAAGGAGACCTATAAAACTAGAGAAATAATAAATCGAAATACAGACAAATTTTGGAATAGTCATATAGAAGGAATGCATAAATTTAAAAAGCAGAGTGAAATGACAAAAGATAGAATTAATGCTGCAATTAAATTTGTAAATAAAAAATCAGGTAAATTATTAGATATTGGCTTTGGTCATGGATTTATCGAAAAGAAACTAATAAAGAAAAAAGAAAATATTCAACTTTATGGAATAGATATTTCGAAAAAGGCGATTACGAAGATAAATAAATCAGTAAAAGGATTTTTTAAAAAAGGATCAGTATTAAAAATTCCATTCTCAGCAAATACATTTGATACGGTAATGGTATTAGAAGTTCTAGAGCATATACAAGCATACAATGCATTTTTAGCGTATAAAGAAATAAAAAGGGTTTTAAAAGGTGATGGAGAACTTATTATTTCTGTTCCTGTGTATGAAAACTATTCAGAAAAGTTTAATCCAAATAGACATATAAGATCGTATACTCCAGCATTATTTTTAACTGAACTAAAATTAGCTGGCTTTAGAGTAACAAAGCTTAAAAGATTTTATGCTTTTTCAAAATATTACAAGTTAAAAAACAGCCTTAAATATATTCTGAAAAATCGGTGGAAAGAAAATATACTATTAGTAAGTTGTGATATCAACCAAAAATGACCATCCTCATGCTATCCAAATTCTTCTACCCTCACATCGGTGGGGTGGAGAAACATGTGGTGGAAGTAAGTAAACAGTTAATAAGAAAAGGCCATAGGATTATAGTTTTAACCTTAAAGCACGATCCCAAATTACCAGAGATTGAGACTAGTAGGGGAGTAAAAATTATCCGACTTCCCTATTCAGAATCAAAATGGATTATCTGGAAGAATTTATGGCAAAAACGCTCTCTCATTAAAAGCGTTGACATTATTCATTGTCACGATATTTTCTTCTGGTATCTGCCTTTCAAATTTCTTTTCCCTAAAAAGCCGATTTACACGACCTTTCACGGTTGGGAAGGGGACTTCCCTATTCCTAAAAAAAACATATTAATTCGTAAACTTTCTGAAAAGCTTTCCTGGGGTAACATCTGTGTTGGTGACTATATCAGAAAATATTATGGCACTAAACCCAATTACATAACCTATGGAGCGATAACACTAGAACCAGACGGCCGGAGGGACAGGGTGTTATCGGAATGCATTTTTATTGGCCGTCTTGAAAAAGATACTGGTATAGAAAAATATTTAAAAGCCTTAAAAGCCATTAAGCAGAAGCATGACCTTAAAATTACCTTTGTTGGTGACGGTCCCTACCGTTCCCAGGCTCGAAAAATTGGTCCAGTCACAGGTATGGTTAAAACCATTCAGCCATATTTAAAAAAACCTGCCTACATTTTTGCCTCTTCTTATCTCACCATCCTTGAAGCCATGGCTGCTAAACGCCCAGTCTTTGCCCTTTATCAAAATCCTTTAAAAAAATATTATCTTCAACAATTTCCTGGCGCTCGCTATATGAGAATCTCTAGCTCAGCTGACGAGCTTATTAAGCAATTTGACAATGCTCTTAAAAATCCTAAAAAAATTAATCAAATGATTGATAAGGCTTATCATTTTGCTCAAACTCAAACTTGGGGTAAAGTAACAGAGAAATATCTAGAATTATGGAAATTATGAAAATCTCTTTTACCACCACCGTCCTTAATGAAAAAAAAACAATTATTGATTTATTAGATTCCCTGCAGCAACAAACTCAAAAACCTAATGAAATCATTATCATTGACGCTGGCTCAACAGATAAAACTGTCAAGCTGATTAAATCCCATTCTCTTAAAACCAAGCTAATCATTAAAAAAGGTCTTAATCCCTCCCAGGCCCGAAACTATGGCATCAAGAAAGCTAAGCATTCCATCCTAGCTCTGTCTGACGCTGGTTGCCGATTGGATAAACACTGGCTCAAAAGAATCACCCAGCCCTTTAAAGATAAAAAAGTTGATGCAGTCGCTGGTTTTTATTTACCTCATGCAAAAACAGTCTTTCATAAGTCAGTCGCCCCTTTTGTCTCAGTTATGCCTGACAAACTAGATAAAAAAACTTTTTTACCTTCTTCTCGCTCTCTTGCTTTTCATCGTTCTGCCTGGCGAAAAGCTGGCAAGTACCCAGAGCTTCTGCGATATTGTGACGATCTGGTTTTTGCAGCTAACTTAAAACAAAAAACTAATCTGGTAGTTGTTCCTAAAGCCATTGTTCACTGGCAACAAGTTTCTAATATAATTCAGTTTTTTAAACAAATCAAAAACTATGCTTCAGGTGATGTTCAAGCTGGATACAAGCCTCATCTTAAAAAAATTCTCACCACTTTTGGCCGCTATCTTATCTTTATCAGCCTGCCAATAATCTTCCCTTTTTACTTGCTTTGGCCGATTATCAAGCATTTTCGCTATGTTAATCATCCTCTAGCCATAATCTATCTGCCTATTTTGCAAATTACAAAAGATACAGGCATAATTCTAGGCAGTCTCTATGGGTTATTTAAAAGACACTCTTAAGGGTTTTTCCTGGCTAGCCAGCTTTAGGGGTTTTAGTCGTTTGCTGGCTCTTGCCAGAACCGCCATTTTAGCCCGGATTTTACTCCCTGCTCAATTCGGTGTTTATGGTATTGCTGTCATGGTCTTAGCCTTTTTAGAAATCATGACTGAAACTGGCATTAATGTTTTCCTTATCCAGCAAAAGAAAACCATTGACAAATATATCAACACTGCCTGGATTGTCTCTATTTTTAGAGGAATAATCATCTCTCTCTTAATCATCGTCACTACTCCTTTGATTACCTCTTTTTTCAATGTTCCCACCGCTCGTCCACTCTTATATCTCATTAGCTTAGTAGCCTTTATCAAAGGTTTTATTAATCCTTCCCGAATTAGATTCCAAAAGGACTTAGAGTTTAACAAAGACTTTTGGTTTAGATCTTCAATTCTTTTATTTGAAACAATTACCACCATCTCTCTAGTCATGATTATGAAATCAGCCATCGGCTTAATCATCGGCTTAATGATAGGTTCTTTATTAGAAGTTATCTTTTCTTTTGTCTTTATTAAACCCAGGCCAAGACTTGGCTTTCAATTTAATCAATTTAAAACCATTATCCGCCAGGGAAAATGGGTTACTTTTGCCGGAATATTTAACTATTTATCCAGTCAGGGTGATGACGCTGTTGTCGTCAAAATCTTAAATACTAGCGCTTTAGGTCTTTATCAGATGGCTTTTAAACTTTCCACTTTGCCGGTTACAGAAATTGGTTATGTTGCCGGTAAAGTTACCTTTCCCGTTTACATTAAAATTTCTGATGATCAATCAAGATTAAGAAAAGCCTATTTAAAAACCTTATTAACTATTACCAGCTTAGCCGTTCCTTTAAGCGTTGCTCTTTTCTTTTTTCCTCGCCAGATAATTTCTATAGTTTTAGGCAATAATTGGTTAGCTGCCGCTCCAGCCTTAAAAATTTTATCTATTTACGGTCTTATCAGAGCTGTTTCTAGCTCAGGCTACTCTTTATTCTTATCCTTAAAAAAACAAAAATTAATCACCTTAATTACTTTTACTCGTCTAATTGCTTTAGCAGTTTTCATTATTCCTTTAACCTTAAAGCAAGGAATTATTGGCGCTGCTCAGGCCTGTTTGATCTCTGCTATTATTTCTTTTCCAATCGTTTTTATTAATGTTGTTCGAGTTTTGAACCTTAAGGCAAAAAATAGGCATTAGTTGTAAAATACAATCATGACTCAACTGATAAAGGTTTACCAACCTATTTCTGCCAGACAAAAGAATCTTATTGCCCTGCTGCCATTAATGATAAGGGATTTAATCAATGCCCGGGAGCTGATTTGGCGCTTATTTTTAAGAGACATCAAAGCTAAATACAAACAATCGTTACTGGGTTGGATTTGGATAATTTTACTTCCTATTATGGCTGTAGGCACTTTTCTGCTTCTTAATCGCTCTGGAGCTATCAGTCTGGATAACATTCCTGCTCCTTATGCTATTTATGGTTTATTAGGTATATCTTTATGGCAGATTTTTTCTGCAGGTTGGTCAGCTGCCACCGCCAGCATCATTTCAGCCGGCCGGTTTATTACCAAGATCAATTTTGCTAAAGAAGCTTTAGTAGTTTCATCTTTAGGTCAAATCTTGCTGGAGTTTTTCATCAGAATAATTCTTCTCATAGTTCTTTTTATCCTTTATGGTCAATTTCCATCAATTTGGATAATCCTTTTACCCTTACTAATTATTCCTTTAATTCTTTTAACTCTTGGGCTTGGCTTTATCAGCTCGCTTTTAAATGCTGTTGCCCGAGACATACAAACCTTTATTAATGTCTTTTTAAGTTTTTTTCTTTTTTTTACACCGATTATGTACACTCTGCCTGAAACAAGCTTGCTTTTTAAGCTCAATCAATTTAATCCAGTATTTTTTCTCATAACTGTTCCTCGCGATCTTATCGTCTCCGGACAAACCAGTCACTTATCTCAATTTCTTCTTTCTTCAGCCTTAGCTTTAATAATTTTTCTTTTAGGTTGGATGATTTTTTACAAAGCTCAATCAAAAATTGCTGAAGCCATATGATCAAGGTCAACCATGTTTCTAAAAAGTTTGCTAAAGACTTAAACCATTTAATCAAATACGGTTTAACTGATATCAGCAAAACCGTTTTTGGCTTAAATACTTATTCTCATAAACTCAGACCTCATGAGTTTTGGGCAATAAACAATGTTTCTTTTAAGCTTAAAAAGGGTGAAGCTTTAGGCATTATTGGTCCTAATGGTTCTGGTAAAACTACTCTTTTAAAAATGATTAACGGTATTCTTGAGCCAGATAAGGGCAGTATTAAAATAAAAGGTCGCGTTGGTGCTTTGATTGAAGTAGGTGCAGGCTTTCACCCTTTACTTACGGGCAAGGAAAACATTTGGGTAAATGGTTCTATTTTAGGCATGAGTAAAATAGAACTTAATAAAAAATATCAGCAGATAGTTGACTTTGCTGACATTGGTGACTTCATCAATGCTCCAGTCAGAACCTACTCCAGCGGCATGTTTGTCAGACTAGGTTTTGCCATTGCTGTCCATGCTAATCCGGATATTCTCTTAGTAGATGAAGTTTTGGCAGTAGGCGATTTTGCTTTTCGAGTAAAATGTTATCAACGGATTCAATCACTCAAGCTTAAAGGCGCCAGCATTATTTTAGTTTCTCACAACATGGGTTATATTCAACAGTATTGTGATAGAGCTTTACTACTGAGTAAAAGTCGTGTCGTTAAAATAGGCAGATCTGATAATATTTGTCAGCAATATCTTCAGCTCATTCAAACAAAAATCCAAAAAGCCAATCATCAATCAGAAATATTTGGAGCTGTTTTTCATAACTCAGATATTATCAAAAACGTTAATTTCCAACTAGTCAATCAGAAAGGTAGATCAATTAAACAGCTTCAACCATTTGATCCGGCTTATTTTTACTTTTCTTTTCAGTTAACTAAAAAGATTAACGATCTGGGTATTACTCTGCGTTTTTATCGGCAAGAAGGTTTAACCGTCAGCGTCATTGACTCTCGATCACAAAACATCAAGCTCAATAACATCAAAGGCTGGCTTAAAGGCGAAGTAAAACTCTCTAAATTAAATTTTTCTCCTGGCCGTTACCTTGTCGCCATTCTTATTACTGACGGATTTCAGCCTCTTTATCGTAATCCTCAGCTTTCTTTCACTATTCCAGGGAAAAAACAATCTTCAGGTTTTATTAACCTCCAGTCCAACTGGAATATTAAATTAGAAAAACCATGACCATTAAAAAGAAAAAAATCCGGGCTGCCATTGTTGGTTTCGGTCGTATTGGTCGGGCTCTATTCCGTCTTAATGACCAGAAAAAATTCTTTAACATTGTTGCCATCAATGACATTAATCCCGACCCTCAAAATTTAGCTTACCTACTTCAATATGACTCAGAATATGGTCGCTTCAACAAAACTGTTACTGCCGATAAATCCCATCTATATATCAATCGTCGCTCTGTTTCTCTTTTCCACCAAGCCAAAATAGAAAATATTCCTTGGCAGTCATTAAAAGTGGATTTGGTCATTGACGCCACCGGTATTTATCGCAATGTTTTAGCTGCTCCCAAGCTTCTTCATCAGGGAGTGCGTAAGATAATCATTACTCATTCACCTGAAGAAGTAGATCAAACCCTCATTCTGGGGGTTAATCACTCCAATTATCGCCCTCAAAAACATCATCTTGTCTCCAGTAGTATCTGTGACGCTGTTGCCGTTGCTCCAGTTCTCAAAATCATCGATCGAATTTTTGGTATAGAATCAGGTTTCTTAACCACCTTGCATCCCTGGCTTTCTTATCAAAATTTATTAGATGGCCAGTCAGCCTCTTGGGCTCTTCCCGGCACCACCTATTTCCACTATCCTGTCGGCCGCAGTAGCCCCAGATCTCTCATTCCCAAACCCACCTCAGCTGTAGAGGCTACTCTCAAAGTTTTGCCCCATTTAAAAGGTTCACTTCGCTGTATGTCTTTTCGCATTCCTACACCTGTAGTTGGTGCTGCCAATCTTTATTTAAGACTAAAACGTCAAGCCACTCTCCCCAAAGTCCACGCCGCCTTTAACAGATTCTCTAAAAAACAGTCATGGCCCATTATCAACTGCAATGATAAACCTTTAGTTTCCATTGATTTTCTTGGTGCTGAACACTCAGTCATCGTTGATCAACGTTGGACTAACTTAGCCGGTCAGCGCCACCTTTATCTTGTTCTTTGGTATGACAATGAATGGGGTTATTCTAATCATGCTCTCCATCTGGCAAAATATATCACTGATAAGCTTAAATGAAAAATAAGAATAAGAAAATTGTTGGCCTTATCCCTGCCCGTTTCGGCAGTGTCCGAGTTAAATGCAAGAATCTGCGCCTCATGGCCGGCAAACCCTTGATCTACTACAGCATCAAAGCCCTTCAGGGTTGTAGAAGCTTTGATGAAATCTATGTTAATTCTGACAGTCAACTTATTGGCAAAGTAGCTCAACGCTACAATATTCCCTTTTATAAAAGGCCTAAAAAATTAGCCACCAGCCAATCAATGATCGATGAATATATTTATGATTTCCTTATTCATGTTCCCTGTGATGTTTTAGCAGTGGTCAATCCTACTTCACCATTTTTAACCAGTCAGGATATTGATCAAACCATTAAACATTTTCTCAAGAGTGACTATGATACCATGTTGGCCTGTGAAAATATTCGCACTCACTGCTTTCTTAAAAACAAAGCCATTAATTTTTCTACCAAAGGTAAACATCCTCGCTCTCAGGATATTGAGCCCATCCAAGCCCTTAATTTTGCTGTTACTGTTTGGAATGCTAAAGCCTTTGTTAAACAATTTGCCCAAAAAGGTCATGCTGTTTACACCGGCAAGCTGGGTTTTCACTCTTTCGAAGGTTTAGCTGCCGTTGACATTGATTGGGAAGAAGATTTCTTTATTGCCGAAAACATCATGAAAAGTAGAAAAAAGCTAAAAGATTATCAGCCTAAATGGGATTCAGTGCTTGATAAAATAATTAACAGCAATAAAAAAACAGCCACCTAATGAAACTCACTAAAATTAGCCTTAAAGGTCGGCCTCGATGGGTTGAAATAGATAAACAAAACAATCATTATCTTCTTCATGGCCAAAATCCCACTGAAGGTCTAACTCGGGGCAAACGACTCAATCAACATATTCTTAAACAAGCTAAATTCGAGAATTTATTTTGGGGTAGAAATATAGTTGGTTTGGCCTTAAACTACCGTAGTCTGGTAGGTAAAAAGACTCGCTACGATGAACCGCTAATCTTTCTTAAATCTTTTAACTCTATCTGCCCTCATCAAAGTCGTATCACTTATCCTCGCCAGCTTGATACAGTCTGGGTTGAAGTAGAATTAGTGATTATCATTGCTAAAAAATGCCGCCGCGTTTCTCCAGCTAAAGCTCATCAATATATTTATGGCTATACTATCGGCAGTGACATTACTGCTAAAAATATTGCTGACAGAGATTGGCACTTAGCTCGCTCAAAAGCTTTAGATCAGTTTGCTCCTTTAGGCCCTTGGATTTTAAAAGATTTAGACACCAGTAATCTCAAAATCGCTACCCATATTAATAACAAACAATATCAACAGGATAATACTGCCAATCGGATTCTCAATGATGCTCAATCTGTCAGCCTTGTTTCTCAATTCATTACCCTTATGCCCGGAGATCTGATTTTCACCGGCACTCCCAGTGGAGCTACTGATTCATTGGTTAAATCAGGAGATAAAGTTAACCATACCATTGAAAATATTGGTCAACTGTCATTCACCATCAGATGATCAAAAACACTCTCAACTTAATCAAGCTCAAAAACAAATATCAGGGAAAACACTGTTTTATCTTAGGCAATGGTCCTTCATTAAAAAAACACGACCTTGCCCCATTAATCAATCAACATGTATTTGCAGTCAACTGGTTTGTTCTCCATCCAATTTTCCCCCAATTAAAAAAATGTTTTTACTGCATTTCTGATCCTCAATTTTGGGATTATGGTAAAGGTTTTTTTCCTGAATTAGTCAATAATCTTCGTCTCTCAAAAAATTTAACCACCTTTTTTGAACGCTCTGCCTACAAATCTTACCGTTCAATTCAGCCTCCGCTCAAACACCCTGTTTTTTTTATTAAACTCAACCGTCGCCGAAAAGCTTCCCTAGGTTATTTTTCTTCTAAAATTTGGCTTTCCATTAACTGGGGCAGTACTGTAATCATGGATCTTTGTTTGCCTATCGCCTTTTACCTTGGCTTTAAAAAAATTTATCTGCTTGGCTGCGATTGTGACTATCAGTTGGACAAAGACAAAGCATTTAACCACAGCTATTTTTTCCAGCTCACCAAAACTCCCAAAAAATACAGGCAACATCTAATTAAACACTATCAGCCAAGCAGTACCAATCTGCCCATCTGGATGTCAGGGTATCAAACTATTAATAAAGCAGCTTCTCAATACCAGGTCAAAATTTACAACGCCGGTATTGGCGGCAAACTGGAAGTTTTCCCGCGAGTAAAATACCAGTCTTTATTTAAATAATATGATTTCCAATAAACCAATTGTTTTCTTGATTCAATTAGACGCCTTATCCTATTCATATTTCACTTCTAAACAAACACCCTTATTACATCAATTCGCCCAAAATGGCATAAAAGGCAGACTAGAAACCATGCTGGCCTATGATGGTATCAATGCCAGTATTTTTACCGGCACCTGGCCTGAACAGAATAATATTTGGACTAGATATAAACTAGCTCACAATTGGCTTCGTCGACCATATTTTACTCATTCAATCAAACCCGGCACTTTTCACAAACACAATCACTATAATCACCAACCAACTATTTTTGGCATTTTAAGGCAACATGGTTTAAGTTCTGGCTATTTTTTCGGCAAAATAGAAGAGGTGATTAAACATTTTCAAAATAAAAATAATCTATCAAAACATCAGTTTCACTTTATTCACACTCTTGGCAGTCTGGATGAAAAAGCTCACCAATACGGACCATTTCATTCAAAAACCTTATCTCATTTACGCCAGCAGGATAAATTAATCAGTCAATTAGTTAAAACTCTTCCTCAGGCCAATTTTATCTTTTTTTCTGATCACGGCATGGCCAAAGTAACCAAATCTCTAGATATCGCCAAATTCTTAACTCAAGCTAAAACTCGCAAAACTATGACTGTTTTTGTTGACTCAACTATGGTTAGAGTTTGGGGTAATCAAGTCGACTTGAATTTTGCTAAAAACTATTTCAAAAAATTTAAAACCATCAAGCTCTTAACTCTATCAGATCTTAAAAAACTTAAACTTAATTTTAAACATAATTCTTATGGCGACTTAATTTTTCTGGCTCAATCAGGTGTTGTTTTTTACCCGGACAATTTTAATAATCCCCAAAAAATTAAAGGCATGCATGGTTATCCACCCGGCCTCAAAGACTTGGACGGCATTATTGTTCTTAAAGGTCCAAAAATACCTAAAAAAAACATTAAAAAAGCCTGCATGGTTGACCTGTTTCCTACCATATTAAAAATATTTAACCTGCCTGTTCCTGTATCTAATGCTGGTCGATCTTTAATATAAATAGTATGAATAGAAAATTTTCCCAACAGCTTAATTTAATTTCTGATTTAATTAAAACCAAACTAGGCAATAATCTCATCTCAATTATTCTTATCGGTGGTTATGGCAGAGATGAAGGCACTTTTTTCTTAAAAAACAAGACTATTTCCTTGGTCAATGATATTGACCTGGTTATTATCAGCCACCGGTCAATGTCTAAATCAATTCTTAAGCAGTTAATGGATCAAGCCGCTAAAATCATTAAGCCTGACACTCAATATGTTCATGAAAAATACTGCCCGATTGACTTTCATGTTGATTTATTTAACTTTAAGAAAAAAGATTTGTCCGGCTTCAAGCCCAGCCAGTTTAGCCTGGATCTTAAATATGCCAGTCAAGTTATTTACGGTAATAAAAATATTCTCCGACTAATCCCTGAACTCAAAGCTGAAAATATTCCGGTCAATGACGGCTTAATGCTGCTTCATAATAGAGTTTTATCTCTTTTAGAGGCCTATCAATCCGGCCAATCAGAATGGATTTATTATTTTTCCCTCAAAGCCATTATTGATTCCAGTGTGGCCATTTTAATTAAAGAAAAACAATATTCACCCTATCATAAATTAAGAATGACAGCTTTAAAAAAGCTAAAACCTCAATCACTAGCCATTTTCCAACGTTATGCCGCTAAACGATATTTAATTAAATCATCAGACTTAATTAACTATAAAAAGCATTGGTCCATAGCCAGAAAAGTATTATTAGAAACTCTTGATCAATACCCCCATTCATTTTTAGCCCGGCTTCGCCCGTCCAGCATAGATAAAATCAAACAAACAGCTGTTAGGTTATTAAAGTCTTTACCTTTAAAAATCCAACCACTTCATTCGCAAAAACAAATTCATCAAATAATAGATGCTTGGAAGCGCAGTTCATGGGAATAAAAACAATCTTTAAATGGTATTATCGCTACGTTGCCATCCGTCAGCCAAAAGTAAATTCATGGGTACCTCATGATAGTCCTCAAATTCACCAGCAGTTGATTAAACAGTTAAAACAAGCTGATTTTAATCTAGTTCATTTTAAAATAAAGCCCTCCGACTATAAACGATACATTGATCAAGCAGATTATCATCAATTTCCTGACTACTATAATAATGGTCAAGCTCCAGATTTTATTGAAAAAACTCTAGAACACTTTTTAACTGCCAAATTACTTCAACTAAACAAAAAAGATATTTATATAGATATTGCTAATGCTGGCTCACCTGTACCAGAAATCTATCATCAGCTATATGGCTGCAAAACATATAGACAAGATTTGGCTTTTCCCAAAGGTATTGATAATAATGTTATTGGTGGCAATGCTGCTGACATGCCATTAAAAAATAATTTTGCTGACAAAATGGCTCTTCACTGCTCCTTTGAGCACTTTGAAGGCAATGCTGACATTAATTTTATTAAAGAAGCCAATCGGGTTCTTAAGAAAAATGGTCGGCTCTGTATCTTGCCTTTATATCTTTTTAATCAATACGCTATTCAAACTGACCCAGTTGTTCTATTCAAAAATAATATCGCCTTTGAAACAGACGCCACTTTATATTGCGCCAAAGACTACCACAACAGACATGGACGTTTCTATGACATTCCTCATCTTATTAGCAGGATTAAGAATAATCTCAACCAACTTAAATTAACCATTTATATTATCCAGAATATTAAAACAATCAATTCCACCGCTCACCTTAAATTTGCCGCCCTTTTGGAGAAATCTTAATTTGTTGTTAATTATAATATGTTTAATATTAAAAAAGCTCTTAAAAAAGAATCAGAATATTTTACCAAAGTCTCCAAATTTCGTTTTCAGGATCTTGGTTTTTCTCACCCCTTTATAGATGTTCAAGCAGCCATTAAAGCCGGTAAGCAAATTATGCGCTCCCCCTATGCTGAAGGAAAAGATGCCCATATTGACGGTTGGATGATTAAATCTTTACCCCAATGGCACAAACTTCAGTTACTCGTCTCCAAGGCTGTTTCTAAACCTCAAGCTAAAGTTATAGACGTCGGCTGTGGTGCCGGCAACATCGCCCTGGAAATGGCTCGCCAAGGGGCCAATGTAACCGGCATTGATTTATGTCAAGAATCCATCAGAATTGCTAATCTGTCTAAAAAAAATAGTCAAGCCAGCATTAAGGGGTCGCTTAATTACTCTGTAGCTAATATAAATAAAGTTAACTGGCCCGATAATTCCCTAGACGCTATTGTTTTAGTTTCTACTATTCATCATTTACCAGAAGTTGATAAATTTATCTCTAGAGTTTATAAATCGCTTAAGCAAACAGGTTGCCTGCTGATTTTTGACCATTACATTATTGATCGCAAATGGATTTCTCATTTAAAGGGAGCAATGTTTTTGTTACTATGGTTAGTAAAGCCTGGCAAAACTTCGCCTCACAGGCGTTTTATTTGGGTTTTTGGCAGTATAATGAAAAAACTTGGGAGCAACTATTGGAGGAAAAGAATAAGCCCAATGGGGATCAAAATGACTGATATCGTTCAGCAATTTCAGAAGAAAAATCACAAGTTAACAGGACCAGCATTAAAACTATCACCTTATGATAATGCTTCATCATTCTATGACTATCTTCCCCAGATTAAAAAATTATTTTCTGGAGTGGAAGTAGAATTTTTTAATGCCTTTAAAGCTCAATCCTTTATCTATAAAATGTCTCCAAACATTCCAACCTGGTTTAAAAGAATCACCGCTTTTTTTATATGTGGTATTGAAGATTTAATTTGTCGCGCCAAAATCGTTAAAGGTTACAATGTTTTAATCACAGCCAAAAAATAATTAAATCAACCGGCTATACTTCAACCACTGCTTTGTCAGCGTCATTCCTTGACTAAAAGAAATTCTCGGTGAATAACCCAAGAGTTTTTTTGCCTTATTTATCTCAAATTTACTCTTAGTTGAAAAAAACATTTGTCTGTTTTTTGACCAGCTACCGACTGCCTGAGCCCGCTGATAAACAGGCTTAATTTTATTGATAATAAAATTTGGTTTAGGCAGGCCAATTTTTTTTGCCAGTTTGATCAGCCAAGATAGAATTTGCCACCTTAATCGATTAAATTGATTTAAATCCGGCAGTCTTTTTGGCGTAACCATTTTCTGATAAGCCTGATAAAATCTCTCCCAGGTGATTGGTTGGCCGTCTGAGATAATAAAAGTTTCACCTAGAGCCTGCTTGTTAAATAAAGCCAAAAAAACTGCCTCCACTAGATTATCAATATATACCGGATTAGCTAAACCTTGCCCGCCGTCTACCAAAAGCAATTGGTTATTTTTAATTTCAGTTATTGGCCAGATTGTCCAGGCGCCGCTGTAAGGGCCATATACTTGAGTTGGTTGAAGAATTACTAAAGGTAGCCCTTTTTTTTTATACTCCCTGGCTACTTTTTCCGCCTCAATTTTCATCTGATTATAATTATCATCCGGCACTTTTTTATATCTACTCTCTTCATTAACTCTCTGAGGCAGGGGATAGCCATAAACTGACATTGTACTGAAATATATTATTCGCTTAACTCTGTTTTTTAATGAAGCCTGCATAATATTTCTAGTACCCTCAACCGTGATCTGTCGATTTAATTTAATATCAGCCGTATTTCCTACTGCCCCATGAATTACATAATCAACTCCTCGAGTAATCTGTTTCATCAATTTTTTATCCAAAACATCTCCTTTGATTAACTCAATCTTAAAGCGGCTAATTCTGGCTGCGTGGCCCAGATTGTGAACCAAAGCCTTAACCTGGCAGTCATAATCTTGGCATAGTCGTTCAACTATCCGACCGCCAATAAAACCACTGGCGCCAGTAATTAAAATAGTTCTATTTTTAAGCTTTAAGCCAAGGTTCATAAATTTGTTTTTTATATTTATAACAGCAATCAATTGCTTTAATTGATTCCAATACATCTTTGCCGCTAACAAACTTATCAGTCTTATCTGTTATTGCTTTAATAAAAGCCTCCAGTTCTTTTTTAATTCCTGTTTCAAATTTTTCCTCACCTATGCCGCCAGCTGGTGTTTCAATTATTTCCTTTTGCCCTGCAATTTTAAACATATTAGTCAAAGTTCTGTTTCGGCTTAACTCAATTCTGCCTTTAATATCACCAATTCGCAGTTTAATCTGACAATTAGCTTCCACTCCGTTATAACCATCATCCCAATATTCTATTTTAGTTGGCTTTCCCCATAACCAGATAATCAGATCCATCACATGACTGCCCATGTCCATCAAAACTCCGCCACCAGCCCGCTGTTTATCAAACACATAAGTTGTTTTTAAAGGCCAACTAAAGATAAAGCCTTCTTCATATTCAAAAGATTTAATTTTACCTAACTCGCCATTATCCAACTTCTGTTTTAATTCTTGATTTATCTTAAAATATCTCCTTGTCATGCCTACTGCTAGTTTTTTCTTTTTTTCTTTGGCAGTTTTAACCATCTTCTTAGCCTCTTTAAGATTAACTGCCATAGGTTTTTCACAAAAAACATTCACTCCGTTTTTTAAGCAGTCTATGGCAACTGGTGCATGTAGATAATTAGGCAAAGCTATTAAACTAATATCAAGGTTTTTTAAAACCTTTCTATAATCATCACTTATAGCTCTAATCTTAAATTTTCTGCCTAATTCTTTGACTCTAGCTATATCTTTATCCACCAAAGCTTCAATCGAAACTCCTTTTATTTTTCTTAAAGCCGGTAAATGGAATTTTTCCACTACCGCCCCACAGCCAATAATTCCTATTTTTATCATAAGTGCTAGAATATTATAGTTTATGACTCTCAAAAATCTCAAGGTTTCCATTATTGTTTGCACTCATAATGGCGCCCTAACCATTAGTCAATGTCTCAATAGTTTAAAAAAACAAAACTATCCTTCTCAAAAATATGAAGTTATTGTCATTGATAATGCCTCAACCGATAACCTCAAGAGTTTGATAAAAAATGTTCAATATGTTTATGAGGCAAAATTAGGCTTATCCATCGCCAGAAATAGGGGAATCAAACAAGCTAAGGGGGAAATAGTCGCTTTTATTGACGATGATGCCTTAGCTGATAAAAACTGGCTTAAGCACCTTGTCAGCCAATTTAAAACCAAAAAAATCTGGGCAGTTGGCGGTCAAGTCAAACCTAAATATCAAGTTAAGCCTCCTAATTGGTTGCCGAAAAAATACCTTTTTGCTTTAAGTATTTGCCATCTCGGATCAACCATTAAATCAGTTCCCGACATCATAGGCACTAACATGGCTTTTAGAAAAACCATATTTTCCCAAATCGGCTACTTCAATCCCCGTCTTGGCCGGAGAGCTAATAAGCTGTTTTCTTCAGAAGAAATTGATCTTTGTCAGCGGATTACTAAAGCAAATGGAAAAATTATCTATACCCCTCATGCCATAGTTCGACATCTGGTTTCAAAACAACGCCTGACAAAAAGATTCTTTACTCTTCGGATTTTCTTTGAAGGCGTTTCTTTAGCTAGAATGGATAAAGAAAATATCAATTTCAATAAAAGATTCCGCCGCCTTATCTTCCATCGTTCCCGGGCCTTAATCACTGCCTTAATCAAGCTGCTTATCTATCGCCGCTTTACTTATTGGTGTGATTTTTTACTTAACCTGGGATATTTTTCAGGCTTTTTTCCAGCTTAATTCCATGCTTTTTCCAACTAAAAAATTCTTTTGCCCGTTTTCTACCAGCTTGACCCAGTTTCTGACGTAATTTTGTCTGCTTGGCCAACAAACTCATTGCCTTCACTAGTTCAGCCGCATCTTTTTTTATCAGTATTCCTGTTTTATTATGCTTGACTGTTTCTTTATACCCGCCTTCATTAATCGCAATCACCGGTACGCCGCAAGCCATGGCCTCAATGGCTGTTAAACCAAATGGTTCATTTATACTCAAACATAAAACTGCTATAGATTGTTGATAAAGTTTAATTAATCCCTCATCCTTTAACTGAAAGCCTTTCTTCTTAAATACCACATACTTAATACTAATTTTATTATCAAGTTTCCCTAAGGCTTTTTTCAACAGCGGATAACCATTAATGTCTGCTTTTTGGCCGATAAATAAAAAATGTTTTTTTCCAGCTTTGAAATCTGGTTTAAAAATCTGATCATCTGCTCCTGGATAAATTACCTCAGCTTTTCTTTTATAAAAGCGCCAAACATTTTTAGCTGTGAATTTAGAATTAACCACCAAATGATCAGCTTTCAGTAAATTGGTTTTATCAATTTTTTTGAGCCAATTACGTCTTAGTCTTTCATAACCTTGTTTTAAGTTTTGAGTTTTTATTGGATGTAATTCTGGTTCATAAATCAACCGCAATGGTTCATGGATATAATAAATGTTTGGTTTTTTTAAAAAACGTAAAATAAAAGGTGCTTGAGTATGTTTGTCAGGATGAACAATCACTGCCTCTGTAGTTGACTGATTTATTTGTTCAGCCATTTGTTGATATTCAGGCGCTAGTCGTCTGAATAAGCTTGATTCTCTAAGAGGTCGCTGCCATCCTCGAGCTGCCGATAATTCTAGATTGAATCTGAAGACCTTAACCGCATATTTATTAAACATAAAGGCGGATCTATGCCTATTAGTATAATATTCAACTTGATGTTTTTTACTTAGATATTTAATTTGCTCAAAGACTACTCGCTTAGCTCCGCCATCAGGCAAATTGTCAATCACTACAATCTTCATAAGTATATTTTAACAATAATTCCTGTTTCATATACAATAGAGCTAATGAAACCCAAAGTTTCTATCATCATTGTTCATTATCAAAACAAAAAAGTTCTTTTTAATTGTCTTGATTCAATTAGAAAATCTAAGCCTAAAGTTTCTTATGAGATTATTGTCATTGACAATGATGAAACCCAAACCATTAAAGCCAGCTTAAAAAGAAAATTCCGCCAGATTAACTATCTTAAAAGTCCAGGCAATATTGGCTATGCAGCTGGTAATAATCTAGGTACTCAGGCAGCTCAAGGTAAATATCTATTTATCCTTAATCCTGACACTCAAATCTTACCTCAATCAATTGACAAACTGGTTAATTTTCTTGAGAAAAACAAATCAGCTGCAGTTGTGGCTCCTTTACTGCTTAATCGACGTCATCAGCCCTATCCTCTTCAGGGCACCTCTGAATTAACACCTTTAAAAGGAATCTTTGCTTTGTCATTTATTAACAAGATTTTCCCCCATAATCCTGTCTCTAAAAACTATTGGTCAAATTGGCAAGATAAAACTAAGCTAAATCAGTCTCGGCCAGTTGAAGTTGTTCCTGGTTCAGCTTTTTTAATTAAAAGAACTGTTTTTAATAAGCTTAAAGGCTTTGATGAAAACTTCTTTTTATACTTTGAAGAAAGCGATCTTGGTAAAAGACTTAAACAAGCAGGTCATCAACTTTATATTCTCCCTCAATCTAAAATCATCCATCATTGGGCTGGAGTCACTCCCAAATCTCCAAAAATTAAGCAGTATTTTAACCAAAGTCGTTATTACTATTTTAAAAAACATTATGGCTTATTAGCTGCTTTAATAGTTGAATTTTTCACTCGTTTATCCTTAACCACGATTATTCTATCCTTAATTATCCTTTTAGCCACCTGGTTAAGATTTTATCGCCTCCCAGAAGTTATGACCTTTTTTGGCGATCAGGGGCGAGATTACTTAGCTGCTCGAGACATGCTTTTAACTGCTAAATTCCCTTTGGTTGGTATTCCTTCCAGCGTTCCCTGGCTTCACCAAGGCCCCTTTTTTATCTGGTTAACTGCCTTAGCTTTAAAAATAGGGAAGTTTAATCCAGTTGCTCCAGCCGTCTTAACCTCTACCTTAGGCGTTCTAACTGTTTATTTAACTTTTACCCTAGCCAGTCACTGGTTCTCTAAAAAAGCTTCTTTAATCGCTAGTCTGATTATGACTACTGCCCCTTTAGTCGTCATCCACAGCCGAATGCCTTATCACACTAGCCGATTCCCTTATTCAGTCTATTGTTTATTTTCTCCACTTACTTCTGGGCTAAAAATAAACTATCTTTATTCTGGCCAGTCTTTCTCTGGGCTATCTTACTCCAGTTTGAGTTAACCACCGCTCCATTAATTTTAATCAATCCCTTAATTCGTTATTGGCAAAAGAAAAAACCGACTAAAAAAGACGTTATTACTTTTTCTATAGCTGCAGTTATTCCTTTTTTACCTAAAATAATTTATGATTTTACTCACGGGTTCAAACAAACTTTTGGTTTTATTACTTGGTTAGGTTATCGCTTTGTCAGTTTCTTTGGATTTTCTGGCCGCCATACTGTTTCACTTCAATCAATTAAACAAGTCAGTTTAACCATTTTTGAATACTGGCGGAAATTCATTAGCTGGGGCAGTCTTCCAATCGCTGCCATTCTAGGTTTATTACTAATAATCACTCTTGTATCTCGTTTTAAAAAACCACTTAGTCTTCATCTTAAAATCCTCTTTAGCTTTATCGCTATTAATTTTTTAGCTTTTTATCTCCATCAAGGCCCATCTGAAGCCTATTTCCCGGTTCTTTTTCCTGCCTGGGTTTTACTTCTAGCTTGGTTAATAGATAATTTAAAAAAGCCTTTTATAATGATCTTTTTCATCATTCTATCTTTTTACAACACATATTATTTAATCACTCATAACTTTATTCCCTACGGTCCAACTTTAACCCAAAAACTTACCCTTACTAAATTTATTAAACTCCAAACTCAAGGCGAACCCTTTAAACTAGTCAATTACCCAACTGATAAACACGCCTCTCATCTAGATAGTTATCGTTATCTCCTTTGGTGGCTTAATAGTCCAGGAGAACCTCAAGCTAAACTCAGTTATACTATTTATGAAAGTAAGTCTGAAACCTTTATTCCTCCCTCAGCCGCCACTACTTATCATTTTGACAATCTTAAGCTCATCAAACATGATTAAAAATCTTACCATTATTACTCTTAAGCAGCCACAAATTACTGACTTTGCTAAAGCTAGAAATCTGCTTATGACCAAAGCCAAAACTGACTGGCTGCTGTTTATTGACACTGATGAAATCCTCACTCCAGCTTTAAAAAAAGATATTAACCAAGTCTTGAAAAACAAAAACTATAACTATCAGCTTAAACGCCAAGATTGGTTCTTAAATAAAAAGCTTAACTTTGGTGAAACCTCAACTGTTCGCTTGACTCGCTTAATCCAAAAGGGAACTGGTCAATGGCAGGGCAGAGTTCATGAAGTTTTTCAATCAAACCTCCCAGTTAAAACTCTTAAACATCCCTTAATCCATCAGCGACACTTAACCATCAATCAATTCATTGATAAACTCAATCACTATTCCTCCCTAAGAGCCGCTGAAGTTAAAAACTTTTCTCTATTTCAACTTCTTTTTTATCCTCCAGCAAAATTCATTCAAAACTATCTTTTTCGTCTCGGTTTTCTTGATGGTCTGCCTGGGTTAGCCATGGCTTTTATGATGAGCCTTCATTCTTTAATGGTTAGAGTCAAACTCTATGAACTCCAAAAAGCTAGCTAAGCTATTTTTATTCCTCATTATTCTTCAGGCCTTAGTTAACCTAATTGGTGCTCTTGGTCCTGAATTGGGTTTTGACGCTCTTTGGTATCATCTCACCGAAGCTAAACTTTTTCTTCAAACAAAATCTATTGCCCCTATCCCCGGCAATCTGCTTTACTGGTCTGGTCTACCTCGTCTTGGAGAAATGATTTATGCTTTCGCTCTTTTTCTTTGGGATGAACGCCTAGCAAAACTCATCCACTGGTTTTTCGGCATTGTTTCTGCCTACTTGGTTTATCGCTTAGCCCGTAGATCCAAACCCAAACCAGCTGCCTTAGCTTCAAGCTTGCTATTTTATTCCACTCTCTTAGTCGGCTGGCTTTCCACCACCAGCTATATTGATTTAATGGCTACTGCATTCTTACTCATGGCTCTTTTCGCCCGTCAGTGGTGGGGCAGGGGACTAGCCTTAGTTTTAGCTGGTGCTACTAAATTTCATGCCTTAGCTTATAACTTTGTCATCACTTTTACGCCTTGGTCATTGTTGGGCGCTTTGCCGTTTGCCTTGGTTAACTATTTCAGTACCAACAATCCTGTTTACCCCTTTTTAGAAAACTTTGGCTTTGGTCAGGATTGGTTAACCCATGGTTTTGTTTTCTGGTTAAGCCGTCCTCTCCGTCTATTTTTTGATCCCCTTTTCCGGGTTGGCCCAGTTATTCTCATCCTTTTTATCGTTTCTCTCAAACACAAGCCTCGACCCTGGCTTAAATATATTATCCCAGTCTTTTTTATCTGGTTTCTTGGGCCAGGCAGCGGTTTTGGTAGATTTGGCTTGTTTTTAATAGCTCTTCTAGTCATTAACTCTGCCGTTATCTTCTCCATTAAGAAAATCCCCTATCTAATTACCAGCCTGGTTCTCCTCCAGGCAGTGGTTGGCATCACTGGTAGAGCTTATGCTAATCAAAAATATCTGCCAGTCATCTTGGGCCAGCAATCAAAAGCCGACTTTTTAGCTAAAAACTTAAAATTCCATTTTGGTGACTTTTATGACATTGATAGCTTTTTTGCTAAAACCATTAAACCCACAGACAAAGTTCTGGTTTACCATATTCATAACCTTTACTACCTTAACTTTCCTTTTGATCATTCCACCTGGGCTGATCCCCAGACTAACTACACTCACGTCCTGGTAGGGGATAACCAATCCTTGCCTAAAAAACATGGTAATCTACCTTTGCTTTACCAAAATCCTACCACCAGAGTTAAACTATACTTAAATGAACCAAATCCTTAAACTCTTAATCTTCAGTCTTTTTCTGGTTCTTCCTTTTGGCCAGCTGACTCGTTTACCAATCCCCCATCCAGCCATTAACATTTATCTTCACGATCTTATCATCAGCTTTATTCTCATCTGCTGGCTCACCACCAAGCCTAAAAAACTGCCTTCCTTAACCAAGCCCATCAGTCTATTTATTCTTACGGCTTTAACTTCCTTAATCATCGCCAGTTTTCGTCTTCCCTTTCAGTCTATCCTTATCTCCAGTCTCTACCTTATTCGTTGGTCAGTCTATACCAGTCTTTATTTTATCTTAACTGACAAAAACCTTAAACTGCCTTTAAAAAAACTCCTAGTAATCTCAGCTTCACTCTTAGCTCTCTTTGGCCTAGCCCAATATTTTTTCCTGCCTGACACTCGCTTTTTAAAAACCCTTCACTGGGACGATCACTATTACCGAGTTATCTCTACCCTAGGTGATCCTACCTTTGTTGGCATCATTTTGGTTCTAGCTTTAATCCTTCTGCCTAGCTTAAACAGCCCTTGGTGGCTTTACTCCCTCTTTCTTTTACCTCTTCTCTTAACCTATTCCCGCAGCAGCTATTTAAGCCTATTAGCCGCCGCCATCACTACCGTTATTCTAAAAACTAAACATAAAATCTTTTTAATAATTTCCTTATTCCTTCTTATCACTCTGCCATTTTTACCTCGGCCAGGTGGTGAAGGCGTTAAACTTGAGCGCCGCTTTTCCATTACTCAAAAAGTCGCTAATTATAGAGAGGGGATTGTCATTTTCAAACAATCACCTATCTTTGGCACTGGTTTTAATACTTTACGCTTTTATCGGAATGATCAAACTTCCCATGCTGCTGCCGGCTTAGACTCTAGCCTGCTGTTTGTTTTAACCACCACCGGTGTTATTGGCTTCCTCGCTTACCTCAATCTCTTAAAACACCTCTGGCAAACTTCAGATATCCTTAAAATTTCTCTTTCCGCTCTGTTAATCCACAGTCTCTTTTCCAACTCTTTATTCTATCCCTACACCATGATTTGGTTGTGGGCTTTATTAGCTACGGAGTATAGTTAACCTTTACCGTTTTCTTAATCTCATTCCCTGCATCATCCTTAACCACGATCTCAATCTGATTATCTCCCTCAGATAACTCTACCTCTGTTTCCCAGCTGCCATCACTTTTAAGCATTACAAATCGGCCATTAACTGTTAGCGACGCATCTTCCTCTGTTTTGCCTGAGATAGTTATCGGACTATCTTTATCAAAAAATTTGTCTCCATCTTCAGGTTGATCAATCTTTAAACTTGGTGCAGTTTTATCAAACACTACTGTCCAGCTCTCAGACTCATCACTCATTTTACCCTTATCACTTCTAGCCACCACATAGATCTCATTTTCTCCCTCCCTTAAATTAATTTCCCGGAAAGTAAAATTACCATCCTTGTCAGCTAAAACTTCATCTGCGCTAATGCCTCTGATATATAACTGGATTGTCGTACCTGCCTCAGCATAACCAGCAATATCTATCGCTTCTTCCTGAGTTGCCTCTGACAAAGGTAATAATTGAGGCGTCATCACTGGCAGCTGATCCTGCCTTTCAATTGGTTGATCACTTGACCGAATCTCTCCTAAAAAAGTTACCATTCTAATTAAAGTCGGTAAACCAAGCTTAATCATTAAATACAACACCAAGAGGATTAACAACAAATACTTGACTGCCTGCTTCAGGCTTTCCTTTTCTCGTTTTCTTTGCAACCGAGTTTTACTTCTGCCCATAAACTAAATATATTATACCAACTCTTGAGCCAGGAGTGGGTTTCGAACCCACGACCTATGGTTTACGATACCATTGCTCTACCAGCTGAGCTATCCTGGCGATAACTTATTTTATCATCTTTGGTATACTAGGAACTAACATGACAGCTATAAAGCAGTTGCCTCAGCTTGCCCAGGAGATAAGACGAACCACCATTAAGCTGCTTTATCAGGCTCAATCAGGCCACCCCGGCAGTTCTCTCTCCATCATTGACCTGATTACCAGCCTTTACTTCAGCCAATTCTTCAACCATCAGCCTAAAAAGCCCCACTGGCCTGGCCGAGATTACTTCCTACTTTCCAATGGCCACGCTGCTCCTGGTTTTTATTCTCTTTTAGCTCATGTCGGCTACTATCCTTTATCCCAGCTCAAAGGCTTGCGCCAAATCAACACTCCGCTTCACGGCCATCCAAAAAGAAACACCTTTCCTGGCATTGAAGCCTCCTCCGGTTCATTAGGTCAAAACCTGTCAGTTGGTTTAGGTATAGCTTTGGGTTTAAAACTAAAACGTCAAGCTAACAAAGTTTGGGTAATGACATCAGATGGTGAACAGCAGGAAGGTTCAACCTGGGAAGCAGTCATGCTGGCCCCTAAATACAAGCTTAATAACCTGATTGCCATTGTTGACAAAAATCTCTGTCAGATTAACGACTATACCAAAAACATCATGCCGACTCTGAATACTTTGGCAGACAAATATAAGGCTTTCGGCTGGCAGACCCTGACCATTGATGGTCATGACTTTAACCAGATTATCCCAGCCTATCAAAAAGCCCTAAAATCATCTCAGCCAACCGTTATCATTGCCAACACCATCATCGGCAAAGGCGTTTCTTTTATGGAAGGCGATTATCACTGGCATCACGGCAATCTGACCGACGAACAGTATCAGCAAGCTTTAAAGGATTTAGCATGAAATACTATTCTTTAAATGAAGCCATACCAGTCAGAAAAGCTTTTGGCCAGGCATTTGTAGCTGCCGCCGCCAAACAACCTAAACTAATAGCTGTTACTGCTGA
>Ga0209976_10000325_pt1 | contig 34049 bp, 33 predicted proteins | sample SumtaG_FD_182806 | JGI IMG/M metagenome (GOLD analysis project Ga0209976, IMG submission 182806) | Deep subsurface microbial communities from Indian Ocean to uncover new lineages of life (NeLLi) - Sumatra_00157 metaG (SPAdes) (version 2) | ecosystem: Environmental > Aquatic > Marine > Oceanic >...
GAGTATGATGCATAATTATTAGTTCTTTATTTTATTTTCTCTAACAAAGCGGGTGAAATTATAATAGGACAATTCAACCGATTGGAGACTCTCATTCGTATATTTTCAAGCGTGCGCATACCACACTGCGTCTGATGCAATTGATTCACGAGTTTATTTACAGACTCATTTACTACTTTTATGGATTTCGAGAACTTGACTTTGGGGAACTTTTTCGGGAAATGTTGAAATTGAAACACATTCTCTTCGTTTTCAATTAAGGTTTGAATAGCGCTCCTGAGCCTAGGATGAGAGGTATCAGTTATCAGTCTAGATAAGAATGAAAGAGGTTCTCTCTTCTCAGAAGGCAAGCGAAATTGATAATAGAATTTTACTAATAATTTCCTGTAAGAGCGTAGCCATGGGAATTCTTTTAAATATCTTCGAAGTTTGGTACGATGATAGGGTTTCATGTTAACGGGATTCATTAATACGAGATATTTTATTTTGTTAAAATGAGATTTTGTTTCTTCTAACTCCTTACGGAGTTCTCTTATCGCTGCTCTAAATCCTTTATAGATTTTTGGGATGATGTATTTAATCCCTTTCACGCTATATTTGAATTTCTTTTTGATGAAGATATCCTCGTATTTAGATGTGAACACCTGCTTACCCTCCCAGTTATCAAAAAGAGGGGTTGAGAAAAAAGAGTGTAGAGCTTGTTCTATTTGTTTTGGGGCATTATATGAGAAACAACTTCTTAATTGCGTGTAGATATCCTTCGCTAGTTCCACGTCATTGAATCGAAATGGTGTTAGTTCGGTTGCATCTTCGTCTTTTTCTAATGAGAGCGTATATCTGCCTAGTATTATCCACTCTTCTATGTGATCAAGGAGGTGTTCTTTCTTTATCCTGGTAAATTCCTTAATAAGTCCTCTGGTGAGCAATTGGATGGCGTGAAACACGCATTTTTGAAGAAGCACGTTAGGAAATACCTCATTTACACCCGCTTCAAGTCGCGCAGAAAAGTCAATGGTCATGAAATTTACTCCTGAAGGAAGCCATCTCTTCAACTCTTTTAACAAAAAAGTAGTTTCCTCTTCGTTCTCCCCCGTGACTAAAGCGCCAACAAGTGGTTTCTTCTTTAATGAATCCGTAGCAATGAGCAAACCCGGTTTTAAGGTGCCAGATTTTGGTCGTTTTTTTTTACCTTCACGGACTTGAACGTTCCATCCAAGGAGAGAAACCCAGAAAAATTATCAGGAGGGTCTTCTTCGCTTAAGTCGGTAGAAATCTTATCTTTTTCTCCATGTTCGTTTACCCACCTCTGAACCGTGGTCTCCGATACTTTAACGAGATGGAGTTCGTTTAAATCTTGCGTTACCCTGCGAATGGAATCCCCTTTTTTCAATACTCTAACCACGGCATATTTTATCACCCCAGGCATATATCTAGCACCGATGGGAATGAGTGGATGTTCTATAGTAAAGATTTCCTCACATTCCTTGCATTGAAAGTATACTCGTTCGTAATGTGTGCGACGACAAATGAGGGGGGTGCCTAAATCCTGAATCTCTCTAAATTTATACGTGAGTCTTTTAAGTTTGCTCAACTTACATTTTGGACACTTCTCGGGAAAGAAATCCGCATCAGAATGCTCACGAATTTCTACTTCAATCTCATTTTCTTCTTGATCATTCATATATTTAATTTATTTTTTACGAATTTAAAGATTAAGGTGAAACTTAACGATAGAATAGATAGAAGGAGGAATAGAAAGAATTAAAAAATGAGGGTACCGAGGAAATGGTGAAATTCTGTGAAATTATTAAGGTTAGATGATAGACACACAAATATTGTCGTCTGAGATGAAAGAGATTTAATAGTTAGCTAACATTTTAGAATCATACTCTTTTAAGTTAAGAAAATAATAAATCTTTATTGTTTGCTAATACTACTGTAAATAATTTTTAATATGAAAAAAATCAATGAAAAATGGTTAAATCCCTATTAGACGATATTTCGGATGAAATCTGGTTCTGTTATCAATGTATGATGTGTAAAGCTACATGTACAATACACCATTATACACGAAGAGAAGAAGATGCTCCTGAGCCCAGAGTCCATCTTGTTGAATTAGTGCGAAGAGGAATTTTGGATTGGAATGAAATTTCTGCTGAAATAATACTTCATTGTAACCTTTGCGGACTTTGTAGAGAGTGGTGTGCTTCTAAGCAAGATATCTCTACAATCATGACCACAGCAAGAGCAGACGTTGTAAATCAAGGATTAGCACCTGATAGTGTTGTAAGTGTCGATGAGTGTCTGAACAATTTTAAAAATGCTTATGGAAAACCATTGGATGAACGCTTCAATGGCATTCCTCTAGCAGGTAGCAACATCAATGATGCAGAGGTTATCTATTTTATAGGGTGCCTTAGTGGGTATGATAGACAAGAGATTCCAAAAGCAATGATTAAGATTCTTGAAGCTGCAGGCGTGAAATATACTGTTCTAAAAGGGGAGGAATGGTGTTGTGGTCTTCCTGCATATCAACTTGGACTCCAGGATAGGGCTAAGGAGATGTCTGAGCATAATGCAAAGTTTATAACAGCAACTGGTGTCAAGACTATAATTGCTTCTTGTCCTGGATGTGCTAGAGCCCTAAAACTTGAATATCCAAAGTGGGGAACAAAACTCGATGTGGAAGTTATGCATCACACAGTATTCATCAAGAAATTGCTTGATGAGGGCAGATTAAAGCTAAAGAAACCTCTTACTAAAAAATTGACCTATCACGATCCTTGTCACTTGGGTCGAGATATGGAAATTTATGATGCTCCTCGAGAAATTCTCAAGCAGGTTTCTGAATCTGAGATTCTTGAGATGTTCGCTACACGTGAGAAAGCCCTCTGCTGTGGATCTGGAGGAGGATACAAACTCACCAATTTTGAACAAGCTAGTAATATGGGGAGCAGGATCACTGATGAAGCCGCTTTTGTAAAAGCGGATATCCTAGTTACTGCTTGCCCCCTTTGTAAAGAATCCTTCTCTAAGGATGCAAGTGAAAAAGGGCTTGAATTGAAGGATATTGCTGAGCTTATAATTGACTCCCTGTAAGTAAATATTAAATAATGAAGATAATTCAATACAATGTTTAATTCTAAATTTAAAAGAAATTTTTAAATCCTTATTTTCTTTATATAAATTTATTGAATTTAGGTATACCAGTCTCATGAGAGAGAGTGAATTATAGAAAATGGATGATAAGCCAATTGATAAAGAAAGTCCCGAGTGGGAGTGGAGAAAATATTTCGGACCTCAAAGAGTTGAAGATGCCATGTGGCGTTCAACTTCCCATGGTCCTGAATGGACTCAAAAAGAGATAAAAGAAGCTGTTAATGAACTCCTAAAAAACTTAAAGCGAATTAAGTTTAATGCCGCGGTGCATGGTAGGATAGAAGATTTTCGGAGAAATTTTGCTCCAAAAAAAAACACCAAGAAAAAACTCCTTGAATATATAAGAAACCATCTCTAAATTACTAGTTTAGAAACGAAGAATGATCCTAAGCTAATTCTATGTTTGTAAATTTATCTTTAGATATAAGTTCTACTTCTTAAGAGTCATCTCCAATTCGAAGATTTGATGTCTTAAATGTTTATAATCCCCAATTGTGAAACTCGCTGATAATGATTTACATTATCTGTTGCTAACTCAGCATTATGTTCTAATGTAATTGCTGCAATATAAATATCATTTAACTCGATCATTTGTCTTTTTTTTTGTAAATCTGCATATATAGATCCTGCGATATATGCACTTTTTATTGAAAGAGGAAGAATAGGAAATTGTTCTACTAAACTTTGTACTGGTTTTATGTTTTGATCACGTTTTTTGGAGAGCTCTGCTCCCAGAAATAATTCAAAAGCAGTAATTGTGGTGAATGCTATTGATTTGTCTTTTAAAAAGTCTTTCCATTGTTCTCCACGATTTTTCTTTCTCAAAATACTAACAAGAATATCTGTATCAAGAACGATCAATCAAAACTCCTCTTTTTTCCATTAAATGGGATTTGATTAAGCTTAATATCTTTTTGAATTTCCTTATATTCTTGATCATTTAAATCCCACGAACCAAAAAAATTCTCTAATTTTTGACCATTTACACTCATTGCTAACCTTCTTAATAATTCTGAGAAACTTTCACCTTGCTTCTTTATTAATTTTAAGAGCTGATATACATCTTCTGTTATTGTAATAGTTTTTGAAGCCATAATAAATATATGTTTAACTATTCATTTAAATACATGTTGAAATCTTATCGATTTATTATTATTTACTTATAATTGACTCACTGTAGAATAGAATCATATTTTAATTTATATTTAATATATCAAATGCTATGACCATTATTCAATTGCAAGTTTTAAATCCAAATAATTATAAAAAATAATTTGTATGGAGTTTTTATGTCAAAAAAAATAAAAGAAATGATAAAAGAGAAAGTAAAGTCTAAAAAGGGATTTGATGAGATAAAAGACGCTCTTTTAAGAGCTATCAAGGATATCTTAGATTCAATAGTGCGGAGCTTCGTGGTAAATCTCGAAATAACCTGTAAAATCGCAGGAGTAGGCGCAATAGCTAATTTTGAATACCAAAAAGACGATATTCCTGATGAAGAAAGCGTGGATGAGGAATCTTCTAAACTTGAAAACTTCTTGAAAAAGTTATTAGAGAAAGCAAAAGAGCGCATCATTGATGTAATGAAGTCTCAAAATCTAGGGGCGTTTGAGTTTACCGCAGGTACAGAGAGTATTCCGGCTATTTCATGGGTAACCGATATAAATTTTAGGGTAATCATTAACCTAAAATAATTTAATAGGTGCTGAGTTTGAACAGATGAACAAAACAAGAAAGAAGATAAGGGCTAAATCTTTATTTTAATTCTAAATAAAAACCTTAAAATGCAGAGTTTTTTAACTCTTCTAGGATAACGGTTGGGTGTCATGCTCTGTTACGGTTTGTCATTAACCACAGTTATTACAATTTTTCCTTGGTGGCGTCCTCCTATAAGATACCGAAAAGCTTCAGCAACTTCACTTAACGAGTATCGCTTATCTATAACAGGAACTACTTTACCCGTTTCAAGAAGTTCTGTCAAATAGATCATATCTTCTTTTTTATTTGGTTTCCACACCACAATACTCATTTTTTTTTTCTTTGAAATCAGTCGGCTTAGTAGAGCAGCTTTGAAAACCCTACGCATGGAACCTCCGATCATAGCAAGAATACCTTTGGGATTCAAAACACCCTTGTAATCGGAAATTGAATGAGATACTACAACATCAAGAATCAGGTCATAACACTTCCCACTTTTTGTGAAATCTTCTTGAGTATAATCAATGACATGGTTTGCACCAATCGAGCGTATCATGTCTAATTTCTCTGTGCTATCCACACCAGTCACTTCAGCCCCGAATAATTTGGCAATCTGCACTGCAAACGTTCCCACACCACCACCTGCTCCATTAATCAAAACTTTTTCTCCTGGTTGAATCTGTCTTTTATCGCGAAGCCCCTGCAGGGCAAGTATTGCCGCCTGAGGGAGAGTTGCTGCTTCCTCGAACCTCATGCTAGCAGGTTTCAACGATAATGCCTCTTCTGGAATACTTACATACTCCGCAAAAGCGCCAAATCCATACTTAGAGGTGTCTACGAATATCTCATCACCTGGCTGAAACTGTGTTACCTTTACACCAACCGATTCAATCCGTCCCGCTATGTCAGATCCAAGTATCTTGTATCTTGGTTTTCGAGAAAATTGCATCTTGCCTGTCAGAAAATCCAAATCAGCTGCATTTAAGGTTGTCGCATGAACTTCTATCAATGTTTCATTGTCCTTGGGAGTAGGTTTCTCTACCTCTTTAAATTGAAGAACATCTGGAGGTCCAAATTTCTCGTATACAATCGCTTTCATTTTCTTAGAAGGTTTTGAATTATTAGTATCCATATTATCCATATTAGAATGCATTCAATATAAATTGATGACTTGAGTAATAATTAGCGTAATCCAGTTATTGAGAAATTACGTTTTGTTATTATAGTTTAAAGTTATTACTACATTTCCTGTTTTTTGCCCAGTATCAACATAGCTATGAGCCTCAGCAATTTGCTCGAATGTATAGCGTCTGTCTATAACTGATTTTATCTTTTCTGCTTCAATTAGTTCTTTTAGGAAAATTAAGTCCTCAACACCTTCGTTTAGAGCCCCAAATATTAATTTCATTGAAGACCGTTTGCGGCGAACGAGATGTGAAATCCTAAGGTTGGATAAAAGATAGAAACCATTTTCCTTTAGCAATCTTTTAATATTTGAAAAAGAACTCTTGCCTACTATGTCAAAAATAACATCATAGCGCATCTCACTGCTTTTAGTAAAATCATCTTTAGTGTAATCAATAACCTTATCTGCACCCAGAGATTTCATCACTTCTAAACTTGTGGGATTGCCAATGGCGGTAACTTCTGCTCCATAGTATTTAGCTAGCTGAATAGCAAATGTACCAACAGTTCCAGAAGCTCCACAAAGAAGAACTTTATGACCGTTCTGGATTTTTGCTTTTCTGAGATAAGCCAATGCTTCAAGTGCTCCAAAAGGAACGGCTGCTGCTTCTTCATAGGTCATATTGTCCGGTTTTATTGTCAGCACCCCATCTTCAGGTAAACAAATGTACTCCGCATAGCAACCCAGTTCTATACTGATGTTAGCAAAAATTTGGTCACCTTTCTTAAAAAGCGATACATCCTTACCTATTGCTTCAATTTCTCCAGCAAACTCTTGTCCGAGTATATTTTTTTTGGGTCTTCTGAGACCAAGCCACATTCGCATGACAAACCACAAAAAAGGGGAGGGGAATTTTGAACTTCGCATCTCACAGTCCCCTGCTATTACTGTTGTGGCATATATCCTTATTAAGACCTCATTGTCCAGTGGGATAGGTTTTTCAACCTCTTTAAGTTGAAGAACTTCTGGTGGTCCATACTTGGTCCATTCAATCGCTTTCATGAGTTTCCTCTAAGATTACTTTGATTCGGTCATTTTTAAAGTTATAACTAAATATTTGATAAAAGAATAATTATGATTGCTTTACCATTAAAAATTAGGATAATATTTATTATTTGATTAGAAAGAAAAAATTTGAAATTTAAGTACCTTCTGCAGATATTGTAATTACGACATTTCCCTTTTTGTGGCCCTTATCGACGTACGCATGGGCTTCAACCAACTGTTCCAAGGGATAGCTCCTATCTATGGCTGATTTTAACTTTCCCGCTTCAATTAACTCTTTTAGAAAAATTAAGTTTTCGGTGATTTCCTTTGTCATAGATTTACTAGAAAGATAGGTTCCATTTTTCTTTAACAATTTTTTACAAATTGAGGAAGAAATTTTGCCTACCGCCTCAAAAACTACATCATAATCACCACTTTTGGTAAAGTCCTCTTTAGTGTAATCAATTACCTTATCAGCACCCAGTGATTTTACCATCTCTAAATTAGCAGTACTACATACTCCGGTAACTTCTGCCCCAAAATATTTAGCCAACTGCACCGCAAAAGTACCTAAAGTACCAGAAGCCCCATAGATAAGGACTTTTTGACCGGTCTGAATATTTGCTTTCTTAAGTAAATAATATGATGCCATCCCCCCAACTGGGACGGCAGCGGCTTCTTCATATGTCATATTCGTTGGTTTTATTGCAACCACCCCTTTCCGCCATTCTTCAGGCACACACACATATTCGGCATAACTACCCGTACTCAATCCTGTGGTAGTTCCAAAAACTTGGTCACCTTCTTTGAAGAGTGTTACATCTTTACCTATTGCTTCAACCTCGCCTGCTAGCTCCCACCCAAGAATATGAAATTTCTTTTTTGGTTTTCTGATGCCAAACATTAATCGCGATGCGAAAGTAAATAATTTGGAATCGGGGTGCTTTCCACTTCGAGCTATCCTAACTCCGAATGAGACCGTTGATGCATATAATTTTACAAGTATCTCGTTATCCAAGGGTTTAGGTTTGTCCACCTCTTTAAGATGAAAAACCTCCGGGCCCCCGTATTTTGTATATACCATTGCTTTCATAAGTGTTCCAGAATGTTCATTTTCATTTTTTGAAATATATATCACTTTTTTTTTAATTTTTTGATTCTTAAATATATTTTATTTTAAATATATCTATGGCTTATAAATTGCTTTGCTACAAACCCTAACTATTCATAAACTTCCATTACATAAGATTAGGGATAATTATTAACGAATGGTTTTTTTATAATTCATAATATATTTTATAATCAATGTTAAGAAGTGAAATAATTGAATAAAGTTTTAATTGCATATCATTCAAATACTAAAAATACGGAAAAAGTTGCTAATACCATTAAAGAGGTGTTAGAAGAACAAAAGCAGGATGTTACGATTAAACCTGCTAAAGAAGTCGATCCCTCAGAAATCAAATCATATGATCTATTCATTTTAGGATCCGGTATATACGGTGGTGGTATTGGAAAATCTGCAAAAGATCTCGTAGCTAATGCTACTGAATTTCCCTCTAAATTTGCATTATTTTCTACCCATATGCAGCCAGAAAGGAATCCAAAAATCTTCGGTAATACAAAAAAGAAGATTCAAGATTGTGGTGCAACATTGGTTGGCGAAACTGATTGCGTGGGTGATGCATTAGGAATATCGGAAGAGTTTAGACAAAAAATGATGGAACCCATGCCTGCTGAAGGAAAAGAGCAAACGAAAAAATGGTTTGAAGCGATAAAGGGACGTCCTAACGAAAAAGATCTTGAGAAAATTAAAGAATTTGCAAAATCACTTGTTAAATAGATCCATTGAAAGGTTGCACATTTCTACATACTAGATGTGATCCTAAAATCTTTTTATATTTTTTTTTTATTTTTTCTTATACAAAATGAACCCATTCGAGAATCTCTTATTATAGCTTAAAACATTAGAGGGAAAAATGAATAACGAAAGTAAACGATTACAATAGATAATAAGATATTTCTAACTTGAATGAAAAGTTTATAATTCCAGTAAGATTACAGTATTTCAAAATTATTCAATTTAAATTTAGATTGAGATGGTAGAATAATGACTAATGTTTTTATTTCTGATACGAAAAAAGGTGTAAAACAGGCTGTTGAGGAGATTTTTTCTAATCTCGAAAAAGATGGACTAGAATTTAAAAGTTCAAAAGATATTTATATTAAAGTTAACGGTATAAACATTTATCCGCATGTTCACACATCACCTGAAGTTTTAGAAGCCGTAATAGAATATCTTAAAAATAAAGGCGGAAAAATCCATGTTATGGAAAATGCATCCCAATGTGCTATTACCAGAGTTGTCTTTGCAACAACAGGATATAAAGAGATTTGCGATAAATTAGGGGCAGAGGCTATTTATTTAGATGAAGAAGATACAAAAACATTTGAATTCAAGGGGAAACCTTCAGCGAAAGATGATCCTAAGGGATATAATTTAAAGACATTTAGATTACCAGAAACTATAGTTAAGATAATAGAAAATAGAGATAACTATACATATATAAATTTACCAAAATTTAAAACTCATTGTATGGCAAGAGTAACCCTTGGTATTAAAAATCAATGGGGTTATCCTCAACACGAGGATCGTGGCAAGGATCACAATTTCAATTTACATTCTAAACTGGTGGATGTATATGAATATATTCGTCCTGATGTAACTATTATTGATGGTACTACCGGTACTATTCATGGTCATTATCCCCCAATCGCTTTTAATGATAGACAAATCATCAAATTCGATATCCTCATTGGTGGGAGAGACACTCTTTCTGTTGATGTTGTGGGAGCAAGAATATTTGGGATGACATTAAATGATGTTCCACATCTTAAAATTGCTCAAAAACGAGGTCTCGGGGAGGGGATTTTGAGTAACATCAATGTGGTTGGAAAGGATTTAGATGAATACAAGGAGAAGTATGAGTGGGATTTAATACAGCAGTTTCCAGAGGACGTCAAGATTGTAAAGGGTAAAGATTTGGTATGCATAGAAGGTTGTCAAAATAATACATTAAATTGTTTACAACTGTGTGCGTATGATGCACCAGAAAGCTTCAAGGGTGGTTGGTTCATAATCATGGGTAAAGGTCACGATGATAATCTCGTAGAACAGTTAAAAGAAGAAGGATATAAGAAAGGACTCGTGGTTGGATTTTGTGCTGTTGATGAAGTAGGTGAAAAACTCAGGAAGGAGTTTGGTAAGAGAAATGTATATTTTTCAGGAGATTGCAATAATCTTTTGGAAACTCTTAGTGCAGAAATTGCGTTATCTGGGGTGAATGCTGTAGCTCTATTGCCAAACGTCCCAATAGATCGTTATTTAGAACTGATTGCAGAGGCTCGGAAGCATGGGACTACAGCATTATTTTAATGATGGAATAATTAATCCATCTGTTTTTTTCTTTATAATCCTTCAAAAAAAGAGATAGTTATTCTTGTGAGTTTAATTGACCATCGTGATTTAGTTTTAAGAACATTTCGGAAATTAATGTGATATCTTCAGATTCAGATACACTTAGGGCTGCTCAGGAGGAACCCTAACTAGAAAAAATTGAGATTTATCCCCCAATTTGAGCCTTTACACCACAAGATTCAACAATCTCCTTAAGCTTTTTCATATGGTCGTCACTGGGTGATTCAACATCTGTGAGTTTATACTCCATTCCAATACGGCTGTATGTCTGAGTACCAAATTTATGGTAAGGTAAAAGATCTATTCTTTTAAGATTTTCACCTAAATTAGAAGCAAATCTTGCTGTAGCTGTTATATTTTCTTCAGAATCATTACAACTCGGTATAACGGGAATACGTATTATCATAGGCTTTATTTCAGAAATCTTTTTAGCATTTTCTAAAATTAATTCATTAGAAACACCAGTTAATTCTTTATGGACAGTAGGATCCAAATGTTTAATATCTATATACACAAGGTCTACATATTTAAGGAGTTCTTCCATTTTATCCCATTTCACATATCCACACGTTTCAATTGCTATATTTATGTAAACCTGCTTACATCTTTTAAGGAATGCTGTAACAAAATCAAGTTGCATGGTGGGTTCACCGCCACCAACAGTGACACCACCATTTGATCGCCTATAAAATGGACTATCCTTATTAACCTCTTGGAATAGTTCCTCAACTGTTACATATTTACCTATAAGTGTTAATCCCTTATTAAGGCAGATTTCAATACATTCATCGCAGCTTGTGCAGAGTTCTCTTTTTATTTTTAATCCGTCGTTTGCGGAAATTGTAATCCCACTGATAGGACACACTTCAACACAGCGACCGCACAATTTGCAATTAACTTCATTGTATAAAATTTCAGGTTTTGATTTCTGGGTGTGAGGAGAAGAACACCACATGCACTTTAAGGGGCATCCCTTCATGTAAACCAGAGTTCGAATTCCGGGACCGTCATGAATGGCGAACCTCTCTAAACCGTAAATAAATCCTTTTCGCTTAGGTTCATCTATCGTTGGGACCATGATTTTTTCATCATAATGTAGTTAGGATTGTATGTGTTTACATAAATCAGATTAATTTATGATTTTGTTATATAAAAATACTATTACTAACTTACTTAAATTTTTTTCATTTGAAAAAAAGGTATAGGCTTTCTTATTTCAGACACTGTAATTTTTTGTTTTAGTATAATTTCTCAATAGAAGTCTTCATTGCAATCTCTCACCCTTTTTGTTTAACGAAACACTCACGACTCAGAAAATCTCGATATACCTAATTAAATAAGATAATCTATCCTTCCATACCAGATTCTTTTGGAAGATTATTAGAATTTACTCCAAATAATTTTGTTTATTTAGTTTTTTCTTTTTTCAAGATCAAATGATAATAGAAAAAATTATTTGAATTCATCTAACCTTTTCTATAATAGAAAGTAGAATTAGCTATATACTCTATTTTCTCTTATAGCATCAAACATTGCTACGATATTTTCTGGTGGAACTTCTGCTGTAATGTTGTGTATATTCGATGCGATAAAACCCCCTCCGGGCTTTAAACACTCCATATTATATTTCACTTCTTGACGAATCATTTCAGGTGTACCAAAGGGCAGAGTTTTTTGAGTATCACAAATCCCTCCCCAAAATGTTATTAAAGAGCCGAATCTTTGTTTGAGGCTGCATGGTTCCATGTCTCTGGCACTAATTTGAATTGGGTTTACCGCATCATATCCCATCTCAGCGAAGTGTGGTATAAACATAGATATCGAACCGCAACAATGGTAGTTGATTTTCACATCAGCTAATTGGTGTATTTTCATGGCAAAACGATGTTCTATCGGCTTGATTATTGGTTCATAGTATTTCTTGGGATTCATAATAGGTCCTGTTTGTGTACCAAGGTCTCCTTGAAGACAGAGTATGTCTACATAATGTTCATCACCAAATTTTATCTCATTTAAATAAGCTGTAGTATAGTCAGTCCAAAACTTTTCCAATTCTTCCATTGCAGTGATGATTAGTTTAGGGTTCCGTTGTAAGTGCCTTAACGCTTTTTCGAATCCAAAGAGCCAAGTTGTATACCCGAAAAGATCACCTTGTAATCGACTTCCGACAATTGCATATGGTGTGGACTCTCTTAGTTTCCTTGCTTTTTCTCGTAAACCCCACAGATATCTATTATCAGTCCCATCAGGCCAATCATGCTCTTTAATTTGCTGAACTGTTGTCATTTCGCTTAGAGGATTAATTACAGGACTAAAATAGGGAATATCCTCAAGATTTTTTTCAGCACTATCTCCCCAGAATACACCAAAACCGTCATAAATCCCTTGGTATTTGTCAACCACTATAGGAGTGAATTTTTCAGGGAGTGAATGCAAGGGTGGTTGAAGACACCTAGTATCGATCTCAAAGCGCTTTAGAAGCTCTTCACATGGAATTACAGTCTGTCCAATAAAATTGCTGAATCGAATGCTCTTGTCTTCGATTCCTAGATAATCAATGAGGTTGCGATAAGCGGTTATATGAATCCCTGTTACATTATCACCTAAGTCAATAGGAACCTTATCAGGTTCTGCATGATTCAATGTAGTCATCACTCTTTCACGCGAATTCATTATCTAAGCCCTCCTTATATCTAACTATAATCAGAATCAACTCAATAATGCTATAAGCCTTTAAATTAATAGCATAGGAAATTTATTTTGTTTAGCTATTTCTTTTTGAATTATATCATCTAGTAGTTCTTCGCGTTTATTACCTGATAAAATTTCCAATTTTCTAATATTTAATGGATCCACTTTTTCTCTTAGCAATTTAATTTCTTTTATTGTAGGTGGTACACTCTCTTTCACCTTATCAGGAAAAATTAACTCAAATCCAGTTGATCCCTTTACAGTTTCAAGGTCAATCCCGGGATGAATTGATCCTAATTTCATACCTTTAGTATCATCATCAAAAGTTAGATACGCAAGATTAGTAATAACGCACTGAGGTCCTGAGCCACCACAGATAGATGGTTTTCCTTCGGGAAATCCAACACCTGATATAAAATCAAGTTTTTCTGTAGGAACAAAAGTTCTTGTATCATGTCGTGGTGTATAAAGGAAGGACCCACGGGTATAAAACATACTAAAATCAAATATACCTGCTGCTCCTGGAAGTCTTATTTTTGGCTTATCCCAATCTCCAATACAAATATTATTTGTGTTTCCGTACTGATCAATCTGAGCGGGTCTAAAGAATTCAATTGTCGTCAGTTTTTCGGATGGTAAAGATTCTAAAGTGCATTCGACACTATCTTGAAATCTGTATGCTCTCGCAGTATTCATTTCTAAATAAAGTAAACTTACTTGTCGTGGTTCTAATACGAATGTATTCCCCATGATGTAATGATAAATTGCATCTGGTGCATGAGTTACTTTTGCTAATGTAAAAGCTGCCCATACCATTGGAGTTGCTACACCAACGATCATTACATCATCATTTCTAACTTCTCTTGACATTAACACTGTCATCATTTCATCTATACTATAATCTTTTGAATATTCGGTCATGCTATTCCCTTCCTAATTGAAATTTATTCATCATTTTCTGATAACCACATTTTAATTGCAGCTTTTACAGACCTTCTCATTTCAATCGAAAAATCAGCCCCCATCTTGCGAAGGTATATATCTTGCCCAAGATTTTTGGCATTTTTCTCAACTATTTTTCTATCTGAATTCTGAAACATTTCAGTTAATTCTTGCTTGTTTAATCTTTTATATTTATTTTCGAAATGGATGAATTTTTGAGGAAAACGTGATGTTAAAGGAATTTTCTCTTTATTTCCTTTTGGGTAGCCAAAACAAATCATTGCTATTGGAAAAACCCAATTTGAGAGATTAAACATTTCTCGATGGATCTCATAATTTTCCATAATATCCCCAATATAACAAGATCCTATTCCTAAAGATTCTGCAACAATAACCGAATTTTGAGCTGCTATTAGAGCATCGCAAGAAGCGAGTAGTAAATCAGATTCTTGAGGTGTTTGGTATTTTTGACCAATCTCTTCACACAATTCAGGGACGTTACAAATCGAAAAATAATCCCACCAACGTTGCATATCTGCCAAAAAAATCAAAACTAATGGAGCTTTTGCTATATGGGGCTGATTATCGCATGTTTTTACAAGTCTATCTTTAATATTTTGATCGGTGATCTGGAGAATTGTGTAAAGCATCATATTTCCAGCTGTAGGTGCTCTCATTGCTCCATGTATGATTGTATTAATTTCTTTCTGTGTTAACTCTCTCTTACTATAAGCACGAATGGTTTTTCTATTATCAATTAATTCAATTGTTTTATTTATCCCAACCAAATTCATCACTCTTTGTTTTCAGTTTATTAAATTATAATAAGATTTTTAAAATAGTTTTAGCTCCTCCAGTATTTTCTAAGTATTTTGCATGAGATTCTACATCAATAAATTTCTTTTTATATTCAGTGAAATTCATTTTAAGATATTCTTGAATATGTAGAGCATCATATGTATAGTGGTTATAACAACTCGTTGGATGTGCACCGAAAGGCATTTTAACAACCGCATCTGTAGTTTGTTGAGGTAGTTGAGCTTTTCCCGGTAAATATCTAATATCTTCGGTTTCCACTAGTTTTTCGCAAATAATAATCGTTTTTTTTGCTGTTTTTGCCATATCAGCATCCATCCATACAGCCCCTGGGATGTTTCCGTTCCCCGATTCATCTGCATATGGCACATGTAAAATCGCTACATCTAGATCAATCTTCGGAACAGCCATAATCTGAGTCCCCGAGCCAAGTGGATCTTCAATTTGCTTAATATCATCTCTAACCTTTTCTAAATCCGTACCAATAATTCCTTTCAATGGCATGAATGGAACTTTTAAGTAAGATGCTCTTAATCCTAAAGCTATAGTAGCTTCGCTTTCTTCAGTAATCTTTAATGAGCCAGACTCTACTGCTTTTCTATAGTGTGGAGCCATGCCAAAAATCTCCATTCCTACGAAACAGCTCCTTACTTCTGAAACACATCCACCAGCTATTAACATATCAACATCGATTCCCCCGACGAATGTACATACAGTTAAATCTTTTTTGTTCTGCCGTATAATCTCCCGACAACCGCTGATTGCCTTTCTCCAAAAAGAAAGCCCTCCAATCCCGACTAAATCTCCATCATTTACATGAGTTGAAACTGCTTCTTCTAAAGTCATTAATTTACTTGAACCCATTCTTTGATTTCTCCTTTATTTTAATATTTGTTCAGGCTAGGATTTACATGTTTTTCTTTAAAATTTTTAGGATTCTTCTTTTTTAGGGCATGAGAGACCCGTTTTAGCTAAAGTCATCAAACAACTATTACAATAATCACATTCAACAGAGGAACTTCCGATACCTTTTATCCACCTATTTGGAAGGCCTGGTTCTCGAATTAATGGTCTACTAAATGCGATAAAATCAGCATCTCCTTTATTTAATATTCCTTCAGCTAAATCAATTGAATTAACACCACCTACTAATATCAATGGAATATCAATATCCTTTTTAATTTCGTTAGCGTAAGATAAATGATAAGCAGGTTCATTTACACTTCCAACTGCCATTCGACTTTCTGGTATGAATGTAGGCTTCCATCCTATCTCACTTTTCTTTCGCTTAACTGTTTCCCACATGCAACTACTGATTTCTATAGCATCAAATCCTATATTAGAAAGCATCTTTGTAATTTTCTTAGATTCTTCAAGAGTTATACCCCCTTCAAGAAAATCATCACAATTCATTTTAATGAGAATTGGAAAGTCGACTCCTACTAATTCTCTGCTTCTTTTATAAATCTGTTCAACAAACATTAATCGTTTTTCTGTATTCCCACCATATTGATCAGTTCTTCTATTAGTATAGGGAGATAAAAATGCACTTATTAAGTAACCATGAGCTCCATGGAGTTGTACTCCGTCAAAACCGGCTTCTTTAGCTCTTCTTGCTGCTTGGGCAAAACTTTCGATTGTTTCTTTAATTTCCTCTGTAGTCATTTCTCTTGGCATTTTATTTGTAAATCTTTCCAATACTGCGGAAGGGGCAATAGTTTCTTTAACAACATGTGATTGACGACCAACATGAACAAGTTGTAGAACCACCTTACAACCATCACCATTCTTATGGACAATATCCGCTAATCTCTGTAAACCAGGAATAAAATCATCCTTATTAACCCCTATTTGTTTGTTATTAGCTTTCCCACTTTGTTGCACAAAAGAATAACTAGTTATTATTAGTCCGGTTCCTCCTTCTGAAAGTGTTTTATAAAAATCAACTAATTTATCTGTAATTTCACCATCTTCAGCAGCCAAACCTTCATAAGTTGCTGATCTTACAAATCTATTTTTAATTTCTAATTTCCCTATTTTTTTAGGCTTCGCAAACATGGCTTAAACCAATTTGATATAAATTTAATATTTATACAATATTTTTTATCAAATTAAAGAATTTAGGATGGATACACTTATTATTAGAATTAATTTTTTGTTAATACAATACTATCCTAAGCAAATTTCGATTAAAATAAAAATAATAATAATTTTATTATCTAAATCATAAATAATGAAACTAAGAATAGTAATATAAAAAATATATGGAGATAAGATATGGAGAAGAAAACATTTCCCGAATTTAGTTCACATTATCCGCTGCTTCTAACAACATTTATGAAGAGACCAGTAAATGTTTATCCTAATGAGATTGGTGTGGTGTATAGGAATCATATTTCTGGTGAATATCAGCGGTTTACTTGGCTTGAATGGTATAAGCGCACGTGTCGTTTAGCGAATGTTTTTAAAACATTGGATATAAAATCCGGGGGACCTGATGAACCGGGGGATAGGATTGCTACTATGGCATTAAATACCCATAGACACTTAGAGCTTTATTATGCTGCTCCCTGTAGTGGTGCAATGCTCCATCCAATCAATGTAAGACTTGCACCAGATCATATAGTTTTTACAATAAATCATGCAGAGGATAAAGTTATATTTTTTGATGATATTCTTCTTCCCTTATTAGAATCTGTTTATGATCAGATAAAGGATACTGTTAAGAAATTTGTTTATATGTCTGATAAACCTGGATTGCCAGATACAATGATTGAGAACCTTTATGAATATGAAGAGTTGTTAAAACAAGAATCTGATGAATTTGAGTGGCCTTATTTAAGTGAAGACAACTATGCAACCTTATGTTATACTACTGGGACTACCGGGCTTCCAAAAGGTGCCATGTTTACTCATAGAGCTCTATACATATTTACTTTGCACGTCATAGCTTATGGTGGTTTTAATAATGATCCTTCTTATGTACATCTTGGTGAAAATAGAATCCCTTTGATGATAACACCCTTATTCCACATCCATGGGTGGGGTGCACCTTTCACCCAAGTCTTTATGGCGGCTAAGATTGTGCTTCCTGGTACATTTACCGTTGAAGGATTCTGCGAGTTGGTACAAAACGAAAAAGTAACGAGTGTTGGTGTGGTTCCAACAATTCTTGCACTGCTCCTCGAGTATAAGGATCTTGATAAATACGATTTGAGTAGTCTTGTACAGGTGGGTGTAGGTGGTGGGGCTCTACCCTTAGGGTTAAAAACAAAGATCGAGAAGAAGATTCCTGGATTTACAGCAACTTCTGGATACGGTATGACTGAAACGGCTCCAACTACAGTCGGAGCTTTTCCAAAAAAATATATGAAAAACTGGTCAAAAATTAAATTGGATGAAGTCAGAGTAAAGACAGGGTTACCTTATCCAGGACTTGAAGTAAAGGTTGTTGATGAGGATGGAAAACCCATCCCTCATGATAATAAAGCTCTAGGACAAATAATTATTAGGGGACCCTGGGTAATGGAGAAATATTATAAGAATCCTGAAAAAACCTCTGCTGTATGGTATGACGGATGGTTTCATACCGGGGATGTAGCCAAGGTTGATGAAGAAGATTATATTGTTATTGCTGATAGGATGTCGGATATAATCAGAAGTGGTGCAGAAATGGTCCCTACAGTATTACTCGAAAATTTAGTAGCTATGGCTGATTTTGTGCTTGAAGCAACTGTTGTAGGTGTTCCAGATGAAGTATGGGGTGAAAAAGCTATGGCTGTAGTAAAACTTGTGCCTGGTTCTAATAATAATGAAGTAGACTTAATCGAATTTCTCAAAAAAGAAGGTGTAGATAAGGGTAAAATAACTAAATGGATGCTTCCTAAACTCGTAACTATTGTTGATGAAATCCCTAGAACTAGTGTTGGAAAATTTAACAAGATTGCAATTAGAGAGGATTTAGACAAGTTCTTAGCAAAAGCTAAAGACATGCAAATAAAGTAAAAATAGGGAAAAAATAATGAGTACAGATAGAAAACGGTTGAAAGAAGGACTCGTACAAGTTTACTTCGGACGGGGAAAAGGTAAAACAACTGCCGCAATTGGTCAAGGTGTACGTGCAACGGGGCATGGATTTAAGGTATATATGATTCAATTTATGAAAGGGAATTATAAGTATGGAGAAATAGAAGCTATTAAAAATATTTCAAACTTCGACTTAAGACAGTTTGGGAGTCCCGATCTTATAGCAGAACCAAACGATTTTGATAAAAATGAAGGATCCAAGGCACTTGATTTTGCTAAAGAGATTGTCATGAGCGATGAATATGATATCGTGATTCTTGATGAAGTTGGAGTTGCCATCTCCATGAATGTAATCTCCGTTGAACCTGTGTTAGAATTAATAAAAAATAAACCTGAAAAAGTTGAGCTTGTACTAACAGGGGGTCCAAAAATGCACCCTAAAATAAAAGAGATGGCAGATTTAGTGACCGAAATGAAGATGATAAAGCATTACTATTCCTCAAAAGGAATAACCGCTCGATATGGAATTGAATACTAAGATTAATATTTAAAAAAAATGAAAAGAAAAAGTAAAAGAATTACATAAATATTATTGTACCTTCTCCCGAAGTTACTACCTTATCGTCTTGGTTCTTCACTATTGTATCACAGATGATAAATTTCAATTTTCCTTCCTTTTTGGTAAATTTCTCTTTTACAGTAGCGACCGCAGTTAATGTATCACCGAAGAATACGGGAGCAACAAACTTTACTGTTTGTCCACCATATAAAATACCCGGACCAAATAACTTGAACCCTAAAACAGCCGAAATTAATCCCGAACTCAAAGCACCATGTGCTACTTGCTTTCCAAACATCTGAGTTTTTGCGTATTCCGGATTAACATGAATAGGGTTATAATCTCCTGTCACTTCTGCAAATTTCATAACATCTTCTTCGGAAATAGTTTTAGTAAAAGATGCTGATTGACCAATTTCATAATTTTCCCATAGAACTGGCTTTAAATCTGACATAAAATAAATTAATGAAAAAATAGATAAAAATTTTGACTATTATATGAAATAAATTATTGATTTATTGATATAATTGTTTATATGTAGATGTAAATTAAGACCATTCAACCAATCGACGCTCTCCTTTAAGTGCCCTTAAACTGGAAAGCTCTTGAGAAACTTCTAGAGTACCTACATATTTTCCTTCTTCATTTCGCATTGCAAAATAACGGATCATAATGAACTTACCTCCCATTTGTATCCAGAACTCTGCCACATCTTTTTCCCCAGATTTGAATTTTTTTAAAATGTCTTCTACAACATGGACACTATCAGGCGGATGGCACTTTTGAACTTTTCTCCCAATGATACCTTTACTTCGAGGGAAAATCCTATCTTCCGTGTCAGAATAATACGCAACCTCGTCTTTGTCGTCGACAAATGTAATGTCTACAGGAAGAGTTTTTAGCATAATATTAATTTGTTTCTGGGATAGGCTTCCAACATCTATGTTAAGCTTATCTTTAATAGATATAGATTCTACGGGCATGTGAACATCACTGTGGGAGATTGGTTTCCACTTGGTTCCAGGGGTAACACCGAATGCATACCCAATCTCTTCTTCACCATCACGAACGCTCATCCAGTGAGATTCCTCGAATCCTTCCATTATCATTGGAATTAGGATATGTTCCTCTTTATAAATCATATCTTCGATTTGTACTAACACCGGTTCAATCTCTTCTACTTTTTCAGTTTTTAAACCCGTTCTTATCTTGTCGTGAACCGCCCACATCACTTGAGGAGGTCCCGATATCCCAATTTTTTCTAGTATTGGAAACACTTGGTTTTCTTTTCGGGCATAATGAATCTCTACTTGTGCTAGTTTCTTGAATAAACTTAACTTTTCATCCTCTTGCGCTGTTCTGATTCGTCTAATCAAGTTGGCAATTTCGAGGTTCTCTTGAAGATAAGTGTGAACGGGATGGCCAGGTACAGTGTCATAATCTGGTTTTTCATCTAAAGATTCCTTAAATAATGCTACATGTAAATCGCTTAGCTTAGCAATATCTTTGATTTCCAATGCTCCTTCGTTAATTAATTCCTGCTCTAATTGACCAATCTCAGGAGCTGTTATGTCTCCCACCGCTTTTCTGAACATTTCTTTAAGTTCTTCAAATTCACCTCCTTCATGTATCTTTAATAGGATATCTTTTAAGATATTTTTACGTTCTTCATATGTCAATTCTCCACTACTCAATTCAATCGTTTTCTTGATTGTCGAAATAAGTTTTTCTATTGGGATTTTCAACATTTTTGATACCATTTCTATAGTTGCCTTCTTACCCATTGTTTTGCGAGCGATAGGGTTTTTTAAACGTTTTACTTTTGGATTAAGCTTAAAAATTTCGTCGTAGACCTTAGGATACTTATTCAATATTTGCAAAATTTTTGTTTTGTTATTTATTTCCATTATTACACCTTTTAATTGTTATAATCAAGTTTGTTTTTCTTGTATATTTAAAAAATCGCTTTTAATTTATTAAACTTCGTGGAAATATCTTTAATTCAATTCATAAAGAGGATATGATGAAAAGTAAATTAAACTTGCTACTATTATACTACTAAAATACTTATAAGATAGCGTAGACTTAAATATTTGAATCACTTTTATAGTAGTAGGTTAAAATATTATGACACGAAAAATCGATAAAGAAAAATATGAAAGAATTCTTAAGCGTCTTATTAAGAATGAAAGTCAAAAATCAATAGTAATTGCTGAAAAATGCTCTTATGGAACAATTTCGGCAGCAAAACAGTGGGATAAAATGGGAAGACCTACTACTATTACTACTACTAAAAACTTATCAACCAATAGGACTAAAATTGTAGTCTCTTTACCTAACTTTTGGCTTGAACGTTTAAATGAAGACATTGTAGCAGGGATCTGGGTAGATTATTCTGATGCTGTTATTGATATCATCCGGACTTATTTCCGAACTCGGACGGAAGATATTCGGTTAAATTCCCCCGCAATTAGTAAACAACCCGTGGGGCTAAGAAAACAGATCATGGGGGAATTAAATATTTCCGCAAAAGATCGAGATCCAACTCTAAGAAAAAAAATCATGGGGGAGCTTAAAGAGTCCTTTTCACCAGAACAACTTAGAAAATTCTTCAAGACCTACGTTGAAGATGATGATTCGATTCCAAAAGAAAGAGCAAGACTTAGAAAGGAACGCAAAGAAGAATTTATAAAAGAGAAAGAGCGAATTTTTTCAATTTTTAAGGATCAAAAACCAGAGGCATTTGTTTTTAAAAATTACCATGGGGAACCTTTGATAGAAGGAGAATATGATGTCTTAATAGAGTTGGAAAAGCAGATTGGAGAGATTCCTGGATGGGATGGTAATCTTACTCAAGGAGACTATATGATTAAGTCAACTGACATAAAGATGTTTAAATTCAGCTATGTCCTTTTTGGAAATCATATAATTATGCTTAATTTATGTAGTAAAGGTTTAACCTATTTGCCAGAATCGATTGGTCAATTAAAATTTTTACAAACCCTTGATTTGAGAAATAACAATCTAACCGAACTTCCCGACTCTATTGGAAAACTAGAAATTCTGGAAGAGCTTATTCTCCATGATAATGCACTTAAATCCATTCCCGAATCAATAGGGAACCTTAAAAATCTAGGTATCCTCCATTTAGATAATAACGATCTTACAACTTTGCCTGACACCATTTGTAACCTTAAAACATGGCACCCGATTGGATTAACTAATAATAAAATTGGGTCACTCAGTGAGAAAATTCTAAAATGCTACTCTTATGATCGTGAATACGATTTAGATTTAGTAGGAAATCCAATAATGGATACTTTGAAGAATACGAGAAATGTACTGTATAAGAGACGAAATGTACAAGAGACGAAATTATGGAGAATTCGCATGAGAGAAGAAAATGAAAAAAAATTAAAAAAATTGGACCGATAAATCCTCACAAATTTTTGCGGAGCTATCAAACTTTTTATATTAGAACGAACTTTTCTTACTTTAGAAGGTTTAAATTGTATGGAGCTCTTAGAAATCTGAAGAACTTTTAAGAACTGGGAATAATTTCCCACTAGTTTTAATGAAATCTGTTATTTACCTCATTATTTAAACCATATCAAACCCAAATATTTAAATATTCAAGGGGTACTAATATGTATAGTGATTAAAAATGGAATAAGTTTATAGCGATTATCATTTTTGAATTGAACTTTTTTTCTAAGCACTATTTTTTGCTATTATAATTATAGATTACTGCTATGAACTTCACCAAACACTCTATACATTGACTTACTTCAAAAATATATGATAATTAGCTATAAGCTCAATTTTCAGAAGTAGGAGATTAAAAAATTCAATAAAAGTAGCCAGAGTAAGTAGGCTTTATTAGTTCAATTTTGACTAAGTCAAAAGTAAGATCAAGTTTCAAAAGAACAAAATATTATTATAATTTCAATTGTGGAAAAAGGAGATAATCATGGAGAAAGATAAGAAAACAAGGTCAATCGAGAAAATTAAGAGTAAAAACATCAAGGGTTTGTTCCTTCTTCTTTTGTTAGATGGTTTCGGAGGAGGCATGTTAGTTACTGTATATCAGCCATTTATACTAGCTTTTACCCAGTCTATGTTCATAACGGGTGTTTTACAGACAATAAGTATCATTTTATTTACTTTCCCAATGCCATTTATCGGAAGGCTATCTGATCGATATGGTCGAAAAAAAATATTCATTTTGAGTATCCCTCCTCTCATTATTGGATTGGCTTTAATCATAACGGCAAATAATATTTTCATCCTATTGTTAGGAGTAATGATTAACAGTATTGGGGGTGCATTTTTTAATTTATCATTCCAAATGTTTACATCTGAAAGTAGTAAGGAAAATAAAAGAGGTTTCAATTTTGGGCTAACTGTTTTTGGCGCGTTTGTAGGTGGAATTTTTGGTAAATTTTTTATAACCTTTGGACTCTATTCTGATCTTCGTGTTTATATTTTAATTTTTATCATAATTTACGGTTTCGAATGGCTTATTCAAATATTTATATTATCTGATCCTAATCCGGAAAATAATAATCGCAGGGGTAACCCAATTAATTCTGGTGAAGCTTCAGAAAACCTATGGAAGAAAATTCTTAAAAATCCAAAAATAAGAATTATTATTATTTATTTCACGTTAGATGGACTTATTTATGGTACATCATTAGCACTTTACGTTGCAGGATTACGAGATTATTATAACCTCTCAATCGAGAATATAGCATTTATTAGCCTTTGGTTTAATGTTTCTAGTTTTATTTTTCAAATCCCTGCAGGACACATAGCAGATAAGATTGGTAAGAGAAAAAGCTTAATTTTGAGTGAAATTTGTGGAATCGGCTATTTTTCCTTTATAATAGCGGGATTTGTTGCTTGGAATATGGGTTTAAGTTTATTTTTATTTACATTTTTAATAATTGGGGAATTTTTAATGGGCATTTGTGTGTCAATGTTCGTACCCTCCGAAGGAATGACTGTCACCGATTTAGATGAAACCGGAAAAAGAAAAGCAGAATCTCTAGGGATTGTTTCGCTTATAAGAGGTATTGGACATATACCTACAGGAATTATTGCTGGATTTCTTATTGAATATGTAAATTACATAACTCCTTTTGTCATAACAATAGTAGGAATTTTTATTTTAATATGGATTTTACATAAATATTTTCGTGATTAAACCATAATAAAAGAATGAAAGTGAAACACATTATCAAAAAACTCATGACTTGAATTATTTTTGAATCTCAAGCAAATTGAGATGTCATGCTTTGCGTGTAGATATTAGCTATTTGTTATACTTTTCAAATAACAATAGATTTGAAGAATTTATTTATGACTTTTTAATAAAACAATAACTAATTTAATTCTTCAATAATTCAATTCCTTGAATTTCAATTTAATAAATAAAGAAGAAAATATTGGTGAAAATATGGGTAAATTAGCAAGAAAAGTTGGGATTATTGGGGCGGGAATGTCTAAATTTGGGAGACATTTCCCTATTAAACGGAATCCGGACTTATGGGTTGATGCTTGGTTAGATGCCATTAAACGAGTAGACAATGGCATAGAACCTAAAGATGTTGATGCCTGTTATGTAGGGAATTATTCTTCAGACTTATTCAATCATCAAGGACATTTAGGTCCACAAATGGCAAATTTAGTTGGCTTATCTCCAAAACCTGCGCCTCGTATGGAGGGAGCATGTGCAAGTAGTGGTGTAGCATTTCGTCAAGCTATTTTAGCAATAGCCTCGGGCGCACATGATGTGATTGTCGTATGTGGGGTTGAATGTATGAATGAAGTTTCGACAACTCTTGTAACTGATACACTAGCTACCGCTTCCGATAACCTGTTTGAATATCCTGCTGGAGCTACATTTCCAGGTTTGTACGCAGCAATTGCTTCCGCGCACTTCAATAAGTATGGTACTACTCATGACGATTTGAAAAGAATAGCCATCAAAAACCATGAAAATGGTAAAGAAAATCCTTATGCTCAAATGCAAAGATCTATTCAAGATTTAATGGCTAGAAAAGTTAGCAAGCTTGAATCTGAAGGTAAAGATCTACCTGACTGGAAAGATGAGATGGATTATTTAAATAGCTCATCTAATCCTATGATTGCGTCTCCGTTGAGGTTATTCGATTGTTCACTGGTTACAGATGGTGCTTCATGCGTATTTTTAGCTGCTGAAGATGTAGCAAAAAACTTTACAGATACACCAATTTGGATATCTGGAACCGGTCAAGGGAGTGCAGCTCTATCTTTACATGATAGAGAGGATTTAATGAGTTTTATTGCCGCAAAAGAAGCAGCACGACAAGCATATGATATGGCGGGATTAAGACCAAAAGACATGCAAATAGCCGAAGTTCATGATTGTTTCACAATAGCCGAATTGATTGCTTTAGAAGATCTAGGCTTTTATGAAAAGGGCAAAGCTGCTGAAGCTATCAGAAATGGTGAGACTAAAAGAGATGGATCATTACCAATTAATACCTCGGGGGGCCTTAAATCAAAGGGTCATCCTGTAGGTGCTACTGGTGCTGCAATGGCTGTTGAAGTCTTTAAGCAAATGCGGGGCATAGCAGAGAGAGACAGACAAGTGAAGTTTGATGTAGAAAGAGCATTAACTCATAATTTAGGAGGATCTGGAGCTACATGTGTTGTTACTATTTATGAAAAATAAATTAAAAGGTGAAAACTAAAAATGTCAGAAGAAAAGGAAATTACAATTCAAAATTATCTAGAATATGTAAATAGTAAGAAATTAATGGGTTCTAAATGCAAAAAATGTAGTGCTACATATGTTCCTCCAAGGAAATTATGTACTAAATGCAATTCGACTGATTTAGAATGGGTAGAGATGTCTGGTATGGGAAAACTTGCGGCCTATTCTTGTATCGGAGTAGGAACATCTTTCATGGTGGATAAGGGTTATTCTATGAAAAAGCCTTACTGTTTTTCAGTTATAGAACTTGATGAAGGACCTATGATTTCTGGTCAATTAATTGGTGTTGATGAATCTAAGCCAGAATCAATATCAATTGGTACCCAAGTAAAACTTTCCTTCATTGAAACAGAATTAACGGGTGAAACAAGAGTAGATTTAGGTTTTGAACCAATCTAAAAATTAAATTTTCATTTTTATTTATTAATATCTTTGAATATAAAATATCTTGGATATCGTTTAGTATGGTATTGTTATTATTAAAATGCTTGATCCTGAATAAATACAATTTGGCGCTTTTAATTAATTGAGATTAAAAGGTACAAATGAAAAAATGGTGTAACAATAAAAACTTAAGGGAGACCTAAAAGCTCCATAATTAACGACTCATAAGATCTATCATAAACCTTTGCGATCTGAGTCAGACTTGCATTTTTTCCGCTATTCGGATTAATTCTAGCTAGATATGGAATACCATTAACATCTATTGGATATAAGTTATTATTAGAATCACTAATGACATCAATCCTAGCTAAATCGCGTATTCTAAAAGTATCATAAAGAATTTTACCCAATTTAAATAATTTATCATAAAGATCTAAAGATTTTACAGCCTTTCTTTTAAAGTGCTCTTCTTTCATATCCATATCATAAACTTTTCCTAATGGAATTCCTACTTCGACTGGAAATATTTCTGGTTTTCTCCCATTAATTAATATTTGAAACTCTTTTTTACCCTCTAAAAACTTTTCAGCAATAACATCACTGTAATGCTCTTTTAAAACCTTAATATGTTCAATTGCTAAATGAATATCTTCAAAAACAGCTATACCTTTACTGGAATAACTTTGAGATGGTTTTAAAATTATTTTTTCATGTCTGTTGAGAAATTCATTTAAACTATCAAAATTATTTACATCCACTCTTATAAAAGGTAAAACTTCAATTCCGGAACTCTTTAACTTTTTTTGACATAAAATCTTATCGTACATTAAATTCATTGTATCACTAGAACTCAAATAATGTGGAATCTTCAATTTTTCAAGTTCAACAAAAATCCATTTTTTCTTACCACTATTAGCTAAATTATGATAAAAATCACAAAAAACAATATTTGCACCAGATTTTTTAAAAATGTTAGATAATTTGGAAAAATCATTTCCTATCTCAAAAAAATGAGTTTTAAAATCAATTTCATTCTTTTTCATGACCTCAATAACATAAGACATCTCACCACTATACCCCCGCTTAAAATCAATATCTCTTTGTTTTTCATCCAACCCAAGCCATAAAGGACTTTCCCTTCCTAAAAATAAAATCTTAACGCTCACTTTTATCAGCAATGCATTATATATTTTAAAAACAATGATTTTAACCGAGACTTTTAAACACTGTTAGAACATCAAATCTTGATTATTCCTAAACTTTTATTTATTTCATAAGGATTTATAGTAACTCTTCGAATGTATTCCGGAAGAATGCTTAATCCCCCATCTGCAATCTCCAAGAGTATCGGAACAACTTGAATACTATAGCGCTTTGAAATTTCTATTGGATCAAGTCCTGGCCAGCCCCAACAAGAAGTATGGATCACATCATTTACTACAAAAGAAATATCATCTATATTTGTCGGATGCATCGTTTCAATCGGTGATTGACCTTCAGGATTGGATATCAAATCAAGTATTACTGATCCAGGCTTAAAAAGGTTTAACATCTTTTTAGTAATAAGAATTGTTTTACCACGTAGTTCCATTGGCCAGTTAATCCCATTAACTAATATATCTGTTCCTGGTATATGCTTCTTCATTTTGTAAAAGTCTTTTTTATTAAGAATTGTAACTGAAAGAAAATTTCTTGCGGCAAATCTTATTGCTCCCCAGGCTACAGGACCATAACCCATTACTTTCACCACACATTTTAATGGATTTTTATGTTTTTGAGCAGCCATCCACAATTCAAGACCTTTCTTCATACCAAGATATCCTGTTTCATGAAGTGCTTCAATCTTGCGATCTCCAAAAGAATTTTTAATTTCTTCCATAGGTATGGCAAAAATGTTATGTTTCTTTAATAAATCTCTTAGATTGCGATTGCCAGGAAGATGAAGCATTGAAAAAATTGCTGATCCAGGCTTCATAAGCTTGAGTTCTTCTTCCACTGGTTCTTTAAGTCTCACAACAATATCGCATGTATAAACCTCGGTTTTATTTACTACTTGAACATTAACTTTCTGGTATTCTGAATCATCTATTCCTATCCCTTTTCCCGCACCACTTTCGACTAAAACATCATACTTATCAGAAAGCTCTTTGAGTTCTTGAGGTCTTATAATGACTCTCTTTTCTTTTGGTCTATTTTCTGCAGCAATTCCAATTCTCATGAAAGAAGAAACCCCTTAATTTTCATTATGAAATTATAAATCAACTAAATAATTGTATAGTGATTAATAATACAAGTTAATGTCTAAAATTACTAAATTGTTTGTTAAATTTTCCCTAAATACTTTTTTACTATAAGAGATAAAAACTTAACATGAAATCTTTAAATTTAGTGATTCAAGCCATGTTCTAAGTGTAAATATATAATAATATGCTTTATATATAAATATAACTATTCCAATTAAAGAAAAAATCGATTTTTTAATCAATTAGATTAATATATGACTAAAATAAATTGGTCTTAAAAATTATAAAATTCTCATCAAAAAGAAAGAGATTCCAGTCTTAAGTATTAACCTTTCATCCAATTTTAGGCCATTGACAACTATCTACTGAGAGTATTATAAAGTTCGCTACATCTGATGCAAAAGAAAACACAACTTTCCATTAATTATGTGTTTCCTTTCTTTAATTCCTGATTTAAAAATCAATTTTTTGTATTTCTACTTAAGCTTCTTTATCATTAAAACAATCAAACCTATAAAGGCCATAAAGCCAGCACCATAAATGATTGAAAGTATATCAGACTCGGAGAGGACCTCTGTTGAAGGTGTGTCTAACACATAACTAACTATTCTTTGTCCTCCATAAGTAAATTCATAATATGCAAGGATACCATTAGAATTATATTTCACTTTAATGTAAAGAGCATAAGAATTGCTTTCAAATCCTTGAGCTGGCACATTTAATGAATATCCATTAGATAGTACTGTAGCAGAAATGTTATTATAAAGCCCTCCTCTTGAATTCATTAAACCAAGAAATTCTGTAATAAAATCTCCCCAGTTAATAGTTTTTGGTGCAAAAGGAACTTCCATAATGCCATATACACTAAAAGCTAAAGTTAAATTTAATGTTTGTCGCAAGAAACTTGATGTATTATTCGCTATATTCCAAGTTCTATTATATTCTGATTTATAATTAGATCTTTTAGGTATTATATATCCCGTTGTTGCATAAATGAGTGTGGTTGTGATTGTAGTATTATCAAATGGGGTGAGAAATGCACTAGTTTCTTCATTACCTATATCAATGAGATTAAAAGGAAAATGTACTTCAAGGATATGTTGGGGTGGATCTGTGTATATCCTGACCCAATCAAGGTAAACTTTTGTCATGTTATAAAATTGTCCTAATGACCAGAGATTACCTAAAGATTCTTCGAAGTAATCGTTAAAGTAGTAATTCCAACTTGGTTGATATATACGGAGCTTCCATTTATAATCATCTCCATAATTCAATCCAACATAAGATTCTTGAGCTGGAGAATATTTAACGAAAGGAAGAAAAAGTAACAATCCTATGATAGTTAGGCTTATTTTTTTTGTCTTTTCCATTTCTCTTTAACCATATCTTTTCCAATTGATTTTTTGATTTGATAATGTACACTATATTTATAACTATTTTAGAAAAATCCCAGAAAAGATTTTATATAATATAGTTGTAGTTTATAATTTAACTTTTTTATTATCATTGTTAGAAATCAGTCTTCAGTTAAGAACAAAGAATAAAAGATATTATTTTTTTCGAATGACCAATTTTTAATCTTTGATCACCATCTATAGAGGGCATTAAAGAAGTTTTAAATCTTACATTATCTAAAGACTGGAACCAGAATAGAATTAAGAATTGAATTTGTCTAAAATTATCTATTTTTTTTCTTCTTTTTAATACGTTCTTTTGCATATCTATCCCAAGTAAGAACTCTTTCTGCCCATTTATTGTGTGTTTCATTCCTTTCTTGATTTCTTGATAGTTGATCTAAAAATAGCATTACTTCTCTCATTTTCCCTTTGATGATGTTTACTGCAGCTGGGCGTGTAAATACAGGTTCCTTATATTTTGCGTCCGCCCATTGATGGGCTTCATGAATGAGTTGATCTATGAGAATCATTTTTTCTTCGGGAGATCGAGCTTTTGGTAGTTTGGCGACAAAGTTTTCAAAAGCATGTAATGCTGTACCCCCATGAAGTTGTTTTCTCTGATAGCTTTTAAAATACGTTCCCCAAGTGGTCTCCCATGAACAACTCTTGCATTTAAGAGTTTCTTCCTTATTCCATTTATGTAAGATTATATTCTCGCATTTTATACATTTAACTTTACCTTGGCTCGCCTCTGTTACAGTCATAATATCCTGGCATCGCATAAAAAAACTAAAGGCTACGTCATCTATTAATTCCTCATCAATTATACCCTTAGCATCTTTTTCATATAGTAGGCGAATTTTCTGTTGGGAAACTCTCGGTGACCATTTAATCATTTCACTCTCTGAATTCACTACACTTCACCCAATTTTAGAACTTTGACCCCCATCTACAGGGAGTATAACTGAAGTAATAAACTTCGCTTCATCCGATGCTAAGAAAAGTGCTGCATTAGCTGTATCCCATGCATCCCCCATTCCTCCCTTTAGTGGAACCATACTATTCCGCAATTTTATTAGATCCTCTTTACTCATCCCTCTGGCTTTTGAAATTCCTTCTATAGCCATCGGAGTATTCATTAAACCTGGCATGATAGCGTTAACTCGGATACCATTCTTGGCATACTTCATAGCAAGTTGATGAGTTAAGGAATTAACTCCTGATTTTGAAATTTTATAAGCTACATATCGAACAGCACTAACAGCTGCTACAGAAGAAATATTTATTATTGAACCACTGTTCTGTTTCTCCATCACAGGTAAAACATATTTACAAACAAAAAACATTCCCTTGAGGTTTACATCGAAAATCTTATCCCAGACCTCTTCACTCAGATCGACTACCTTCCTATCTCCTGTGCCCGTACCTACATTATTTACAAGTATATCGATTTTACTATAAACCTCAACACATTTATCTGCTAATCTCTGACAATTATTTTCTTGAGTAATATCTGCTTCAAATACAAAAGATATTCCCCCTTCCTTATCTATCATTGATTTGGTTTCTTTTGCGGCATCAAGATTTTTATCAACTAGCATTATCTTAGCTCCTTCACGGGCAAAAAGTATTGACATTGCCCTTCCATTCCCAATTGTATCTCCAGGTTGTTGTCCAGCTCCAATAATTATTGCTATTTTTCCATCCAAACGTTTTTTCAATTTAAATCTTCCTTCCATAATTATTACAATTATAACTTCTTTTAAACTATCTTTTAAGAAAAATTTCTGATATTAGGAGTTCAAGAAAAGGAAAATCCTTTAATTCAAGCACTTGACTTTTGAGAGATTTACTAATAAATATCTTATTTTTGATTGTATATTCTTTTAATCTTACCCGAGTTATCTTATCAAATGAATTTTTGACATAACTTTACTGCTTCTCGTGGATCTTTACCAAAGGCATCAACACCTAATTTATCCGCAATTTCTTTTGTGAAGGCACTTCCTCCAATAATAATTCTTACTTTGCTTCTCAAGTTTTCCCTATCTAGTAGTCTAATAATATCTTTTACAGAATCAATCGCTATTGTTAGAAGAGCTGATAACGCCAAAATTTTAATTTCTGGTTGTTTAACGGCTTCTATAAATTTTTCAGGTTTTACATCAACTCCTAAATCTTCAACTGAAAATCCTGATGCTGTTAATATAGTTTTTACAATATTCTTACCAATGTCATGAACATCTCCTTGAACTGTCCCAATTACAACTTTTCCCTTACTCTTAAGGACGAGATCTCTCTTCTCCAAAATTGGTTTTAATTTTTGAAAAGCATTTTCAAAAATATCACCACCGGTTATCAGTTCTGCTAAGAAATATTCTTTTTTCTCAAAAAATTCTCCAACAATTTCAACGCCTTTAGAGAGTCCATCTATGATTTTTAATGGATCAGTTCCTTTTTCAATGTCTTCTCTCACAATTTCTAATACTTTAGTTCTGTCTAAATCTGCCATTGCATTTACTAATTCTTTATTCATTAAAGTCAACCCTATTAAATGTTCAATTTAATTATCTTCTATAAAAACCATATTTCATTACACAGTCTTTCATAGCTTTCAAATTTGCTGCGGGAATTTCATCTGGTAAAACACACGAAGAACCCAACATATACCCACCCCCCTCCATACATCCCTCTATTTGTTTCTTACAATAATCTTCGACTTGTTTGGGGCTTCCTCTACCAGTAATCTGTGGTGGAACATTTCCCATTAAACAGGCTCTATCCCCTAAAATTTCTTTAGCTTTGAATATATCTGTCAGATCTAAATGAAACATAATTTTACCTTTGGGGAATTCTGTAAAATATTCTAAAACATCAGTGTAATCATTATCTATGTGAAATTGCACAATAAAATCGTTTTTAATTATGTATTCAGTAATTCTTTTAATATGAGGCCAGAATAATTCAAATTTCTTAGGAGATATGAAATTTGTGGCAATCCTAGAAAAACCAAATAAGCACATTTGTGTAATATCCTTACGTCTAAACGCTTGAAACTGGAGATCCAATGTTTTTAGCAATTCTTCTTCAGTCGCTTCACATGCTTCTATAACCTTTTCAGGAATTTCAACTACATCTATTAAAAATTTATTAAAACTTCTTAAAAACGATATCATATCAACAGGGGGTTCGATGAAAGCTTCGGAGAGATTCATGACATCCATTTCTTTTAGCCAAGTTGCTGTATCTAGATTAGAAAACTCACCAAAAATTTTACCGAAATCATTTTGGAGCTCAGGTCTTCTCTTAAATGAGTCAAATCCGTTTTGAATTACGAGATCATAATCTTCCCGCTTCATTATTTCCCTTTCATGCATTTGTTCTGGAATATTTCCTTTGGGGAGCGTCCAATCAAAATAGACTTGACTATGGGAATTGGGTATAGGTGCATAATAACCAAGTATAGGAGAACAGCCTGAATAAATATCAAAGCCACCAAACATTTCCCATACTCTTTTTACAGCCTCAAAAGATTTTGGTATATTAAAAAAAAACTCCTCAATTGTCATTCCAGTTAACCTTGCCTGAGCACAATGAAATGCGGGAGTAAAAGGAACGCGATCAGGCTCTTTAATAGCTAGTGCTGCTTCTACCCTTTCTCTGGGAGTCATTGTCTCATTTTCATGCATCTTTAAGGGCATAATATCATCTGTTATAATATTT
>Ga0209976_10000326_pt1 | contig 33963 bp, 68 predicted proteins | sample SumtaG_FD_182806 | JGI IMG/M metagenome (GOLD analysis project Ga0209976, IMG submission 182806) | Deep subsurface microbial communities from Indian Ocean to uncover new lineages of life (NeLLi) - Sumatra_00157 metaG (SPAdes) (version 2) | ecosystem: Environmental > Aquatic > Marine > Oceanic >...
GATTCCCCCAACTGTCAAACCTTGCCCCTTTTTATCGTCCTGTAGTGTAATGGTAGCACGCTAACACGGTCTTCATTACTTGCCCCCCTGCCGGGGGGCCGACCGGAGAGCGTTATCGAATGTTAATCGAGCGGACTGGGTTCGAGTCCCAGCAGGGCGGACTTAGATGAGCCGAAGGTGATGGGTTATCCAATTTGCAAAATTTGACAACACCCATCGCTACCCCTTGCTCATCTTTAACATATCAGGGGTCCTCGGTGCTAGTTAGGAAGCTTCATCTTCGGCCCCACCTTTATCAGAGGAAGAGTAAACGCATGATTGATTTGTTCAAGATTATCGTTGTCTGTGCAACACTTACTGCTGTTGTCACAGGGGGAGTTTTCCTCTTGGGTAAGTTCCTCAATTTCATTCTTCCTTGAACGAGCCGCAGATACTAGGTTATTGGTTAATGAAGCGGTAAACGCTTGAGGGTTTCGATACCCTCTCCCTAGCATCACTATTTGCTCGTTCTTTTTCACTGTACTCAGGCGCGAACCATGAAGAAAGCAAAACCCTTCAAAGCGGAACATATTCACGGGTACATCAACTCATTGGAGAGAAATCTTGAAGCGTTGGTGCTGGATCGTCCTGGGACTGAAGAGGCGATTGCTTTCGCAATCTTTGTCTATGATCGAATTCTGAAATTAGACGATGGACTATGGCTCGCTATGTGTGGCTGGCACGGTGTGGTTAAGCCTCTAATGGTTAAGGGCATCAAGTTTGATGCCGAGCGACCCTTGCCTGGTCTACGCCGACTAACTAAGGTCTATGCCATGGCGGCCCAATACCTTCGGAGAGTGAAAGATGCCCACAACCAAGGAAATTGACACTGCGATTGCGGCGTTATCGCTGGTAGCCTATATGGTCGTTCAGATATGCTGTCTTGTCGCTTTAGAACTGTAAACCGCTCGGCCAGATGAGCCGAAGGCGCTGGGTTATCATAAAGCACTTGGGCCCCCATCGCTACCACTTGCTCATCCTTTTTACTGGAGTAGAGATGCAGATAGAGATTGATATTGGACGACTTTCTGGTGACGAACAGTATCATTTAGCGAGGGGGTTGGAAAAATTGGAAAATCCAAGTCCATCTTGTAAGCAGGCTTTGACTATGTTGAAGCAGCTTGCAACGGAGTCTCTTAACGAACATTTGAGGAAGTATCCAGTCGACTGGATCTAAATTTGGTTGAGCCGAAGGCGCTGGGTTATCATATAATCACTTGAACTCCCAGTGCTACTAACTTGCTTACCTTTTTCATTGGAGAAGAGAATGCCTGACTACGCACGTCATTTGACACACCCGCCGCAGAGTGAACCGGCCTTTGGTCGCGAGCAAGTTAAGAATGACGCTGGTGGGTACGTCTTTGAGATCGACCCATTTGACGCCCTTGACCGATTCTTGATTCTCGGTTGTGAGACTGGAACGTACTACGCTAATGAGTCGAAGATGACTCACCGCGCCGCGTCCATTGTTCTGAAGTGTGCGAACCTTGACCCACAACGAACTGTGAGCGCGATTGTCGCTGCTAGTGCGCGTGGTAAGGCGATCAAGAATGATCCGGCTATCTTTGCTCTGGCTCTGTTAGCCGGCCAAGCTGGTAACGAAATGTCGAAGCGGGCTTTGTGGGCTTTGAATGATGTGTGCCGAATCGGTACTCACTTGTTCAATTTTGTGGGCCAAGTAACTCAATTCCGTGGTTGGGGTAGGGGACTACGAAAAGCCGTCGCTGGTTGGTACACATCAAAGGAGCCACGGGATCTGGCATATCAAGTGACGAAGTATCAACAGCGGAATGGTTGGTCGCACCGTGACTTGCTTCGCCTTTCGCACCCGGTTAGTGAGAAGTTGAATCCCTTGTTCAAGTATATTGCCCTAGGGACGGGTTGCAACGCTCTGTTTGATGAGATGGTAAAGCCCTTTGTACTCACAGATCCAAAAAAGACGCTTGACATGGATACGTTTGAGTACCTCCGCGCCATTGAAGCGGTAAAGATCACAGAGACAGAGGATTGGGTAGTTGAGAGAATCCAGAAGTTCGGACTCGTTCGTGAACACATTCCTACCAAGTGGCTTAACTCACCTAGGGTGTGGGAAGCACTGCTTGAACGGATGCCTTTTACGGCACTGATTCGCAACCTGGGCAAGATGACTAACATAGGACTCATCTCACCCTTGTCTGATGCGACTAAGCTGGTGTGCGAAAAGCTTTCGGATGATATCCCTCGCGTCCACCCGTTTTCGATACTGCTGGCTCAGACTACTTATGCTGCTGGCTGTGGCGTGCGTGGTAGGCTCACTTGGACGCCCAATCAGCTTGTTGTGAATGCGTTAGAAGACGCCTTTTACCACTCCTTTGAATCCGTGGTGCCTGCGGGTAAGAACTTCATGCTTGGCATCGACGTATCAGGGTCGATGGGCTGGCGCGGCTTTGACTACATGGGCAGCATTGCTGGAACTCATATCAAGGCGTATCAGGCGGCGGCTGTGATGGCTATGGCTCAGATTAAGACAGAGCCGTGGTGCTATCCGGCAGCCTTTTCTGGTCGCGGCAAGTTGACTCCGCTTTCATTATCACGGAAGCAGTCGTTGGATACTGTGCTGGCCGAGATGCGGAAGATTCCGGTTGGTCCGACTGACTGTGCTCTGCCAATGATCTATGCGGCAGCAGAAAAGTTGCCAATCGACACGTTTGTGATCTACACAGACAATGAGACGTGGAGTGGGGACGTTCATCCGGCCCGCGCGTTAGAGGACTATCGACAGAAGATGGGTCGTGACGCGAAGCTCGTGGCGTGTGGGATGACGGCTACGAACTACTCTATAGCTGATCCTAAAGACCCTGGGATGTTGGATGTAGTCGGCTTCGACGCTAGCTGCCCCGCCATCATCTCCAAATTTGCGAAGGGATGAGTAAACGATGGGATTTCCGTCAAGTAAGCACATTCAAGAGTTTGTGCGGGGTAAGACGATTGAGTGTCTGGAAACTTCCGCTGGAGGGGCTGTGATTACACTTCGCTTCACGGATGGTGAAATGTTAAGGTTAGTGACAGCAGCACAGACACCTCAGCGTCCAGGCATTGAAACCATTGCAACTCCTTTTGGGCCGGGCGGTGTTGTGAAACAATCGGCGGAAATATTGACCAGAGTGTAGCTCAGCCTGGTAGAGCGCGTGGTTTGGGACCACGGGGTCGGAGGTTCAAATCCCCCCACTCTGACTCAAGGAGATACTTGATGCCATCTAACTCCCCTAAGTATACTGTTTGTTTGACTCTGTCTGGTTGCAACGCGGTTGTGATTGACTGGACACCCGAAGAGGCACAATTGCGTGCAAACATAATGGACAAGGACCAAAGAGACTGGTCGAAATCTAGTGTCCAGATAATCGGGAGAGTTAGCAGAACTAAGACGAGTCGAGTTCTTGCGATGGAGGGTGAGTTATGATTGGTAAAGTTGCGAAATGCCAGATGGGGCTGACTGGTTTAGTTCTCCGAGTCCTCTCAGGGAAGCTGGGACCAATTTATAAAGGCATCTGTCTTGATCCAGGCAGCGTGGGGCGACCGTGGCAAAGCATCAAACCCGAATGGATCGGAACTCTTGATGATTGGGTTGAGCTTCGTCACACTGAGCTTGTAAAGCTAAAGCGGGAGCCTATGAATGGCACACCGTGGGAAAGCTTGGCTCGTTTAACATCTGATACTCCTACTACAAGGAACCTGACATGACTCTTGCTAAAACTGTTGCTGGGATTAAGCGAAACACCGGTCTTCTCGGCGAGATCCGGGATGCCTCTGATTTTCGCATCTCTTTTAAGACTAAGGACGGTTGGAAACGACTTCGTCTCCCCGCCGACTTTGCGGCCACTGTCCGGTACGCCGCGGGCAAGGTGGTCTCAGATCGACTGGATAAACTCGTCCCCGCCGCCGTAGAGGCCACGGTAGACTCAGCAATGGGGTCGCTGGTCGAGTTGCTTAATAAGAAGTAGTGTTGATGGCAGCGGAGATGGGGAGGGGTTAGTTGGCCGCGACTAACCTCTCCCTTGATGGTATTCCTATGGCAACAATCAAAGTAATAAAAACGACTCATTACGAACTTGATCTTGATGGTCACAGGATAGGTGAGATTACTTCAGAAGAATGTAGGCGGCGGCGAGGAAAGGATTGTGTGATTGTTGCGGACTGTGTTATTTTCCCGGGAGGCAGTCTTACAAAACGTACCGACCCTTCTCAAGCCCCTCTGACGATTTACAGGGATGAGCAAATACATGTAGTCCCTGATTTTGAAACTTGCGAAGCTCTCAAAGAGGCGTTAGACGCGGGAGAGACGGTAACTATTCACCGACCTAGTGGTCCTCTTGAAAATGCTCGCATGGTAACAATAGAGGGTCCGTATGGGCCTGTTTTTCGCAAGTGGTACGCTGAAGTACACATTAGTGACGGTAAGATCAAAAAGATAACGCGCAACTATCCAGAAGGAAGCTAGCATGTCACATGATAAAGTTTGGTACTTTGGTATAGCAGCTTTGGTCTGCCTAATTGTGTTTTTAACAGTTGGCTCACTTATTACAGGGTAACATGATTATGTCAGAGAATCGTAAGCTTCTATATTGGTATGTACTGTCCGTAATTGCCATCCTCGGGGCGTGGATGTACTTTGTTTCGTAGTAAGGAGTTGTTATGCCCAGCACTGTTGAACGATTGACTCGAATGCAACTCATCAGCCCGCCTTCTTGGCTGGTTGCGAACGTGATGTATGAAACCATCATGGGATCGGTCGCATTCGGAGTATCCACTGATATTTCGGATTTCGATACTGTTGGTTTTTGCATCCCTCCAAAGGACATGGTGTTCCCTCACCTCGCTGGGCGGATTGAAGGGTTCGGGCGACAGAAGCAACGATTTAGTTGCTACCAGAAGCATCATGTTCTTGTGCAAGATGAACTAGGGGGTAAGGGTCGTGTTTATGATCTTAATGTCTACAACATTGTTCATTACTTTCATTTGTGTATGGAGAACAATCCTAACATGATTGCGACTCTATTCACGCCTCAAGAGTGCGTGCTGCACAGCACGAAAGTAGCAAACATGGTGCGAGACGCCCGCCGCTCGTTCTTACATAAAGGGGCCTGGCATCGCTTTAAGGGCTATGCTTATAACCAGCTTCATAAGATGCGAACGAAGGAACCTGATCCTGATAGTAAGCGGGCTGAAATCGTGGAGCGTCATGGTTATGATGTGAAGTTCGCCTATCATATTGTTCGCCTTCTCAGTGAGATTGAACAAATCTTAGCAGAAGGTGATCTTGATATCAGGCGTAATCGAGCCCAACTGAAGGCTATTCGGCGGGGCGAGGTTCCTGAAGAGGAAATACTTCGGTGGGCCTCTGAAAAAGAGAAGAGTCTGGAAAAACTCTATGAAGAATCGAAGCTCCCTTATGGACCTGATGAAAAAGCGATTAAGCGACTTTTGCTCTCGTGCTTGGAAGAGCATTGGGGTTCAATTGACAATTGCGTTGTCACTGATGATCTTCCTGTATCAGCTTTGCGTGAAATTGCTGATGTGATTGACAGGAATAGGCGTTTGCTAGGGTAAGCTATGAAGTTCATTTTTGCAAATTGCAAAGTATGTAATCGCGACGTTTTCGATGAAAAGGAGTTGGTTACTTTCCAGAGTTTACGACCCTTGCATTTGGAGCGGGTTGATCTTGAAGGCCAACAGCCTTGGACCGGTATGCTTTGTATTTGTTTGCAATGTATGCGTGCTATTAAGGAAGCCGATGGACAGGATTCTTGCTAGATACTATAAAGGTATCATAAGTCGTGGTGGCGGCATAATTACATGCCGTGACCACTTAGGCGTGTTTGTGGCTAAAGCGGAAAATGCGAAGCGCTGCCCACCGGGTTGGGTCTTTGTGGATGTAGACGCAGCGACTATCGAGATAATAGAGGAAGCGGTAGATTGCGTAAAAGCGGGCCGTAAAGAATGGCCAGGGGGAGGGTGGAAATGAAGTTTGAATGTCCTAAATGTAGCGGCAATGTACTCCATGAGATAGAGTCCGCCCCTACCGTTACTCGCCGTGTTGAGAGCATTGATTTAACAGACTGTTGTACTAAGTATACTGATTTTTGGATCAGTTCGCACGCGAGAATACGTTGGCTTTGTGGCAACTGTAAGTACGAATTGCCTGTGAGAAACGTTTCACAACTTGTTGATTACCTAGAGTCGCAAAGACTTGAGATTGCGGAGTGCGGGAGATTGCTGGGGCTCGATGCAACATAGATGCTCCCACTGTGGTGGACTGTTGGAAGGCAAGAAGTCAATAGAGGCAATTTACACTGTTGATTTGGGTGGAAGTATTGGTAAGACGCCCACACGGGTGTGCGTCTACCAGCGGGCTTGTAACAGATGTGGGGTATGGGAAACGCGGAAACGATATAGGCCAGTTTCCTCACCACATACTTGGAAGTGGGAGGAAGTTCACGTTTTGGAGATACACGATGGCTGATAAATGTTCTAACTGTGAGGGTACATGGGCAGAAGAGAATGCCCCATTGACCGGCACACAGCGGCGACGTTGTGAAAGCTGTGAATCAGTACAGGTACGTACGCAGTATGGACTCAGTTCTCTTCCGTCCCACTGGCAGTGGGAAAAGAGAAATCGTGAGTTTGAGACGCTGGATAAGTGCCGTTGTTGCAACGGTTTCTTCATAGAGGGGAAACCAGTAATAGCAGATTGTGGTGGCCACTGGGTCAATATACAACATCGGCGCTGTAACAAATGTCAGTTAGCGGATGGTCGAAAGCAATATAAACCTCATGGGCGGTGGACAGATTGGAAGTTATACGAAAGTCCGCCACATGTGGGGGAGATGCTTGAGGCCATGAGGAAGCAATTTCACGAGAATCGTGAGAAGTATCGGGTCAAGTCATTTGAAACTCTTTGTAAGCAACTATCCCGCGCACACATATTTCGGAGGTAACTAGCTATGTTCGGAATTGATGTACTTGAATACCGAGATAGGTTAGAGCGCGATCTTATCAACGCCGGCTTCACAAAGCTAGAGAAACCAGCGAACACGGAGGATACTTATCATGTAGGTATCCATCCTGATAATGATTCTGATTTTGACACAACTTTCTGGAGGCCGTTGGTGCAGAAGGTAATAGACTTTATGACTGACGATGAGGTAAAGGAATTTTACTACTTTGACGTGTATTTTGATGAGGACGCACTTAATGTTTCAGTGTCTCCTGGTGACACTGGACGGTGGTAACAAAGAGGTGATACATGCTCGATGTGAATGAATACCGAGACAGATTAGAACGCCGACTCCTTGACGACGGTTTTACAAAGTTAGAAAAGCCGTTGGATACAGAGGAGATTTTCTATATAGCAGTACGTCCTGACGATGACCTTGATTTCGACGTGAATTTTTGGGAGCCTATGGTGCTAGAGGTGATAAGAGCTATGATCGACGAAGGGGTCAAGGAGTTTTATCGCATTGACGTGTATTTTGATGTTAGTCGGTTTAATGTTGATTTGTTTAATGTTATGGTATCCCAGGGTGACAATCCCTGTCCCCGTTTTGTCAGTGAGTAAGCTATGATCTGGTTTACAGCAGACACACACTTTGGCCACACCGGCATCCTCGCGCACCAGCCGGAGCGTGTAAACGCTTTTGGGTGTGTCGAGGAGATGGACACTCAATTGATCGACCAGATCAACTCACTTGTACGCCCAAATGATGAGTTGTGGCATCTTGGTGATTTCTGCTGGAAGGCGAGTAGGGCAGGTCACTACAGGCAGCGGCTTAATGTGCGTAAGCTTCATGTGTGTCAAGGTAACCATGATCCCAAGAGTTTGCGTAACCATGTTTCCAGCCTGCGTGATATGGTGTGTAGCAAGTTCTCTTATGGTGACGAGACTTTTAAGATCCACCTGTGCCACTACCCGCTGTTATCATGGCGGGCGTTACACTATGGCTCGATTCATTTGTACGGGCATAGTCACGGCATCTATGAGGACAAGCTTGATGAGATATTTCCCGGGCGCCGAGCTATGGATGTAGGCGTTGACGCTATGTTTCGTTTAACTGGGATGTGGCGACCGATTTGTTTAGACGAAGTAATTGGGCGGCTTGTACAGAACGAGAGGCTACTGTTGACAAGAGCCGACCGCCTTCCCGGACCATTTGAGAGATCACGATGAGTATCAATGAGACGCAGTATAAGATAGACATGGACGCCCTTCAAAGGGTGTTAGGGATTCTCCGTCCACATACTTCTTTGACTATTACTGCTGAGTCAGTTGTATTGACTGAGTATTATTGTGGCGGGCAGGTGGATTCAGAGATATCGGGCAGTGGCCCAATTGCTAAGAAGTTAGATGCTGTTACTACACGATTTTATGAGGAGTGAGAGATGAATAACGATTTTACTGAATTGATTGTGATCCTGGATGCTTCGGGGTCGATGATGAAGCGTAAGCAAGATGTGATTGGGGGCTTCAATCAACTGATTGATGAGCAACGACTCCAGCCTGGCCGCTGCGTCGTTACGGTTGTGCAATTTTCGTCGTTTGGCAAACAGAGAACACTTGTGAATCGGAAGACGCCTTCTCAGGTAGCTTATTTGACCGACGCTGATTATCGTCCTGGTGGGTGGACTGCTTTACATGATGCTATGGGCAGCGTTATTGACCAAGTAGGCACGCAGCTTTCCTATCTCCCCGAATGGGATCGTCCGGGTAAGGTAATTGTTGCTGTTATCACTGATGGTGAGGAGAACCATAGCCAGGAATATACAGTTAGCCAAGTTCGTGATAAGGTTTCGCATCAACAGGATGTGTACAGTTGGGAGTTTCTTTTCACAGGCGCGAATCAGGATGCTGTTTTGAAAGGTGAAAGCCTTGGCGTTAAGAAAGACTTTTCAGCGACCTATCAGGATTCTAAGGGTGGTTACAGGAAAACATTTCGCGGCATTAGTCTTGCGACGAGTGCTTTACGTCAGGATGATAATCAGGGGGCTTGCCTTGCTATGGCAGGTATTAAGGATTAGGATAAATAAGCTCCAGGAACTCGCTGGGTGCGGGCAGCACTAGACATGACAGGGAACAGTCAAACTTACGTGTGGATCAAAGGCGTTGGGTTCGATTCCCACTGGGGCATTTTAATTATGGAGGGGTAGGATGAATAATGACAGAGTCCCCAGGTTCCCTGGTTTGGAACGTGAATTCATTATTAGCAGAAACCCGTGCAAGCGTGAGCCAACGCGAGAAGAGGCTATGGCCAACTTCATACGTGCCAGCCGCGACTTGTGCGATGCTATTAGGAAGCTTATAGATAGGTGGGAGGACAAACATGACTGAATGCCTAGCGTGTAAGGGAAAGCTTGTAGAACCTTTGTACAATCCTGGTCCAATGCCGCTCTTTGCTCTTAATCTAGCAAGGTCGCGGAAAGTGGCCAAGGATTCTCCTGTATACCCGATGAACTTTTACGTGTGTAACTATTGTGGCCACGTATTCAATTCAGACTTCGATTACGCTAGACTTCCGTACGAGGACGACAGCAACTTGATGTATAATCAAGGTGCTGGTTGGGCGGCTCACATGAGTCACATAGCTGCAATATTGAGCGACGGAAATCGAGAAGCGAAGACGGTTATTGACATTGGCGCGGGTGATGGCGGCTTCCTGGATATAATCAACCAGAGGAATGACGGAACTCGTTGCATCGCTTTTGAACCCGGCGTTGATTCTGAAAAGTGCAGCGCTCGTGGTATTGAAACCTATGCTGATTACTTCGTCCCGCAACGAGACATACGGAAATTCAAGCCAGATATTCTGGTCTGCCGTCACGTCTTAGAACACCTACAAGCTCCCCGAGACTTTGTTGCGGAGATTGCTTATCACGCGGATAGGAATCAGGTTTATCCAACCTTTATCGCTGAGGTTCCATGTATCACAAAAGCTTTGGACACACATCGGATCACTGACTTCCTGTATGAACATGCGAGCAACTTCACTCAAAGGAGCTTGCAGGTCATGTTTGAAAGCGCGGGTTGGTATACGAATTACGATTGCCTTGCTTACAATGGTGAAGTGGCTGTATGGGTTGGACACCCTCAGCATCTTCTCTTGGAGTTTGATAAGCAGGCCAAGGACTTCCGTAACCATACATGGGATGCTGTTTATAACGTTCGCAATGAGCTTGCATCCAGGCGGCTTGCAGGTAAGAGAATTGCTTACTGGGGTGGTACTGGCAAAAGCGCGGCTTTCCTAAACACTTACCACCTCGACGATGATCGTGTAGTGGACTCAGATATCTTCAAAGTAGGACGCCATGTACCTGGCACCGGTCAAGAGATTGAAGACTCGGATGCGTTGTTAGACGAGCCTGTCGATGTGATTGTAATCACAACTCGCTGGCGGGCTGCTGATATCTATGCTGAGATTAAGGAAAAGGGCATCCAGTATAATGAGTTGCTGGTTCTTGATGGCCCATACCTGTGCGAGTATGCAGAGGAGGAGTATCATGCAGATACCGTTGACACAAGGTAAGCTTGAATGGAGTGTAGTATGAGTAAGAAACGTAGGAAGAGTAAAGCATCACGCCAGGTCTCTAAGCAGGATGTGGATTTAGTTCCGCCGATCAGCTTGCCAGAGGATGCAACATCCAATGTGCCAGAGATCAATACGAGTAAGATGTATCAAATGTTTCTCCAGGGCCGGAGTGACAAAGTTTGCGAAGCTATTATCACGATACTAGACTTCTTCGAGAAGCATAACTACAATAGTATCGACGTGGTGGCAATGGCAAACATCAACAATTTTGTTGGCACCGTATTCGCGTTGATGAGTAACCCAGCTTTCAAGATACCCGGAGATAAGTATGGGGTTCCCTTGGTTGCCAAGGCGCATCTATTCGCCAATCTCGTTCGCATCTCGGCGTACGGAACGACAGACTCTATTCTCTCCCACCTGCTGAGCCAGAAGGGAAACTTCCTTAAACTTCTCTTCTTGTATACATCGAGAAATGCAGTTCGCATTCCTGTGAAACAGCTTTTTGACGTGAACGCGAAGTATGCAAGCCTTTGGTACTTTACTTACCCTCTTCCGACCATTGGGCAGATCACGCCGGTGGTCTATGAGAATTTGTTGCGACATGCAACAGAGATGGATGATCGCTATGTGCTTACTGACCATCGCTTGACGCCACTTTATTTCACATGTACCTATCAGAATGATAGGGACGAGAATGATTTAAGGACTAAGAGAATTCTGTGTCGGGAGGCGGCAAAGGTAGCATCTTACATCAAGGTGACGAACACACCGAAGAGAGATAGCATCGCTATAGTAACTGCAAAATGGTTTGAGAATAGTGCTGTCTACAAAAGCAGCGCACCTTTGATTGAGCGATTGCGAAAGAAGTACAGACTGACCTTGATCCATGTAGGCTTTAAGCGACCCAAGGAAATGGTCCTGGAGCCATTCGATCAAGTTCATTACCTACAGTTTAATAACGAGTGGAAACTTCCTACTGAACCGATTGAGAATAACGATTTTCAATTAGCCTATTTCCCTGATATTGGGATGAACGACGAATCCATCTGGCTCAGTAACATTCGCTGGGCGCCGATTCAAGTTACGAGTTACGGGCATCCGGTTAGTAGTTTCAGTGAGTATATAGATTATTTCATCGCCGGCCAAGACTCTGAGGTGCATGAGGATTTAGAGAAGAATTACTCGGAACGCACAGTGTTGATTCCGGGCATCGGCAGCGCCCCGGTGTGGCCTAACTACAAAGCTAAATTCCCTAAGAAACGCTCGGACAAGATGATTGTAAACTGTCCCTGGGGACCAGACAAGTATAACTGGCCCATGTTTCAACTTCTGAAACGAATTGCAGATGAGAGCCGGGAGTCGGTCGAGTTCCAATTGTTTTGTAGCCCGGGAGTTCATCGCTATCAAGCCTTCTTGCCATTCAAAGTAGAAGTAGGGCAACTCCTACCAGATGTGGCGAGGATTCACGCAGACAAGGAGTATTATGCCTACATGGAAGAATCCGAGTATGCAGACTTCGCTCTGAACTCTTGGCCGTTTGGTGGTTACAATACTGTGATCGAATCCCTTTGTTTGCATAAGCCTATGGTAACAATGGAGGGGGAAAAGTTCTATAATAAGGCTTGCGCTTGCTTGCTGAGAAAGGTTGGACTTGGTGATTTAGTCGCCCAGACCGAGGATCAGTTTGTAGAGTTGACTTTGAGACTATTGAATGATCCAGACTTTTTGCACCAGAAACAAGAACGTCTGCGCGGACTCAATCTGCGAGAAGTCTTATTCGATACCGACGAGCCGGCTTACTTCGAGGAAGCAATCGAGTATTTGATTGATAACCATACACAACTTCAAAAGGATGAATCGCGGTCACCGATTATTATTGGGAGAGGGTAAATGTACTATTTTCAAGTCCACCTTACAAACGGGGATGTTTATGTTGTTCGAGTAGAACATTGCGGTAACATGGTATGCGGCGTTGTTGATGCTGAGCGAGAAGCTAGGAGGACAATGGTTAAGTTTTCTGGTGGTAGCGACTTTGTAATCAAGGTCGCATCACTCGAAGATGTGTTATCCCAATTGGTTTTTACTGAAAATATAACGTGCCTCAATTATAGGAGATAGATATGGCGAAACTTACGACGGAACAGGTCAAGCAGATCAAAGAAGACTTAGCTGAGAATAAATTGACACAGCCTGAGATAGCAAAGAAGAATGGTGTTAGCAGGTCCTTGATTTCTAACATTGCTACTGGTCGTGCCTACAAGAAAGTTGAAGGGCCAGATGCGCCGCCCAAGGCGGGCAAGGGGCAAGGTAAGAAAAAGCCAGACTACGATCCAGCCGACCAACGAGTCCTGGAATTAGAGACTGAAGTTGTTCATCTGCGGGATGAGCGAAATCACGCCAGGCGAAAGCTGCAACATGCAGCGAAGACACAGGGATTGTTTAAGGCTGTTGTCTCAGAGATGGAGTCCAAGGTAAAGCCGCTCAGGGGACTTCCCAAAGCTAGGCCCGCATACAAGCCGGGTAAGAAGAATACTGTTGTTGAGCATCTTGTTATGCATATCAGCGATGGGCATCACGATCAAATCGTGACACCAGAAGAATGCGGTGGGCTTGAATGCCATGATTTCCCTGTGAGCGTTTGCCGCGCTGAAAACTACGTTGATACACTTTTGAAATGGACTCAGGAAACTTTAGCTCCTTCTTTCCATTTCCCAGAATTGACGATTTTAGCATACGGGGATCATACCAGTGGTGAGATTCACGGCCATGTGAATCGGTCCTACTTTCGTAACCAGTTTAAGAACTCATTAGCAATTGGACAACTCCACAGCTTAATGTATCGAGACTTGGCTCCTTACTTTGAGGTCATCAATGTGGTGTACGTCCCTGGGAATCATGGCCGTCGTTCTCAGAAGAAGGACTATCACGGCGCACAGAATAATTGGGATTATCTCATAGCGAAGACGGCTGAACTATATTGTGGTGACATGGAAAACATTCACTTCACTATTCCTGATTCCTATAGCATTAACCTTGATATCAGTGGAGTCGGCTTCTGCATTTTTCACGGTGATGATATTCGATCTAATCTTGGTATTCCTTGGTATGGGCTTGAACGACGCCAGCGTCGGCTCATGGGGTTGAACCGTGTACAAGGCGGCCCGCCCATCAAGTATTATTGCTGTGGCCACTTCCATCGCCCTGGGACAACTTCGGAACTTGATGGCGAGTTGCTTATGAATGGTCCTTGGGTAGCAACAGATGCGTATGCTTACAACGCCCTCAGTGCTTACACTGAACCGACGCAACTCATCCATGGCGTCACTCCTAAGCGTGGCGTCACCTGGCGGCTGCCGATTAAACTCAGAACAGAACAAGAACGACATGGACCTAAGCGTTACAATTTGGACTTGTTAGATGAGGTAGGTTAAGATGAGTGATCCTTTTGAAAGACCAGTGAAGGTGGAGACGCTTATTGCAAATTTGCAATATGAGTTGAAAGGGCGTAACGATGCTCGTGTCACAGTTAGTATAATAAGGCGTTTTCTCAATATTGACAGTGTGGGTGCGAGACGTGCTCAAATTCGTCTCATGGAAGATGTTTTTGAGGGAGTAGGTTAGGATGTGGGTACACCCTGAAAAGAGAATGTGCTTTCTCGCTAACCCAAAGACAGCTTCTTTGGCAACTGCGTACACACTTCAAACATTGGGCTTTGAGCATTACGGGGACCAGCATTGTACCCCTGCTGGTTCCGGCTGGAAGCATCGGGATGATATTGATGACACTTGGACTACTTTTTGCACGGTAAGAAATCATTTTGACACAATGGTTTCGTGGTACTTCCATCAACTACGAACTCCTGGAGAGAGTAAGTTCTTTGGGTGGCCTTTTGAAAAGTTTTTATACACTTGGGCACAGAATCCGAGATGGTTCCGTGACGGTAAGATGTACTGGGAACGGTGGCCCTTGTGTAACAAAGTGCTACGTTATGAAACTTTGCAAACTGATTTTGATGAGTTACTCCACTCTCACGAACTTCCGGTGACAACACTTCAAGTTCATCATGTAGGAGCGAATAGGAAGGGGCGCGCGCATCATGCGTTCTATTCTGAGAAGAGTATCAAATTCATGGCAGATACGTTCGGGGCAGAGATGCGTTTACTTGATTATGGAAATTGGAGCTAGATAATGTATGTAATCCCTGATCGAAAGTTCTGCTTCCTGGCTTCGCCGCGAACAGGTAGTAAAGCAGTTGCTAAAGCGATAACAGATAAGTATGGTGCTATCCTAGTTGGGTCGCACCATACTTTACCTGATGCACACCCAGAATACGAAATGGATAATGACTGGGTGATCTGCAGCGCGGTAAGGAATAATTGGGACGCGATGGTATCGTGGTGGTTCAAGATTGAGCGCAGGGGGCGGATGACACCTCTGGCCGATTTTCTCCCACGTTTTTGTGAGAACAATCCTGAGTTTGTGCAGAGCCGACAGCTTTGGAGCAAGGGAGCGGCCTTTAGAAATAAGCTGCTTCGGCATCATTGTCTTAACGCTGATCTTGATTTTGCACTTGTCACTGTTGGGTTGCCTCCAATTGATCTCCCAGTAGTGGTAGATTCAGAAAGAGGGCAACAGCCATATCAAGTTTTCTACAAGGATGACACAGCGGAATGGGTGGCTCAATACTTCAAAGAAGAGATTGAGCATTACCGTTTCAAATTCTAGGGATTACCTGTGAGAAAAGATAGAAGCAGACCACGTCGTTCTCTGATGAAAGCTGTGAGTTGGCAGAGCATCTCATTTGTTTTGACGGGGACTATTATCTATTTGTTCACAGGCGACTTATGCTTCGCACTTGAATTAACTCTCGCTTGTCAACTAATCAAGGTTCTGTTCTTCTACTGCCATGAACGAATGTGGCATCAAATAAGATGGGGAAAAGAATGAGCTATACTATATCATACATGTTCTTTATGCTAACTATGATAATGGGCGTTTTGGGTCTGTTTATGTTTGTAACTGAGGGTTATACACCGACGCTGGAGCGTTTGGGTATAGCACTGGCTACAACAACCGCTGTCACTTTTGTCTTTGGAATAGGAATTGACCGATGAGCTATCTTACGGGATTCAAAGAGGCTATAGCAGCTATACTTCTCATCATAACTCTTGTGATTATGGTTGTGGCTGGGTGTCATTATATAAATGTTGGATGGACGCCGATGGTGTCGCGCATGTGTATAGTGGGATTTATAATGAGCTTTACCGGTTACCTTTTTCTTGCTAGCGGAGGTGAGGAATGATTATTGATGACAGAAGTATCGACGCGACTAAGTACGACCTCCGGTGTCTGGGCAACATACTTGTTTGCACTGTTGGTTTACCTCGCTCTGGAAAGTCAACTTGGGCTAGAGCAACCGCCCTCCCGATAGTTAGTACCGATGGAATTCGTCTCGCGTTGACTGGTCAGCGCTGGTACGGTCCAATTGAGCATGAGGTTTGGGCAACTGCTCGAACGATGGTTCGATCTTTATTTTGGGGTGGGAATAAAGTTGTAATCCTTGATGCGCCTGCTTTTCAGAGGCGAGAACGGGATATGTTTATCCCGTCTCCAGATTGTGTTTGGAAAAGACGCTTTGTCATGTTTGACACCTCGGCCGATGTTTGCAAGGAACGAGCTAGGAAAACCCGCCCTGATGAACTCTGCGATGTGATTGATTGGTTCGCGGAGAACTGGGAACCAATTGATGAGAAAGAGGAAGGTCAGATCGTGACAAATGTATCACCCATGTTGCTTGGGAGGCTTTGTGATGGCTGTAGTTAATCACCGTTTTCGCTATATCTTTCTTGCAGAGAGACGTTGCGCTTCTCGCGTCTTGAGTGATGTGCTATCGTTTCAACCAGGCAGCGAATTCCTTTCTCCTCACCATGCTGCGTACCACGAAGTGGTTGACAACAGCCCGGCTTTACAACAGTTTCCAATGCACTCCTCGCAGGAGTATACAGTTTTCAGCGTCGTAAGAAATCCAGCGGATATTCTCGTCACGATGCATCGGTCCAATTCGTTTCAAGAATACATGCGGCACATGAGCCATGGCCGTACTTGCATGTTTTTCCAACATGTACATGCCGCCGACGCGGTGTTACGATATGAGAATCTTGAACATGATCTGAATACTTTCTTAAAGGGGCTTGGGGCCCCAGAGGTAACAATTCCGTATAAAGAGGAGTATGTTACCGGCCTGAAGAATCCTTGGCCTTCATACTATGAGAAAAGAGATATCGACTTTATCCTCAGTGTCTTTCCTGAGATTGAACGCTGGGGTTACACAGATATCATTCGTCAGGAGTGGGAAAAATGGCAGTTGCAAATGACAAATGGAACTTCATCTTCTTAGCAGAACCACATACAGCATCTCGTGCCACACGCGATGCTTTATTGAAGCTTGAGGGCTCATACAACGCTGGCTCACATCATTGTGATATTGAGACGTTGTTACACCGGAAGCATCTTCGCCGCCGTAAGAGGAGCCGGTATACAACATTCTGCACTGTGCGGAATCCAGCCGATATATTGACCACGCTCTGGGTTCAGTTGCAACCTACGTGTGAGAGTGAGGATCGGACATTTCCCGAGTATATCCGACACTGGGGCTACAAGAGGCCGGAAACATTCTTCTTCAGGCATGTAGAAAGTGCGGATCAAGTAGTTCGATACGAGAATCTGGAAGAGGACTTGAATTTTCTGTTAAGGGGGTTACATGCCCCCTCAGTTAGACTAAGGGAGGTAGTCGAACCTACCCTGAATAAAGCCCCCTGGTTTAGGTATTACACCATGGCTGATTTGTGGTACATACTATCGAACTATCCCGAGATAGCCCGTTTGGGGTACGCTGATGCAATTTACCAACAAATTGATGCTAAATACCGGAAATTGACTTGACAAAGGGCACTTAGCGAGATAGTATTAAGTAGAGGGAGAGAGATTCTATGACATATTTCTTCAATGGCTTTTTCGCCGGCCTTGTAACAGGGGGCTCTTGCCTTTTGATACAAGCTTGGCCCACCACTGCGATAAAGAATGAGGAAGCGGTCGCTCATCAGACTGGCTACTTTGCTGGTCTCACAGTGGGTCTTATCAGCATGGTTTGTTGTGTAGTCTATTTAGTGCGGAGCCGATAAAATGAGTGATACACCATTTGAAGTAGTGAAGGTTACAGCCGTCGAGGCCCACCCGCGAGCCGACCGTTTAGAGGTCGTGAAGGTGCTGGGCACGCAGTTTATATCGGGCATAGGAGATTTCGTACCTGGCGACCTTTGCATATACTTCCCCCCTGACATGCTCATACCTGAGACAACGGGTAAGTATTTGGGCGTTGCCAGTTACCTGAAACATTCAGTATACCCAGGTGATTTAGATAAGACTCGGTGTCGGATCGGTGCGATTCGCCTCCGTGGCGTACCATCCTTCGGCTTCGGAATCATGCCCCTTCGACAACTACTCTTGGACAATCTTACTGAAGGCGAGGATTTGACGAGTTTCTTCAAAGGTGAGAAGTATCAACCGCCTGATAGCCTCGGTGGCGGGGACAGTTTGCGTCAACCGGGGGCATTCCACAAGTACACAAGTATCCAGCACTACTACCGCTACAGTAACGAGATTCCTGTAGGTACGCTGGTTCGGATCACAGAGAAGATTCACGGTACGAATTCCCGCCTCGGTCTGGTAAAGGATGACGGATTTGAGTTCATGTGTGGGACACATCATCGTCGTGTAATGCTTGAGTGTAAGGGCCGCGCGTCGCTTTATTGGACCCCTCTGACTGACAATATGCGAGAGATGCTTTATTTCATCTCTTCCTGCGGCCTCCAGGAGAGAAACGTAATCGTGTTCGGCGAGATTTACGGCAACAAGGTCATGCCAATGGACTACGGTTGTCCAAAGGGCAAGGGTTATCGAGTATTCGACATTTCCGTCAACGGCGAGTACATTGACTGGCACGACGTTAAGTGTTATTGTGTGATGTTTGACATTGGGATGGCCCCCCTTCTCTATGAGGGTCCGTTCTCGCCAGAACTTGTTGAGAAGTATGCTGTTGGCCCTACAAATCTGGCCGAGCCTGGGAAGATCAAGTGCAGTTTCAAGGGGCGTGAGGGAATCGTCATTACTCCGCTTACTGAGGACTATTCTGAGGCATTGCAAGGTAGGTTGATTCTTAAAGCAGTTTCACCTGATTACTATGAGGCTATGGGATGAGCTACAGAGATCCGGCACAAAGCATTGAAGGACCGCTGAACACCATACTTGAGGGTTTAAGGGATGGTGGGCGTGAATTGGATGACGCTCTTTGCGCACGTATCGTAAGTAAAGAGTGGACAGAAGAACACATTAGTGAGTTGATGCTGCTCTTGGATGAAGTAGCCATTCTACGACGTAAACTTGTACTTGTAGAGTCGAGGAACTGGTAATGAGCTACAGAGCCCCAGAACAAAGTATTGAAGAGCCTGCCATAATAGTGGTTGAAGGCATCGACACTTTCAATACTGCTGTTGACGCGCGTATTAGAAGCGGAAATTGGTCAGACAAACACATTGACAAATTGACGGATGTTGTTGAGGAGTTGTCTCGTTTGAGGCTGAAGCTTTTACGTTTAGCGAGGGATAATTGGTAATGGCATATTTTATTGCAATGAGTGTATGGATCTGTTTTTGTGCTTGGCTCATGCTACTTGTGTACCGATGGAAGCTCTAATGTTAGAAGCTACTCGAATCCTAGCCACCACTACGAAGTATACTGACGAGCAGTTGGAAGGTATCGCTTATGAGTTTGGTGATGACTGGCCGATGCAGTGTATAATTCCAGTAGGGGCGTTGATCCATGCTCGGAGGGAGTATGAGAATTTTAAGCGACCTCAAGATGCTGTAACAAGTTGCGCACGGGTTGTCGCCACTGCTGAGGCGTTCCTTGATGCTTGTGGTAATGATCCACTTATAACCGCGCACCCAGCCCGTGAATGGCGAGAACCATTCTTAGCTCTCTCACGAGAGATTGACAATTTACGGAATCGAGTTCGGCCGGAAGGGAAAGAGCCGACTAAGCGTAAGATGAGGCTAGATAAGATGACTCTTCCGCCGTCCGAATACTTTGATAAGCGCTGCCGAACGAGTGCGGACAGGGTTATAAGTGGGTGTGTGGATATTTTACGGAGTAATACAGGCCGGACTGCCGCCACGAAGGCTGGCCCCAACTCCGGCTGATTACATGGCGGCCGATGTTTGCGAAAGGCTTACAGCCCTAAAATACTCATCAATGTGCCGCCATCAATCCAAGGTAGCTCAATTGGTAAGAGCGGCGGCCTGTTAAGCCGATGGTTGGAGGTTCAAGTCCTCCCCTTGGAGCTTGAGGATAAACAATGACTGCAAACAAACTTTACTACTCCTACAACAGTGGTCGTATTTACCGATACAACGGAGGTTTTCTGGGTCTGCACTCTTTAGAGATTATTAAAACCAGTCCTAGTGAGCCAGAGTCTATGAGGGGCCGGTGTTTAGAGTATCGTGGCCACTGCCCTCTTATGTTAATCCCTGCCACTGAGGAGCACTGGGGAGAGGATAAATTATGTCAGACTCGCTCGGCGTAGTAATTGTCATTGCTATTAAGCTAGCGGCCATTGTATTTGTGGCCTGGCTTTTTATCAACGCAGCCGGTATAGCATAGTGGCCATGCACCGGATTTGTAATCCGGCTACGCGAGTTCGATTCTTGCTACCGGCTCTTAGGAGAAACCATGAGACAACTTAGTCCGAGGCATATTGATAACTGTGCGAAAGAGGTTAGTCGCTGGACGAAGGCGATTCGCTTGATTAACCTATTTGAGGACAAGTTGCCGGAAGGTTTTCCTGAGCCAGATTTGATTGAACCAGATAAAAAACCCTATGAGTTGAAGATTACTTGGAGGGCGGATAATTCAAATCACAGTGATAAACTATGTGAACGTGTTGCAAAAGCGTTTGCTCCGGTTGGGAACACAGTAGCATGGCGTCGAGACGCAACAGGGCATTTTGAAGCGCGTGGATACTTCCAGCTTAACAAGAAAGCAGTAGGATACTTGCGACTTATAGTCACGGATGGCAGGACAGGGCAAGCAACGCAACCCTTCTATAACTAGATAAGCATGGTGCTTATCGGTGACTTAGGGAGGAGAGACCTAGCAGGCGGACAGTCTATCCGTTATGCGAAAGGCATCATAAGCCACCTCTCTTTTTCCGGTCTGACGCCCCCTTTAGTCACTTCCTGCGGTCCCATAGTATGGAGACGTAAGATGATACAAATCTTTATAGGTGGTCCCCACGACAGAGGAAGTCAGTTATCTAATCGGAAGCACTTCAGTGAAGAACCGTCCCCATGGATCACGTTCTCTGATCCGTATGGTTCGTACCGATTTAGTAGCGCTCTCAGCACGGAAGAAACCGACGTATATGTGGAGAAGAGTCTAACTGACCAGGAAGTTCTCAAACTTCTCCTTGCGGCATATATGAAGTGGAACAGTTCAGACATGTAAGAAAAGGAGCAGAAATGCGCACGGATCAATTTGCGGGCCTTCCCGCCGCTGCTGAGAAGTTCTTAACAGAGAATCGTCGTCCCCCGAGAACATGCCCTACCTGCGGCCATGTTACTGAGACGTACCTTGAGAAGTACGATACGTTTACTGGGATGTTTATGACTCAATATCCCTTATACCGCCACCCATTGAAAGGTGGCAGGTTTGCTGAAGAGTTTCTACAAACTGCACCATGGTCGTCGGGCCCGGTTCACTTCCTTGGACTACGTGTGAGTGATGGAACTGAATTCACATGGTCAGAAGCAGACATGGAAGAATGGCTTTGAGCAGTGAATACGCCGAACTACCTGTTAATACAATTTACTACGATAAGGATTTCAACTGTCGTGGCGAATTTCTTCCCCAATCGTGCCTCGATTTGGCTCAGAGTATAAAACAACATGGACTTCAATTTCCTGTTGTGGTTCAGCCAGTAGAAGATGTAAAAGAGGCAGTCCCAGAAGGTTACGCTTATCGGCTTGTTGTGGGGCACAGACGCTTCACAGCCGTCACTCAGCTTTTGGGGCAGGATTCTATCCCTGCTCAAATCAGAAAAGGATTGAATGAGAAACAAGTCCGAATCTTAAATTTTCTTGAGAACTTGGAACGGAAAGATATCTCATTACTAGATGAAGCAAAAGCAGTTCACTCCATCTTCCCCAGAGAAACGTCTTGGAGAGAGATGGGCAGAGAGATGAGTAAAAGTGATAACTGGTGCCGCATTCGTTGGTTGATCCCGACGTTACCGGAGGAGATTCAACAAGACTGTGCGACTGGAAGGCTTGCTACATCTGACATTGCTATGATTCTAGCTGCCAATGATGAGTATCAGCTAGCCCTGGCGCGTGAGATAAAACTGGCTAAGAGAAAAGGGGAATCTGTTAGGGCGAGAAAACAGCGATTCACCAGAGTGAGACGGTCTAAGGGACGTTTAGAGATACGAGACATGTTGGCTAATTTAATGAGTGAACGGATCAAGCCGCCAGTCTACCGAGCACTCGCTTGGGCCGCTGGTGATGTAACTACAGAGGAGCTTTTGAAAGATGTGCGAGAAGACTAAAAGACTGTGGAATGAACTTTCTAAGTGGTCCCAAGAAACATTTGGAAGCGATGCAGAGCGTGGCCCAATTGGACCACTGAGGCATCTCAAGTTAGAGGCTGATGAAGCAATTGAAAGTGGGGCCCCGGACGAGTATGCTGATTGTCTCATTCTTATTTTAGACGCTGCTCGGAGGGCGGGATTTACACACGATACGCTTATCACCACGACTCTAGAAAAGTTGGAGGTGTGTAAAGTTAGAACGTATCCCAGACCCCCAGCAGATGAACCTGCTCACCATGTTGAAGGATGAATGTGATGGATGATCCTTTGAATCGAAAGCAACAAGAATTGGCTGCTTTTCACCGTGCGAACGGTCATGTTAATGTGAGGGAAATGCTTGAAGGGACACGGATTGTAATCAAAACAGTCGATGAGGTTTATGAGCTTGAAGTAGGTACAGCGAAGTTTGGTGTTGTACTTATAGCAAGTAATGGCCGTTTTGAGCAACGGATCAAAGCTGTGGTTGAAGGCAGTCTTGACCCGGAAACTAGTATCTTTGTGCCAGAGATTATCGGCGAAGGGTTGAAGATTATGTTACGCTCTCAGAAAGGCGGGACTATTCATACCCAACCTGTTACAGGTGCGAAGATTGTCGGCATAGGTTATAACTACGAGCTATGGAGAAATTAAATGCCGTACAGAGCAACATGGTTCCCAGCGCCTAAAGATGAAAGCTTGACTGTTCACCCAGAGTCGGTGAGTGGGGGTTGCTACAAATGTCGTTATTGTGGCGGGTGGATTGAAGGCCGTCCTAACCAGTATAAAGAAAATTCATTAGGTCCGTTATCAGGTAGGAAGGGCACAGCTTCACATTGTCGAAGATGTGGCCAGGAGATTGCTTTCTTTGGAATGGTATCATAGGGAGAGTAAAAATGATTAAGCGATTTTGTTGGGCGGTGTTGGCGGCATTGTTACTGTGCGGCAGTGTGCAAGCACAAACGCCGGAGGAGCTTCGTGCGACAGTAAGCTATCTTGCGAGCGATGAGTTGCGCGGTCGTGCCACTGGATCGGTTGGGATATCACTAGCTCAAGAATACATTGCTAAGGAATTGCGTGCGACCGGTATCGAGCCACGTTTTCAACCCGTACCCTCCCAAAGATGTAACAATGTTGTGGCGTGGATCAAGGGCAGTAGTGATGAATACATCGTAATAGGAGCACATTTAGATCACGTAGGAGTTAAACAGAGGCGTATAATCAATGGGGCCGATGACAATGCTTCCGGCTCTGCCGCCGTCTTAGCATTAGCTAAACGTCTGTCAAAGATTAAGTCATACAGGTCCATTGTTTTCGTCTGGTTCACAGCAGAAGAATATGGTCTCTATGGCTCAAAGTATTATGTGGCAAACCCGCTGTCACCTCATCCTCCCACCTTGCCTATATTCATGTTGAACCTGGATATGATAGGTCATCTCAGCAAGGCTATACCTAAAGACAGCGTTAGTACATCTTATAAGCCTGATGAAGTGTTGGATTTGTTGTTTGAGAAGTATCCCTTTGCAGAAAGAATCACGTATCGAGGCGGTAACGCGGCCAGCGATCAGATACCGTTCCATCAGAAGAAGATTCCATGTGTCTTCCTTCATACAGGTATGCACAGCCATTATCATCAGCCGTCAGATGACACCAACACACTTGACTTCCCCGGCATGGTTGCGGTTTGTAACTACGCTTATGACTTGACTCTGGCTATATCTGGGGAAGTGCGAGAGTACAACATCATGGAGAGTAACTAATGTCAAATGACTATGAGCGGTTTCTTGAAGCGCGTGGAGTAGAAACACCGTGCGAACGCTGTCACGGCCTCGGCACACGAACATACGGCAGCACTGCTACCTGGCGCGGAGGCATCGGCGGTCAAATGGTGACTACAAGTGTGTGTGATAAATGTTGGGGCAGCGGGGATGCACATAGGCCCTGGAGAAGTTGGCGCGAGATTGAGTTGCTTGTAGCCGAGAATGCACGGATGAAGGCCAAAAAGGCGGCAGCGGACAAGGCTGCTTTTAAGGCAAGAGGCGAAGCCTTTTATGCCGCAGGAGGGTGAACAATGATCCGTGTTCCGTATCACGAGCCCGTTTACATTGAAGGCGGCCCAGAGAATCACAATGGCCGTGGAGAGATAGGCTTGTTGAGGCCCTTAGATACGCTTATCCTGTATCCAGACATGGGGGCGGCGTGTGAATATGTGCGGACGCCGCGTAAATGGAAGTGCCATTGGAACGGCTGGGTCCATACAGTTTTTCAGTTCGTGAAACGAGTGGAGAGTGGAGAGAAAAACGATGAATGACCAACTCCGAGAGTTCGCACGACAGACGTTGAAAGACGGCCTGGCCCGATGCACAGAGAGGCAACAAGTGAGATTCAATTTAATGTACTCGGAGCCGATTGAACCGCGGCATCGCACCCCGGACGTTATCGCACGGATCAAGGCGGCAGACGTAGGTGATGTGGTTGATGGTATGCCTGATGAAAAACTGGACTGGGCAATGCAACAAGTGCAGGCAACGCTCGACAAAGCAGCCGCCCGGTCGCGGAGAGTGGAGAAGTAACATGTCGAAAACAGTGATAACTATCGAGCAGCTAGAACACGGTCAAAGGGGAGCTTATGCTGATTCCAGGTATCGTGCTAAAATCAAGGCTGAGAGACACGGTATTTATACAGACGGCAGGGTGATTCCACTTCGTATGACGGAAGACGAAGTCAAACAGTTAGCGAGAAGGTTTGTACATGGCTGGGTAGATAACCCCGAATGGCATCAGGCGAGGTTAGAGTCCGTTCTCCCTATTATAGGCCCAGATATGATGGATGGTACGCAGCGAGCAGCAGAGTGGGAAGTGTTGATTGTACAACCTTTTTTGGACTAGTGGAGAAGTAGCATGGATCAAGAATTCATAGCAATGTTTGAAACGCTGATGGATGTTATTGAAGACAAATGTGATTTTAGCAAGGAGTGTTACGCAGATATGAAGCCCACAACTGTTGGTACTGTGTGGAAGCGTGCGAAAGTCCTGTTAAATCGTACTCACAAGAGGTTGGGATCGAATTAAGGAAAGAACAATGAAGTTGAAAAAGCCCATCGGTGTTAGTGATATTGATGAGGAAAGATATTTGACACACTGTACCAATATCGCACGTATTATCGCGACGGAACATGGATCGTGGAGAGATCGTATCAAATTGTACCTCAGTGTTACTCAGGCAAAGGTAGAGGTAGAGGATGACCAAAGTTGTTAATCTGAAACATGAATTCTATGATGTTCGGATTTGCCGGCCAGGCCAATGGGGCAATCCGTTTCATATAGGGCGTGACGGTACCCGTGAGGAAGTAATTGAAAAGTATCGGAAATGGATACTAACCCAATTCAATTTGTTGACTCAGATACATATCTTAAAAGGGAAGCGTCTGGGCTGTGTGTGTGCTCCGTTGGCGTGCCATGGAGACGTGCTGGTGGAATTAGTGGAGGGTTATTTCCCATTACGTAAAAAGTTGGAAACTGAGACTCCTGGATTGAGTGAAGAACAATATACACAGGAGATTAAACGCCGTCTGGGGCCACTGATCCTCGGAGCGACAACCAGTTTGTTTTTTGCGGCTTATCCGAAAGGCGGACTCTAGGTGACTGGTTTCTTCACATTGTACTACAAGCTAAAAGCTGAGCTTCCTGGATTGAAGGAAGAACATTATCATCGAGAGATTCAACATCGCCTCGGTTACGACTGTCCCCATCCTTTCCCTTTGTTACGTTTTGGCTCAAGTGATGGACCTTATGTAGTAGATGAAATAGCTGCTCAGGACCATCCGGTATTTCACGACAGAGTTAGAAGAAAATGGATGACAGATCCCGGTTTTAGGGCCTGTATGTGGTGCCCAGTTTGTTATTGTCATCCTTATCAGGAGAAAGAGAATGAGTGACGCATTAGATGCTCTTGACAGGTATTGTGAGTCTAAGATGGAGCAAGAGAAGACTGAGCGAGAATTGATAGCGGAAAATGAGCGACTGAAAACGTGTTTAGCCTTAGCTTGTGAGGTTGGACAGGATTGGCGAAATGATTGGTCAGACTTTGATGGCCGCACACTCCGGGATCAAATGAATGATTTAAGAAACGTAGCAGATGGAAGTATAACGGCTGCCGCATACCGGGCCACTTGGGGTCTGTAGCGAAGACGGTTGGAAGAATCCAGTGTGGGGGGAGATTATGAGAAAATGTTATCTTGATACAGAGACTTGTGGATTACACGGGATGCCCGTGCTGCTTCAATACGCGTACGATGAGGGGCCGATCCATCTTCACGATGTTTGGAAAGAGCCAGTCTGGAAGACATTGAAACTGATTGAAGAGATAATGAAGTGCTGCCTAGTCGGCTTCAATCTCAGCTTCGATATGTTTCATCTGTGCAAACTCTACACTACCTGGCAGCTACTAGCAGAAGGTGAGCCAAACTTCATACCTGAAACAAACATTAACCTAGTGGCCGAGAAGGAGATTCTGGCAAGAGATGGTCCGTGCGTCAAGCCGGCTTCCGCTCTTGATTTAATGCTACATTCTCGAAAGGGACCGTTTCAATGTCTTATGAAGCGCGATCCTGTCCGCATTAGACGTGTACCAACGATCATGGCAGGTGCTCTTGCGAAGGAGTTAGAAGGACGTGTGGAGCTTGACGGTATCATGTTTGCCAAGCGGAGAGATCCCGACGCCCCTAAGTGGCAGGTTTTCGACAGAACGAATAAAAACGGCGACGTTGATCCTGACTTCAAGGACGTTGTTCTAGTATTTCGCCCCGCAGGTGGCCTGAAGTTTCTCGCGGAGTACGCGCTGAAGAAGACGCCAGATTTTCATTTCAAAGATATTGAAGTTGATCCAAAACACCGCCCTGTTGAAAAGGGTTTTGTCCCCTTCGCCCTCGGTCTCTCAAGTCCAGAAAAGAACTGGGAAATACGTGATAAGACGGGCAAACTGCTGGGCCAGGCATGGCCGGGCGTCATTCATCATCATATCGAGCATTGGGCAACTGACGCAGATGCTCGTCAATATGCTGAGTTTGACATTGTATACACGCGCGGTCTGGATGAATACTTTGACTTCCCTGAGATTGGTGATGATGATAGTATTCTCTCGTGCATGGTTGCCGCTGTTCGCTGGCATGGATTCATTGTTGACATTGAGCAGGCGAAAGTTCTACTCGCAAGAGCGAAATCAGTTATTTCAGCCTCGCCAGTAAATATCAACAAACCTCCTCAAGTTAGACGCTATATTCGGGCGTGTATGGATGACACCGAGGCGCTTCTGATTGATGAATCAACGAAGAAAGCTAACCTGGAATCCATCCGTGATGAAATGGTCGTCAAAGAGGAAGGGGAAGTGTGTATCAAGTGCCTCGGCTCTGGTAGGTTTGAGGTTAAGGGAGTGACTGCCCCCTGTCAACGTTGTGGTAGCCTTGGAATTTTACCTCTTGGTCCCATGCCTGCAAGCATCCGTGCTAGCGAGATTCTGGCGATCAAAACCGCCGCGAAAGAAGTTGAACTCCATGCCAAGTTGATTGAAGCTGGTCGGTTCCATGCGTCATTCAATGTCATCGGTACGTTGTCATCTCGTATGTCTGGCGGTGACGGGTTGAATGCTCAAGGTATTAAACGTGCCCAGGAAGTTCGGCGGATGTTTCCTTTGGCTTGGGATGGAATGATTCTGTGCGGCGGCGACTTTGACTCGTTTGAAGTGGTGTTAGCTGATGCCGTGTTTCAAGATCCGAAACTTCGCAGCGAATTGTTAAACGGTAGAAAGATCCATGCTGTTATGGGTGTTGAGTTATACCCTGGGAAGTCGTATGAGGACATTCTCGCTACTAAAGGGGATAAAGTTCTTGATCTGTATAGTCGTGGGAAGCAAGCTGTCTTTGCCCTGCTTTATGGGGGCGACTTCAATACGATTCATAACAAGTTGAGTGTGCCGATTGATGTAGCTGAACAAGCGTTCGAGAATTTCCAGAAGCGTTTTCCTGATATCAAACGGAAGCGTGAGGAAGTCTTCGATATGTTTCAAGCTTTGAAGCAGCCAGGGGGCATCGGTTCCGCCGTTATTTGGACCGACCCCGCCCCATTTTCAGAAACGTTTCTTGGCTTCAGGCGTTTCTTTACGCTGGAGAATAGCATTGTCAAAGCGTTATTCGGCCTGGCGCGCCGCCCGCCTCGAAACTGGCGAGAAGTAAAGCTTCAAGTTGTTCGCTCTGATCGCATCCAAACTGCTGGGGGCGCAGTAGCCTCTGCTCTTTATGGTGCAGCTTTTCAACTCCAGGCTGCTAGTACACGGGCTGCGAATAATCACTTAATTCAGTCTCCGGGCGCTCAAATTACGAAATATGTACAGCGGAAAATCTGGGACATTCAGCCGGCTGGTGTGAATGATTGGCTCGTAGCACCAATGAACGTGCATGATGAAGTGATGATTGTTACAGACCCTACAGTTAAGGACAAGCTTGCTAAAGTCGTTACTGAAGCTGTTGTTTCTTATCGTGATCGGGTTCCGCTCATTGCTATGGAATTTGGAATGAATATGCGAAACTGGGGTGACAAAGAAGCTGATGATGTTGAACAAATTCGCATATTTCCCGAAGCCTATGATGAAAAAGTGGCAGAAGCCTTAGACGATCACACTGATGAAGGGGGCGGGATGGATGAATGGGACGGAGGTTTTGAACTAGGTCTATCTAGTGATGACTTAGACAGTATACTACCATTGGAGATTTGAAAATGAGTGAACAATGGCTCAGTGATTTAACGATTCCCCAACTGCGGGCACTGGCTTCGCAGAACAAGATCAAAGGTTGGGCAACCCTGTCCCCGAAAAAGCTGATTCAACTTCTCGCCCCTATTGAGAATATTGAGCAGCCCCACCCCACATTCAATGTGGCAGGCACCGTGACGGGTCGCACCTCTTATAGCAAGGGGCAGACGGCTGTATTTGCTTCACTTTATGGGGGCGACATTGCCCCGGGGCGAGTGGAGTGATGTTCAAACAAATATTGGCATCAGAGATAGATGTTGAGTGCTTTTCAGAAAGGGTGAATACAACATCACCTGCTGATTGTTGGGAGTGGGTTGCAAGTTGTGATAAAGATGGATATGGTGTTTGCTATATGAAAGGTGTTAGAAGAAAAGCACACCGTGTCGCTTACGCTCTGGCTTATGGAAAAACACCGGCGCATTTGTACGTGTTGCATACCTGCGACAATCCTTCTTGTTGTAATCCTGAACACCTTTGGCTAGGTACAAATCGCCAAAATATTGATGACATGGTCTCTAAAGGACGTTCGCTAAGAGGGGCTCGAAACCCTAATGCTAAATTAACTGAGTCACAAGTCCGGAATGTTGTTAAACTACGGGAAAAAGGATGCAGTGTTGTTGTAATAGGTCGCAAGTTAAACATTGGTCATCGAACCGTTTCTAACATTTGCCGTGGTATCCAATGGTCGTGTGTGACGGGAATAGGTTAAGATGAAAAAGATCCGGCCAAAACACGGTCCAGAATACTTTATCCAGAGAGACATAATGAAGTTTCTCCGGCAACGGGGGTGGTGGGTCGAGAGGACGCACGGTAACCTGTTCCAACAAGGGTTCCCTGACATATACATCGCGCACCCGAAGTTTGGCCAGCGGTGGGTAGATGTTAAGAATCCGGTGGCCTGGGAGTATACTAAAGCTCAATGCCAGAAGTGGCCCGTTTGGGATGATTACGGGATTGGTGTTTGGATCATGGTGGGGGCTACGGATGAGGAGTATGACAAACTCTTTCAACCGCCGAATTGGGAAGAATACTGGAAACCGCGTTATGATGCGTACCGCATGAACGTAGATGATCTACTTGCTGAGTTGCTACATGATGAGACTGCACAGTCACCATCGGGTAAGCCAATGCCTACCACTGGCAGCACCGGAGGAAAGAACGCCCGGCGGCCGGATTTACTCACACAAGAACCAGATTTAGATTGGTTAGATGAGGTTGACGAACTGTAACACCTGAGAAGGAGAGAAGAAATGTCACTAGGGATCGTGATTTTCATTATTATCTGCTTGGTTATTTATGTAGTTTCTTCAAACTAGGGGAGAGAAATGATAGATATGGGTCCAGGGCTGACTGTCTTTTTGTCAATTGTGGTCATAACTGTGGGTGTGATTATTCACGCATACATTGAGAATCAAGGAGAAGGAAAATGAGTGTCATATTTTACGTTTTTTTGTTCATTTGTGTAGTTGTTATAGCTTTTGTCTTGGTCGATTAGGAGAAGAGAAATGGGTAGTGCTGGTTTTATCGTTCTTGGTCTGGCCGCTCTAGCAGCCGCCACTGTGGTAATTATGAAAGTGATCGGTATACAGGAAAGGTCCGAGGAGCGTGAGCACGCTGACAGGATGCGGGAATGTAAGAGGGATGAGCAATGATAATGCAAACGGGCGATAAGTGGGCTTGCCTCCCTTGTGCATTTGCTATGGTTATTGATCTACCGGTTAAGAAGTTTATCAAGATGATTGGCCACGATGGTAGTGATGAGCCGTATGAGGATTTCCCCGGCTTAAAGGCGGGCTTCCACGAGCAAGAGTGCATTGAGGTACTTCAACAGCAGGGCTACTCTTGCACACCTATTGAGATAGTTCCTCAAATGATAGCCGCCCCAGGTGCTCCGGTACGTCCTGTTTGGTTTCCGCCTAGTTGTTCACCTTCCTTAAAAAAGACTGGGAACTGGCTACGGTTTACCCGTCACCTGGAGGGGACTCGTGGTGTGATTACTGGCGCAAAGAAGCGTATCAACGATGATGAAATACGTGGCCACGCTGTGGCTTGGGATGGTATAATCCATGATCCACAAGGAAAAGGTTTTGGGTACACCCTGGGACAAATGGACGATTACGGTTTCATGCCCCGCGTCTACTGGAAAGTACAGGGGGTATAGATGGCAGAGGCTCAAAAGATGGTTCACCTGACACCTGCGCAAAGAGGGCAGAAGAGGTTTAGTCACCCGTTGACTGGTAATGCGCCTCGGCCAATGACTGAGGAGCAGTTGAATCCACTACTCTTAGCTTACTTCGATACCATTGAAGGCAGTGAACTTCATGCCGAAATCGGCGGGAAGTTAATGGTAAATTACCTCCGTATGCTTGGAAGTATGACGGGGCGTTACCTTTATCACTGGCCCGTTACCCGTCGCTTTTTAGACGAGATGATTTCCGCCGGTGCTGAGGCTATTACCAAAGTAATCGTAAAGTTAAGACCTGAACACTTAGAGGACAGGGACAAGTTCAGAACGCTGGGTCATTTGATTGAGAGTTCCATACGTAAGAGTATAGAGACCATCATCAATGATTTTCGTGGAGTCGCTCCTATGGACGACAGAGTCAACAGGGGTCGTGAAGCGAAGAACCAAAAACCAATATATGGTACTGTGAAAACTGATTTAGGTGAAGATGTAAAAAACTCACAGAGATACAATGACACCGGTCTGTTTATTCTTGAGATGGAGGACGCAATTGAAAAGATTGCCCGCACTGAAACTGAACGACAAATCCTCGCCAAGGGAAATTGGGGTTTGTCAAATGCTGAATTAGGCAGAAAACTTGGCATGAGTGAGCGATGGATGTTTGAAACTAGAGGTCAACTTTATGAACGCTACATGAAACTAGGAGGAGTCTAATGGGTGCATATTTGCAAAAGGTGCTAGGAGAAATCAAAGCAGAGCGTGAGTATCAAGACCGTCGTTGGGGCACTGATTTCGATGATAAGAACGACCTGGATAATTGGATTCGATACATTGTCACTTATTGTGGCAGAGCTTCCCAAGGCTCCCCTTCTCAACAGCGACGGGATATGATGAAAGTTGCAGCGATTGCTGTGGCTGCCTGTGAGGCATTTGACAGAAGCGGAAATTTCCCGCCTCGCCACTATGAAGAACTCGTTGTAAAAGACTGATAGGAGTATGAGCATGTCGAACTTACCAAGACGCGAGTTTCTCATGGCATCCAGGACATATCGGCCGAGCAAAACGACTGTTGGCGGCTGGTATATTGCTGAGAAACTTGAGGGTGTGCGAGTTTTCTGGGATGGTGGAATCAGTCGAGGTTGCCCCACTATTGAAATCCCATGGGCCAATGTGGTGAATCCTAAAACAGGGAGATTGAGAACGAGAATCAAATCTGAAGCCACGGGGATGTGGTCAAAGTATGGGAATCCTATTCCCGTCCCTGATTGGTTCTTAAACTCGTTACCTTGTATGCCGCTTGACGGCATAATCTGGGCGGGGCGAGGCAATCTCAAACTTTGCCGTTCAATCTGTACTGGTGATGTTCCTGGCATTGGCTGGGATGAGGCCGAATTTGCAGTTACTAGTTGCCCCCCAATTGATAAAGTATTTGAAGACGGTGAAATCAGAAATACTCACATGAAGTTGAAGCTTCTGAAAATCAATTTTGACGTATGGCTCCATAACTACAGTCCCAGTCTCTTAGAAGATTGGTTCTGTCTTATGACTGATACTGAGAAGATTACATTTAGTGATGAACTCACTGTGTTACGTCGCATGATCCCTTCAGAGGGAAACGTCTATCTACTCCAGCAGAAAAGACTTCCGTTTACCGTGAAAGAAGCGGCTCAAGCTGTTGAGGAAGAGTTGAAACGCGTCCTGAAACTGGGTGGACAGGGGGTAATTATTCGTAGTTCTGATGGTTGCTGGGAGCCTAGACGGGTTAGTACAGTCTTAAAATATGAAGGATAGTAACATGAGCAGACGGAGACGCACGGAGTACAATCGCAACCCTGAATTCAAGCCGACCAAATTAACTCCCCGTACTGAGAATCAACGTAAGTATATTCAGGCATTGAAGAACAACGATATTGTTCTTTGCCACGGGCCTGCTGGTAGTGGGAAAACTCATATAGCAGTGGGAATGGCTGTGCAAATGCTGAAGAAAAATCACATGGAACGGCTTGTTCTGTGTCGCCCAATTGTTGACTCAGGTAACAGTATTGGCTTCCTTCCTGGAGGCATCGTTGAAAAGGTTGGACCTTATTTGACTCCGTTTTTCGACGAATTGAGCTACTATGTTAATCATAAGCACATAAGCAAAATGATAGCTGACGGCACGTTGGAGATTTGTCCCTTAACTATGATGCGGGGTAGAACCTTTAATGACTGTTTTGTGATATTGGATGAAGCTCAAAATGCCACACTGCCTGAGATGCGAATGTTCTTAACTCGTATCGGTGCAAATTCAAAGATGGTGCTTGCGGGCGATCTTCGTCAATCTGACTTACATGCATCTTTGCGCGGCGGGTTGGAGCTATGTGTCGAGCGACTTGCGAAAGTTGAAAGAATTTCTATTGTCGAACTCATGTCACATGACATTGTCCGGCATCATCTTATTAGTGATATTGAAGAATGTTTGGAGAACTTATAATGGAAATTAGTATGTCTAACTTCGCGCAGACTATTACGGATAGGACGTACGCGCACGACACTGAAGAGGGTGGAAAAGAAAACTGGGAACAGATTGCGTATCGAGTAACGAAAAACGTGATGCGTGCCGTTGGAGTTGATATGCGCCAACGATTAGCCCAGGAGATATGCCGTCTCATCACGGAGCGAAAATTCATCCCGGGCGAATTTTCGCTCCGTGATGAGACG
>Ga0209976_10000328_pt1 | contig 33835 bp, 44 predicted proteins | sample SumtaG_FD_182806 | JGI IMG/M metagenome (GOLD analysis project Ga0209976, IMG submission 182806) | Deep subsurface microbial communities from Indian Ocean to uncover new lineages of life (NeLLi) - Sumatra_00157 metaG (SPAdes) (version 2) | ecosystem: Environmental > Aquatic > Marine > Oceanic >...
CGCGATTTGGTCCGGGTGGCCAAAGCGTACTGGGCCACACTCGGCCTAAATCGCGGGAACCGGATCATCATTGACCAATATGAAATCCGGGCGGAGAACGGCCGGCAATATATTCAGGCGTTCGTTCTCCACTCCATTCGGAAAGTTGACCAGAGCCGAGAATAAATTTATAATGATTATACATTGCACCACTCATCACAAACAGCCCCGCGCCTGCGCGGGTCGACTGTGCGTATCGCACTCCGCAGCAATGCGGCTCCTGTATACAGGAGATAGTCTCGCTGTTTTCACATCGCAAGCAAGAAACCGGGCTACTCGTAGCCTGATTTTTGTCTGTACCTGAAAACGGCGAGTTTTTCGTTTAAAAATCTACGGCCCGGTGGAATTGGCGGCTAACCTTTCCCCCACCGGGCCATCACCGGGGCTTAACCCGTATGCAAACGCGCTGAGCGCGGCTTTGCCTATTTCATTTCCCCCCTCACCACCCCCCGTGGTTTTGTCCCCCCAAGCAACACAAATGACTCTTACTATTCTAATCCGACGTGCTAAGAGCCATTTGTTAAAAACAATGATATGAGCATTGTAGCACAACCCTGCACACAATTCAAACAATTCATTGGCCGAAGAGGTCCGATCTATGACCAACCCTGACCCCAACCCTAACCCCTGGCCCGACGCACTCGAGATTTTGCGCACCACCACCACCAAAGCGACTTTTGACACCTGGCTGGCCAACACCACGGCCACCGTGAACGACGACGGCAGCCTGACCATCCACGTCAAGAACAACTACGCCATCGGCTGGCTGGAGAACAATCTCCGCAAGCCGATCAGTCGCGCCCTGGCGGGCGTCACCGGCCAAGAGCTCGATATCCGCTATGAAGTCGGCGGCGGCCCGGAGCCGGAGCCGGAGCCACGCGCCAGGCCGGAGCCGGGGCCGGGGGAGTTTAGCGTGGAATTGATCTCGTTTGATCCAGCGCATTGGGGCCACGTCATCACGCAACGCTACACGCTGGTGTTTTGGCAGCCGTTGCTCGGCTTCAGCTTCCAAGTGTGGGTCACCCTCCGCGCCTTCGCCTGGAATTTCGAGACCGAGGGCTGGCCGACGATTGAGCTACTGGCCGACATCTGCGCCAACGGCAACCGCCACCGGCTGACAGGGCGCAATGAGCGCGTCGACCGCAAGCCGCAGGTGGGGGCGCTGGAAATCTTGGCCAAGGCCAGGATCATCCACGTCAGGACCGAGGGCAAGGGCCGCAAGACGCAGTATTATTTCCGCGTGCTGGACAATCTTCCATTGCTCACGCCGCGCCAGGTCGAGGAACTGACACCGGCGCTACAGCAGCGCCACAAAGAGTGGCTGTGGAAATGCTCGATTGACTATGAGGAGTGGGAGCAGTTGGACTTTGGAAGCCTAATTGAGCCTGAATAATTGCCTTGTGTCCGGGACACATCGCTTATGTCCCGGACATAAGGAACCACGAGTCACTTATGTCCGGGACATAAGGAGCTAAAAATTCGCTTATGTCCCGGACACATCGGGCTTATGTCCGGGACACATCGGGCTTATGTCCCGGACATAGCTAATATAAAAGAATAAAGATATAAGCTTATTATAATGAAGAAAGGAATCGATTCTATGAAGCACACGTTTTACATAATAGCAAAAGTATTCGACTGTCGACCCAACGGCCGCATAGCTAGAAACTACTCCGGCAAGGCAATAACAGAATACCTCACCACACCTATCGAAGCAGAAACCCTACGAGAGGCTGAACTTCTCGCAAAGGACATCATTGATGACATCGGCTACGATTGGCTAAAGACCAAGATCTGCTCCGAAGCAGAGCGGATGTGGGACAGCGGATACCCAGCTTTCTTTGACCTAAAAGCACTCGAAGGGACCAGGCGCCTGAAGGGGGTGGCTCAGTGAGCAAAAACAATCCCCATACCATCACCATCCACCACGAAGGACGTCGAACGGAATGGCGAGCCATTTTCGGAACAGATACCCTGCCCATCAAGGCACCCATCCCACACTACGATACCTTACCCGGCGCCCCGAATGCCCTCGTCTACGAGGTTGATCTCAACGCCATCACCGCTGATCAGCGCCAACGCCTAATAGCCCACACCGCCACAAAGTTTGGATACTCAACCGAGTTTGTCGAGGAAAATTTAGACAAACTCGGAATGCCAGTGCTGGCCAACGACGTAACAATGACCAGCACTCAGATAGGACTATTGCTATGACCGAAACCCGCCCCCGCTACCACCCCCACCGCCCTCACATCAAATATCCAGGCAGTCGCCTCGAAGTCCTGGTTGAATGCCTAGACGAACTAGCCGAGCTCGCCCCTGATGCCTACCCGCTTCGTGTGAATGCCATCCACACCGCATTACGATCCACGCTCGAAGGCGAGATCGGGCCAACAAAATTGCTGGCGTATTTGATGAGCAGCGCTTGACCCACATAAACCAAGATTTGCAAAATGAACAAGGAGGAACGATGTTAATGAAACTCTATAGTGACCTAAAACATAACCTAACCGTGATCCAATCCCGCGCCGAAATGAACTATGATCTCGTAGACGAGTACGCCGCCGAGATGAAACGCGGCACAAGCTTCGATCCGGCCGAGGCCATTTACGATCACGACGAAAATCACTATTATGTCTACAATGGCGCTCACCGTATCGAGGCAATGCAAAAAGCCGATGTAGGCCTACATATCAGCTTCAAAAACGGCTCCAGGGCCGACGCGGAGTGGCTCAGCTTCAGCGCCAACACCAAACACGGCCTGCGACGCAGCCGCGCCGACAAGCAGCGCGTGACCAAAAATGCGCTACTCACCCGGCCACACCTCAGCGACCGGGAAATCGGAAAGCACTGTAACGTCGATCACAAGACGGTGGGCAAACTCCGGGCAGACCTCGTTGCATCTGGGGAAATTCCCCAGATGGACGAGCGAACCGTCACAAGGAACGGGAAGACGTTTACGCAGGCGGCCAGGGAAGAGCCTGAATATATGAGTAAGGCAGACATCGAACAGTCAATCCAAGCTTGGCTGAAGGACCGCCCGCCAGAATTACACCTGGAAATCCTGGCCGACATTGCCCGAAAAAACGAGGATGGCCAACGCTACTATGGAAGCATACTCAAGGCTATGCCACTAGTATACATTGAGGCCAACGTTTGGACAACGTGCCTCGCAATGTTAGAGCAGATGAAAGCGGCCAAGGCGGAGCCGGAGTATGCCACCATCCCCCAGCTCGAGAAGGGCGTCCGGGCCTGGCTCGATGGCAAATGGTACAAAGCCCCAAAAGTACATATAGAGGTTCTGGGCGACATCAAAAACAAAACAGTTAAAGGACCGGTACGCCTACAGGGACTGGTCAACGACGACATCCTACCCGGCCCGCGACGGAAACGCGATGTAATACAGGCCTGCAATAACGTGCTGGACCAGATAAAGCAGCGCCAATGGCAGCAAGAGCGCGAAGACCTCATCTCTGCACTGATCTGCATCAACTGCGACGAGCAGACCATTGAGGCCATTGACAGCAACTCCATCCACTGCACGACCTGTGGCGACGAGTGGACTTCCGTAGTCGCCTTTGAACGCGAGAAAGACGCCTACCAGACCACCCGCGAAAACATCACCCCAATCTCCCACGCCAAGCCGTGCCCACAGTGCAGCGGCAAAGTCTTTTACGGTAAAAGCGCCCGCCTCGATTGCAAGAAGTGCAAGAAAGGCTGGCCAACCGAAAACGAGTTCCTAGCGGACATGGATAGGCTTTGGCGCAGTGGATCGTTTGAAACGCAGGAGACCGCCGAGGCCGACCGCGACGCCGAGACCCAAGCCGCTCCCCCCGCCAACCAACCCATCTTCGCCCGCGTCCCCTGCCCCAAGTGCAACGAAATGAAGATCGAAATCAAGCCAATCGAAGATTCGGTCCTTTGCCACCACTGTAAGCAAAGTTGGAATACTATGGCCGCATTCCACAAAGAACGAATGGCACCCCGGACGGCATCCGCGCAACCCATTGCGGAGATGCCGACAGGGGACCAGGCCGAAGCCCCAGAGGAACCCACCCCCGACCCCGACCGTTGCGACGCTTGCACCGCCCGCGACTTTTACGAGCCGGAGGTCTGGGTCAAGCAATACACACAACACATCTGCCCACAGTGCCTACAAGAATTAGGCGCGGCAATGATAGCGGCGGCCAGCGAAAACAACGAACCCCCCAAAGGTCTGTCCCCACGGACAGACTTTAGCAGGCGACTGAGAGAGATTGCCTGGAAAGTCCCGGATGAAGACCTGAAAACCCTTCAGACCTGGATTGAAACAATGGAGTACAAATATCATATATCATAAACAAGAGGAGCAAAACCTTATGACCGAACAAACCGAACACCTAACCGCTGCACAACTCGCCGGCGTCACCGAACAACTGCGCAACACCGTGACCACCATCGAGACCGAGCAAGAGGCGCCGCTTGACCTCGATCAAACCTGTACGATCTACGACCTCTGCGTCCACTTCGGCGTGGGGCCGTTTTCGGTCCTGAGCCAGCAGGGCCTAGACCTCATCGACCCCGGCCCGCCGATCGTCGAAGTGTTGGCGGGGGAGCCGAAGTTGCTGGCCGAACTGGGGAAGGCGATGATGATATGATTGCCTTCAACGTATCCATCAAAACTTAGGGAGACCACAACAGTACCATAGTCGCCGCCAAGACGCGAGGCCAGGCCATAAGCGATTTAGCTATAGCAGCAAAAGAATGTGGATTCGATGTGAAATACACAGACTTCAGGGCTAGGCGCGCACCAGAGTTTGATGACCTGGCCAGTCAGGCAGAAAACAAAGAGACGCTCGGGTGGGAGATGAAGTCAGAACGATGGGGGTGCTTGAAATGAACCAAAACACATTCTACGCCGTCCGCCAAGCCCGCGCCTGGCTTGAACAAAGTCCATTGTTCTTGGACACCGAGACCACCGGCTTGAGCTCCACCGATGGAATCATTGATCTAGCACTGATTGACCACGACAACACAGCATTGATTGAGACGCTGATCCGGCCAACGGCGCCGATTTCGCAGATAGCCAGCGAGATCCACCACATCAGAGATGAGGATGTCATAGACGCGCCAAGCTTCGGCGAGGTGCTAATCAACTTGACCAAGCTGACCAAAGGCCGCCTTGTCCTCATCTACAACGCCACCTTCGACCTGCGTATGCTGCGCCAATCAGCAACCGCGCATCGAGCCAGACTGCCGTACATCAACGCCGGCTGCGTAATGCGGCTATACACCGAATTCCACGGCAAGAAGACAGCGCTCGGCGAGGCATCACTTAATTTTGGCGTCGTGGGCTGCGACCTCCATCGAGCGGCTGTGGACGCACGGCTATGCCGGGAGATTGTGTTGGCAGTGGCGGCGACGCAGTTGCCGGGGGAGAAACCCACAAAATGAAGACAGACCACTTAGGCCAAGAAGTCATTAAATGCCATCTCTGCAACAAGGAAACCACGATGCTAGGCACACTCTGTGACCGCTGCCACGAACTGGAAACCCGAATTCAGCGCGATCTAGAGTTAGCCACGCAAATCGTGATAGCATTACAAAAAGCCCAAGCGCCCACGATGAACCTAGACGAATTCGTGCGCGATGGCATCTGTAAAGTAATGGTTATCGCCGCCGAGACAACAGCAGCGATAACCACCAATCCAGGCGACGCAGCCGGCGTCCCCTTAATCTTTTTTGGCATTGAGGAGAAACTGCTGGCCACCTGGCAAACGGAATATGAGCGGCTATTTAAACCCAAGGAGGAACAAACCAATGAGCACTAACACTAACCTTTACATCCAAATCTTATGGCCCGAAATGCTGGAGCAAGGCGACATCCAAATCATCGCCCCGCCCACCGCCGATCACCCCGGCCAGGCCCGGCTTGTTCGAGCCATCATCGGCGACGCCCGGCCCGACGCGCCAAGCTCGCGGCCGCTGCTCAGTCATCAAAGCAGATCCAACATCGGCTACGTGGCCAACGTCAAGTTTATGGAGGAGCCTTATGACCACAGCTACGTTATTCGATAATAAAATCATCATCACAGAGGAGGAATGCAAGTACTTAATTCTAGATCTAACAGCCAAAATCATCGAACATCAGAAAATCCTGGACACAGAAAAATCGCTGTTAGCCAAGCTAAAAAGGAGCCTCGCCGACCAGGGCGAGACTCCAGATATTCACCACGCAGAGACGCAATGAACACCTAGCATGATAGCGCCGTAATCGTTGCGACGCAAAGAAAGCCCCGTCGCTGAGGCGGGGCTAACCAAGGAGGAACGATGCCAATAAATCCCCGCGAGCGCTTGACCAAAAAGGCCAGGGCTGCCATAGAACTCTATGCCAGCCTCAAATCAGAACGTACCGGGCGTTACCAGCACTTTATGATCGACCACGTTCTGGCCGCCGAGCGAATGAAACGCGCCGATCTGTACGCCTGGATTGAATCTATTGGCTATCGTTGGCGGCCGCCGTATTGGGAGATTAAGAGCATCGACGGCCGCACGATCGGCGGCTATTGTCCGAAAGAGAAGCGGCCGCCGAAGAAGAAATAAGCAAAGAAAAGGCCCCGTCGTGAGACGGGGCTTTTTGATTCACGTTTGAAATTTCAAAAGCAAAAACCCAATCCGCCGATATTGAATCGCGGAAAAAATCACTAACGGCGATAACCACCAAAAACGCCGATTTTAATGTTATTTTAATGTTGGCGGTTTATTATGTGGTTAATTGAATTTACGAGTGTAACAGGAGAAAACAATGAAAACTTGGAACGACTATCCGCCAGTGTTAACCGCCACGGAAACCGCCGAGCTACTGAGAATCGACCGCCTGAACACTATCACCGAAAAATGCCGCCGAGGTGAACTTCCCGCCTTCAAAGCCAGTGGCAAAGCTTGGCGCATTGACCGCGATAGACTGCGAGCAATGTTCGCGCTGAAGAACCAAAAGAATGTCAGCTTGGCCGATAAACTTGGCGAGATTGAGCTGGCGCTGAGTACGTTGGCAGCTGTGCATCGAGGCACGGAAATCGAGGAGCAGCTGCGAACGGCGCATGCGGCGGCGCTCGATGCGTACAACCAGGCGCGGGAAGATGGATAAGCCAGGCGTTACGGTCCCAGGCCTCAGCCCTTGCGGGGGTTGGGGCCTTTTTTTTTGGGGAAATTTAGGAGGCTGCGGTTTGGGGCTATTTGCTCCGGAGCAAAGGCTCTCTGCTCTTGTGGCTGGGTGGGAACGCTTTGCGCAGGGCGATGCACCATATAGGGCGAAGGGGAAGCCGGACTTTAAATCAACCCCCTTTAGCAGGAGTTCACTTTTTCCGCAAGCCGTCTGTTAAAAACAAATGAATCGCAAGGCAAACTATTCAAAATAAAAGCGGCCTAAACTGCAGGCCGCCGGGCGCACAAAGTCACTTTTTATTAAAGAGAGTCCCGTCAGCAAACTCACTTTCCATTCAGCCATCCTCGCTGCGCCCGAACGCCGCCTAAACTACAGGCGGCTAGGGGGAGTACCCCCATCGGGTCGTATCGCCCAGGCGAGTCGGGGTCGGGGTCGGGGCGCTAACTTGCTATTCAAACTCACTTTCAAATAACAAATTCACTTTCAATTCTGCCCCGCCCTCCTTCCTCCTCCTCGCCTGTCCGCCGCCCTCCCCCCCCTTTTTTAAAAAATCTTTGAAGCAGCGGCTGGCTTCCCGGTGCAGCTCCTTTCCCAAACAACTAAGGACACCTCTTATTTATGCCGCCCCTCCGCCCCGGCATCCCACCCAAGGAACCAAAAAGCGTGGTGGTCGGCTGGCTGGCTGGCTGGCTGGCTGGCTGGCCTCTGCCCCCTGGCCGCCGTCTGGTCGTGGCGGGGTGCGCTCCGCGTCGTCCGTTGCCGCGTGCCGTTTGCGTTGTTGCTTGTGGCGTGCCGTTGCTCCTGCTCGCTGCCTCGGTGTGTGTTGCCCTCCGCCCTTGGGGCGTGGGGGGCGGGCTTCCGGTGTCGTTTTTCTTTACGATATTTTAATGTGACGTTAATGTTCGCGTTGTATACTGTTAGTGTTGGTGGGTGGCGGGGTTGTCCCTCCGCCCGGTCTCTCTCTCGTGGGGGTGCTTCGTGGCTCGTCTTGGCTTGGTTCCGTCCTCTCTCCTCTCTTTCCTTCGTTCGCCCGCCGTCGCCGGCGTGGCTTCCGTGTCGGCCTCGCCGGCCGGTTGGGCCTCCGTGTCTTTTCGTGGCCCTGGTTCCGTGGCCTCCGCCGCCGTGGCCGTCCGTTGGGCCCGTTGGTTGGGCCTGTCCGCCCTCGTCGGGTTTGTTGGCCCGCTTGGTTCGTCGGGCGTGGGCTCGTGGGTCGTGGTCGTTTCCGCCGCGCCTCGCGTGTGCGTGTTCGGTTGCGCCGCTTCCTTGTCCGTTGGCGTGGCCGCGTCCTGGTCCTCTCGTGCCGGCCGTGGTGGCCTGGTTTGGTTTTAGTTGGCTTGGTTTTTCGGCCCGCGCCGGGCGGTTCCCGGCTTTCTCTTTCGTGGGGGTGTCTCGTGTCCGTTGCTCTTTCTTCGTCTGTTTGGTCTTCTCGCCGGGTTGCCGGTTCCGCCGTTGGTTCTGGCGCCTCTCGTTGGGCCGTTCGTTCCTCCTCGCGCTCTGTTTCGGGCGCCGTCTTGGTGGCCGGTTTCGCGTCGTGGGCCGCCGCCTCTGCGTTTTCGCGCCGTTGGTCTGGCCGGTTGCCTCGCCGTTGTCGTGGCGCCGTTGTCCGCCGCCGGCCGTCTGGCCTGTTCGCGGTTTCTGTCCCCGTCGCCGGTGTGGGGGGGGTGCTTCGTGGCCGTTAGCCTTGTCGGGTTTTGTGGTTCGCGCTCCCTCCCCGCCGGGGGGGGAGCTGTGGCGGCCCGGCTTGTTTCCGCCGTCGCCGTCTCCGGCCGCGGCGTTGCCGTTGGGTGCTGTGTCGGCGCCGATCAGGCCGTCCTTGTTGCCGCTCCTCCGGCCTCGTTGTCCGTGTTCGCCGCCTTTGGGTCTGGGTCCGCTTGGGGGCCTGGGTCTGGCGCTCCCGGTGTTGGGTCTGGCGCTCCTGGTGCCTGCTCTTTGTCCGCCGTTGGTTCGGTCTGTCTGGTCGGGCGTTCTGGCGCTTCCGTGTCTTGGTGGGCCGGTGGTGGGCCTGGCGTCCCTCTGCGCGCGCGCCTGGTCGGGCGCTCTGTGGCCTTGGTTCGCGCGGTTGCCGCCTCCGGGCCAGCCGCCGCCTTCGTGGGCCTGGTCGCCTCGCCCTGCCCGGCGGGGTTGTCGCCGTCGCCGTCGTGGTCGTCGTGCGGCTCCGGTTCGTGGTCGTCGTTGGCGCTGGCCGCTGGCCTTGGGCTGTTTGTCGCCGTTTTTCCCGTGCTGGCTCCCGGCGCTCCTTTGCCGTCGTCGTTCCTGCCTGCTTGGCCTGGTGGTGCGTGGGTGCCGGTTGCCGCGCGGCCCGGCGTCCCGGCCGGCTCTGGGTGGGCCTGGTCGCCCTGCCAGCCGTCGCTCTTTTAGCCGGCTTGGTTTCGGCGGGGCGGGCTTCGTGCCCGTCCCGCGCGGAGGAGAGCGGCCCGTTAGAGCCTGGGCCGCCGCGCGCGCAGCCTCACCTTTAATTTAGGCTGGTTGCGTTTGCCAAGGCGCTCCCAGTTCGGGCGTAGTGCGGAGCGCGCAATGAGGTTGTAAGGGCATTTGCACCCTTCACCATCTGGGGAATTTCCCCAGATGCGAAACACCGTTAGTTTTTTCTCCCCTTGGGGACCAGGGATCTACCTGGCCCACAAGGGGAGGGAAACCTCGAACACCTTAAAAACTCAATCGCTCATCGGGCAACGGTGAAACACCGGCTTGAGGTAAATCTGAGCCTGGAGAATGAGCAGCCAATTTTACATAACTAGGAGGATTGATGGACCACTACGCGGGATTATTTGGCTTACCAGTAGAACAAATACGACATTTCGATGACCTATCACCACAGCAGCAGGACGAAGTAGCTTATCATTTTTCCACCATAGACGCATCAAAATATATCTATGCCGTGAAACGTGACGGCCACCTCGTTTCAATCAGACACAAACGAAATTATAATTACGAACGATCAGCATAAAAAAAGCCCCGCCCGTGTTGATCGCACGGGCGAGGCCAAACCAAATCCTTACCTCACAGAAAGGAATTTTTATGATTATAGCAGAGATACCGACCGAGTACAATTATGAACCTATCCAACTTTGCAGCGTCCAATACGACCGCAAAGACAAAACCTTTATCGTGGCCAATGGCGCCGAGATCACCCGCGTCCCAGCCAATGGCTACAAGGACCGCAACGCCAAGGAGCTGGCCAGCCTGTTGGCCCTGGAGTTCGACCGGCCCGATCTGGTGCAGATGGTCAAGCAGACATTTTCTGATTATCTGCTCCATCCCGATGTGCAGGCGATCAAGAGCCGGGCGATCCGCGCCGGCTTCATCGTCCGTGATGGCCTGGTCGATCTGGACCCACCCGCATACCTGCCCGACGTGGCACAAGTCGTCAGCCAGAGCGGATCCGGAGAAATCCACAGCGTTTGGGAGAATGGGCGCGATGATCTAGCGTGCTCCTGCTACGATTGGAGAAACGGCGAAAGCCGGGCTAGAATGACAGAGGGTAACCCGAATCGGCCTCGCTTTGGAGCGCCTGAGATATACCCCGGCCGCATCGACTGTAAACACATCATGGCCTATCTGATGGCCCTGCAAATTCAAAATCAATTATCCCGCACATCTACCGACTGGTAATTAATCGAGGGGGCGTAATGCCCCCATCACATACTTTAGGAGAATTAAAATAATGACTGAACAAGCAATCACCGCACCCGCAGAGACCGCAATTCAAGAAAATGGCTATAGTGATTTGGATGATTTTCAATTACCCAGATGGCGAATCAATAAGGACAATGGCCTATTCATTCACGATTACGGCGACCAAAACGAAGCCATTCAAGTCGCTCTGATCAAGGTGAGCAAATCGCGGGTGATGTGGCCAGAGCGATATACCGAGAGCAATCGCCCGGAGTGCCGGAGCCACAATCTAGCCCATCCCGAAGAACGCGACCCAGAGAAAGCGCCGTTTGGCGCGGTCGATGCGAGCAACCTTCGTACATGCGCCAGCTGTCCTTTGGCCGAATGGACGGACGACGGCCAAGAGCGGATTAAGCCGCGATGCGCGCTGACGTATGACCTGTTGTTGTTGGACCTGGAGACGGGAATGTTAGGCGTATTGTCGTTGATGCGGACGCGGGCCAAAGTGGCCCGGACCCTTGAAGGGTTTTGGAAAATGACTCATATGCGGTTTAGCGTTAGGCTGACTACCGAAAAAGTCAGCGGGCCCAGTGGCCAATGGTGGGGCATCACATTTGAACGAGATTCCACCTTTGAGCCAGAACAACGCGAGCAGCTCATCGGCATGGCGACAGGCTTTAAACATTGGAACCTCAGCAGCATTACCGTTGACATCACCCAGGACGAATAACCCCCCCCTGGCCGGGTCACACGGCCCGGCCAGGCTGCGAAAGGAGACATAAAAATAATGTGCCAAGATTATGTATACATCGACCACAATGGCAGCCTACTCGACCAGAACGACCAACCCGATCAGCAAGCCGCGCTCCAGCATGCCCGCGTCCTGGGCGCACACTACCAAGCCCGCTTTGTCTGCGTGGCCCGGGTGATCCGGCTGAAGCTCGAGATCCCGCGTTGCGATTGCTGCGGCCAGCGGTTTGATGGCTATGGCGAAATTTGCGCGGCGTGCGGCGGGGAAATGGCGGAGCAGACTCCCCGCCCGCTCGAGGAAGCCGCCTAAGCAATCCCCCCCCCAGCCGCCGCGCCAGGGTGCGCGGTGGGCTGGGGTTGGGGGAGTTTCGGAACTGTTGCGTGATTTCAGTGCCCTCTATGATATAATCAAATCAAACCAAATTTCAGTACTCACAAGGAGAAGAACAATGTTTACGAAAGGCCAACGAGTTAAAATTACCAGCGTCACCCGTACCAGAACCATCTTTCAAAATGCCGAGGTTGCCCCCGGCACAACCAAAACCCATAACCTGAATGTGACCGGCGTCATCACCCAGGTCTACGAGGATCCGTTGCTGTCGTATGAGGTGAAAGTCGACGGGAAGATGGAAGGCCAAGACCATATCGAGGTTAATCCCGGCGAATTGAAAGCAATCTAATGATCTGCGCCAACCAAAAATGCGCCCGCGACTTCGACCCCGCCGACCGGGCCAGCGCGATCACGCCGCCCGGCTCGGCGGTGCAGATCAAATATTGCTCCGTGGCCTGCGCCAAGGCCGCCGCGAACCGGCGCTATTACCTGGCGCATCGAGCGGCGATGATTGCGCGGGTACAGGCGCGGCGGGCAAAGACGAAGTGAGCCAGGCCCTGGCTGAAGCCGGGGCTTTTTTTGATCAAATCAATAGGGTTGACAATCGAAACCATATATGGTAGAATGTTGTCAATCGAAACCGTATAGTAAAAGGAGCTAATGAAATGCCTAGAAAAATTCAAGTAACCGAATGGTTGAGCCACTGTGATACTATGAGCATGCAGGAGATGCGATTATGGCTAACTCCTGGAGCCTCTACACCCTACTGGTCAAACAATGCCAATTTTAAGCACGACCAAGTGGTTGCCAGCCCTTGGGACTTTCTGGCTAAAGCCGGATATGATATGTTCAACGAAGATCACGATTACGAGGGCTGCGATGAACAAATCACGCTAGAAGTAAATTGGATTGATCCCGCGCCATATATGGATTGAGGGGACTATGACTACAATACCAGGATATTACACCACCCAAGAAGTGGCCGCACTCTTCAGTATGACCCGCCAGCGCGTGGCGGGTCTGGCCCAGCGCGAGGGATGGGAAAAACAGATGGTCGGCAACGCGGCGCTCTACGCCGCTGAAGACGTCAGAGAGTATCGGGACACCCGCTACCGCACCGAGCTAGTGAAGAAAGCCGGTTGGTGGTCAGGCCGGGGCCTCTACCGTGACGCCGATCTGGATATAGCTTGTCCGGTCTGCGAGGGGTTTGCGGTAGAGCGGCCGCTGACGGCTGAGGGTGAAATTGATTGGATTTGCCTTAAAGGACATAGCAGCCCACCAGCGCCCCTCTAAGCCCTCCCCAGCCGCAAAGCCGCCCCAACCCTACCTCAAATCAGCGGCTTTTCGGCCCGGCTCAGGAGCATCTTTGTGCAGGTTGCACAAGTACCCCGGTACTATCACCCCTTAACTCCCCACAAATCGCGCTGTAAATCGGTTTCAGCACGATTCACCCGAACAGGCGTTCTAATACCCGCTATTTTACAAAAAGACTATTTTGTAAAGTAAAGGAATTGAGGAAATTTCGAGCAATTTCAGCCAGATTCACGGTATTTTTCCAACTGGCTGATATAATAGAAGTAAAACCAAATTCAATTCACGCAAAGGAGAAAGAACGTGCCTAAACTTTATGTTAACGAAGAAAACTTAGGAACAGAAGCAACCAGGGAGCAAGCTCTGCAGGTCATTAAAATTTTACAATCCCAGAGATGGAATGTGAATTACGGCGACAGCCTGATGAATGATCACATCACAGACGAGGATCAAGCTAACTTTGACGCCGCCTTCTACAAAGCATTAGACAAAATCGCCGAATAGACCGCTAACCCCCAAAAGCCCCCCGGCGTCACCACGAGCCGGGGGGCTTTTTTTTGCGTCTATTTTCGGAGCCAAGCGCGGGCGATCCCCAACGGCTTTGAAATTTCAAAATCAGATTTTGGAACCCAGACGAGACAACGCCAAGGCCAAGGCTCTGCACATTCGCAGCTCCGCGCTACAGCGCGTTGCCTCCTCCCTACGGTCGGGGCCGGGCTTCCGCTGGTGGTGCCGAGGCTTTTTTTCGCCTCTTCCTTGGGGCCGATCACCGCCGCCAACGAGTCGGCAATACAAGTTTGAGCGTTATACAATCCGCATAATGAACGCCAGGCTATAGTACGGCGGCAAAATATCCTGCGTCGTACTCAATGCGTTGGCCGTGGAGCCGGTGACGCCGTGGCCGTGGCTGTCGCTGGCCGTGGAGCCGGTGACGCCGTGGCCGTGGCTGTCGCTGGAAACCGAGCCATTAACCGCGTGACCATGACCGGATCGTGCCAAATTGACAGTAGGCGCCCCGACAACCTCAGTCTCCTGATTGGAATTAGATGCGCCTAAGCTAAATGTATCGCCGTGGCTGTGGCTGTCCGAGGCCGCCGCCAGCGAGCCGTCACCGTGACTGTGGCTGTCCGAGGCTGCAGCCAGCGAGCCGTCACCGTGGCTATGCCGGATATCGACGCTGGCCGCGCCGCCCGTATCGTCGATCGCGTAGGTAGTCCCGGAGCCGACGATGAAACGATCCCGGAGATCCGGTGTACCGCCAGAGCCGTCGCAGAGCGCCCAGCCGGCCGGCACCGACGCCCCGGACCACATTATGATGCCGCCAATCGGCGTCAGCCCTGGCTCCGCAGTTGACCCGCTGCTGCTACTGCGGCTCTGGCTGCTGCTACGCCGGCGACTACTACGCCGGCGACTGCTACGCTTACGCGCACGCCGACGCCCTTTGCTTTTGCGACCGCTGTCCCCCTCCGCCTCCAGGGCAAAGGCGAAGACCGAGCCGAGCGTGAGCTCCTGCTCCCAGGTGATCTCCCCGATTCGGCGGGGATCATAGCGGATGTCGTAATCCTCAACCAACTCAATCACGCGGCCGGTGACGGCGGGGCCGCCCCAGGGCGGAGCCGCCACCGAGACCACGTCATAAAGCTCCAGCGTGAAATGTGGTCGGGCGACGAGAATCGCGCAAACCTCCTGGGCCTGTTCGTGATCCAGCATAGCCTCAGCCTGCTCCACACATTGCGCGTTCGAGGCAAGCGTACCGTTTTCGACGCTCAAGAGCCGCGTCTGACCGGTCAGCGCAATCTCGGCCGCATCCTCAGCCGTGCCGGTGTAGGTCAGATCCGGGCCGCCGAGGACCGCTACACTGTTGAACCGTGGCGATGACTCAAGGACCACACTCTCCGGCAGCAGCGGATGCTCCGCCGTGCCGTTGGCGAAGTCGTAGGTATACGTGGCCGCCTCGCCCGTGTCGAGTTGTTTCCATTGGACCTCACCGGCCAGACCAGCGTAGAGGGCCTCGTGGCACTCGGCCATCAGCTCCTGCAAAACCATATCACCATCATCAAACTTGATGGCGATGAAGCTGGTTGAATAACCGAAGCTACCGCTAGCTAGCGTCAGGCCGACTTCGCCCAGGACCGAAGCGGCAATGGCGCTGTGGGTCTGGCTGCTGAACTCGGTGTTGCTGGCGTAGCGCCAGGCTTCGAGGCGGCCCCAGAAATCGATGCAGGTCAGAAGCAAAGTGCCATCCTCGGTGTATTCCAGGCTTTCCACCCAGCAACGCGGCAAGGCCTGCCCCGCCGTGGCCCCAACCAAACCGCGCGTCAGCGTGACCACCGCGCCACGGGTCAGCGTCGGGTAGTCGTTGGCCAAGTCGTCGAATCTATCGCCACGATTGTCGAGCCAGATGGCCAAGTAACCCATCTTCTCACTCACCTCCTCATAGTGGTAAGCGAGGAGGTGCGCGGTCAGTGTCTCAGAGCCAATGGTGAGGGTGAAGGTCGGGATGCCGCCGAGGATCTTCTGGGCATCGATGAGGGCCTGCTGATAGACGGTGCTAAGGGCGCCGGCCGGCGCGATCGCGCCACCCAGGACCTTGCCTTGCTGACGGGCCAGCGATCCAGCGGGGGCGAGGGCGCCGGCCAGAGAGGCAGTGACCTTGCGGGTCAGGGCGCCGGCCGGGGTCAGGGACCCGGCCAAGGCCTTGCCGATGTTGAATGGACCCAGAGCGCCGGAGGGAGTCAGCGAGCCAGCGACGGCCTGGCTGAGGCCGTCCGCGCCGATCTCAGCGCCATCGTCATTGAGAATGAAATCGTCAATGAAAAATGTGCCGGTGATGCCGGCGCTCACACTGCCTGTGATCCCGAGCCGGGCCCGATCCGGCTTCGACAGGCCGTCATTGTCAATGGCCGTGATTTGCTCTTGTTGGACCCCGTCAATCCACAGCGTGAGCGTGCCGGCAGAGGCCCCAATTTCAACCTGTACCTCAACGTAATGCGGCTCATCGGTGATGGTGTACAAGCTAGTCGTCGGCCAGCCACCCGAATCAGGCCGCGTGGAGCAGCGAACCTGATAATTTGAGCCGTTGTAATACAGTTCGGCGGTGGCCAGGTTTGTGCCACCCACCATAACATACACAAAGTAGAATCTGTCCCCGCTGCCTATCGACAACGTATTCGGATCTATGTAGGCGCGGAAGCGGTAGACGTCCGAGGTGAGCTGTGTGAAGGTTTTCTCACCGTAGAAAACCGTCGTATCATCAATCAGGCAGCCCAGGCCATTACTGCCGACGAGCGCCGCCGCGCCGGTGACGGAGAGGTCGTTGTCCGGATCAACAGTCGAATCGAACTCGCTCAGGTCGCCGGGCTCAAGGGTGATATGGAATACTTCGTTGGCGGACGTGTGGACCGTCGAGAGGGCGCCGGTTGGGGTAATGCTCCCGGCCAAGGGCTTCAATGTTTCGCGGGCCAGCGAGCCGGCCGGGGTAATTGCACCGGCCAGGGCCACCAAGACTTTGCGGGCCAGTGATCCGGCTGGGGTGAGTGCGCCGGACAAAGCTATCAACGTTTTGCGGGCCAACGAGCCGGCTGGGGTGAGGGCGCCGGCCAGGGCCACCGAGACTTTGCGGACGAGCGACCCGGAGGGGGTGATTGCGCCAGCCACAGACTTCAGGGTCTTGGCCACCAGCGAGCCGGCTGGAGTGATTGCGCCGGCGGCCGCCTGAGTCCGCGTATGCACGGTCGCCAGAGCGCCAGCCGGGGCGATTACGCCGGCCGCAGCCTTGAGAACCTTGACCACCAGCGAGCCGGCCGGAGTAAGCGCGCCGGCCACAGGCTTCAGAGCCTTGACCACCAGCGAGCCGGCCGGAGTAAGCGCGCCGGCCGCAGCCTTGAGAACCTTGACCACCAGTGAGCCGGCCGGGGTGATCGCGCCAGCCGCCGCCTGCTCCTCGACCGCGACCGCTGGCCTAATGGAGACAGCACCGAGTGCCCAATGTGCCGTGTCACCCGACCAAGACATGGTGACCGTCGACGCGCCGGGCTCCGTGGACCCATATCCGTTGATGTCATGGGTCGTGTTTACATCAATACCCCATCGCTCTGTTTGGCTGGCGCCAACGGCGATCCCAGCGGGGGTGTACTCGCAGGCAACCGTATCGAAAACTAGTTCACCTACCGCTGAGGTGATGTCGAGTGTAACTGAGGCTACGTCAGATGTGGCTTCGGTCCAGGGCGTCCGCGTCGGCGTTGCCTGGTGAACGCCTTCGAACGACATCGCCCCAGCGACGAATGCACTTCCGCTAGGATTTTGATCTACCGTGACCGTGATATCTCGGGTGTCATTTGCCGGAGCGACTACCCCCCATATCTCAACCAGCCCGTCATCAGAGTTGGCAATAGAATCGATTCGAGCAAGGCTGGTAACGCCAAAAGTAACGCTATCGACCTGTGTCGGTCCTTCGGTGGCGTGGTTATTCAAAGACACGCCAACGAGTAGATAGCGATCGCTACCGCTGCCAACTACAAAATTCGATATAACGACAGTCGTACCGCTGGCCGCGCTATTCGATTGCCCAACGTTGTCAATCGTTATGGTCATAGAAAAAAAGCCGACTCAAATAGCCGGCCAAATAATCTATCCTAAATCACGCGATACTACGAGCCAGCGGTAAGCGTCAGCTCATAGCTAAACTCGATGGAGGACCCATCTTCCACGTTGATAACCGAGAACACGGTGCGGTCCATCAGTGTCACACCCGTCGATGCGTTGAACAGTCCGTGCTCGGTAATGGCCAGGGTCGAGGTGTAGGCGATGGTGCCAACGCTCTTATAAATGTTGGCCGACGCGCCCTCGGTCTGGCTGCCAGAGGCCCGGCTTTCAGCGTCCGTGGTCTCGATGTCGGTATCGCCAACATCGGCCGCCGTAGTTCCGACGCCGCTGTCATGGTACAGAAAGTCACCAAAAACCGAGGTCTCGGTCTGGAGTTGATCAACTACGAAATTAACGAAAGCGGTGGTCACCACCCGGCAACCCACCAGGCCATAATCAACGACCCGGCCATCGGCCCCGAAGGTACGAATTCGCAGCGTGCCGTAGATGGTCGGTATCCGCAGCAGCATCGCCGCCGCCACCCGCCAGCCGCACAAAATATTTGGCAGGTTGCGCAGCTTCCAACCCCAGCCGGCCCATTCCACACTATTAATGAGCCGTGTCCGAAGTTCTCCGGCCGGACTCACTTGTCCATTTATACTCATAATTCAATACTCCTTAGAATTTCAACTTGCAATAACGACCAGGTACGTCTACGACCAACCCCAACCGTCTCGGTCCCAACGGTCGAGCGGGGGCAGGCCCACGGCGCTCCGACCGACCAACGCCAGGCGATTCGCTTCAGCGGCCACCAGCGCCCGGAAGCGCTCAAGACGCGCCTCGCCCCAGGCTTGGATTTCTTTGGCCACCCTTGCGCCCAGGGTGACTTGCTCGCCGAGATCCAGCGAGCGCGACAAAGCCGCGAAGCCCGCGCCACCGGTGATCAGAATCGATTCCTGTGGCCCGGTGAGGGTCGTTGCGGTGGCGCTGTCCAGATCCTCGATGGTCTGGCCCGCCGTGTAGAAAATCCTGGCCACATCGCCGGACTGGCCTTGGTATTCGCCGAGATAGAGAATGTCGTTGTCCCGCCAGTGGTCGAAGGGCCGCCAATTCGGCGGGTTCTCCGGGCTGGCCGCCGTGTAGGGCAGCCAGAGCCGGGCCACGCCCAGCAGGCCGGAGATGGCGGAGATGTCGAGCTCGTAGGTGTCGCTGCTCAAAGTAAGCGTGGTGATCTGGTGCACCGGAATCGACAATGAAAATTCGGCCAGGGCCTGGCGCAGACCCTCGTCGATCAGGCCGGTGGCCCAGATGGCGTTGGTCGTGTCGACGAGCTGCTGCTCGATGCGGTCGCGGATGGTAGCCAGGTTACTCATCTACATCTACCGCCGTAGCCGCGTCGATTATCGCCGCCCGGATGCGCCTCAGTGTGGCCCGGCCCACGCCATCCACGGCCAGCAACGCTTTGTCAGACGCCCCGGCGACAGTGGCCAGCGTCATGTAGCCGGCGCTGACCAACGCGGCCAGGGTGTTGCTCGGCACATCGCGGATAAGCAGCGCCTGCGGCGGCTGCTCCGCCTCGACCTGCAGCGATGCCGGCAGCGCCGAGCGCTCTACGCGCACCTCGCCGAGGTCGGCGGTCTGCAAAAATACATCGGCCTCGGTGAGCCGCACACCGCGCACAAGCGCCGGATCCAGGTTTTTGACGCGGCAAGCGACGATCACCGTTGGCGTTTTGCTAAGGATGTTGCTCATTTGGCCAGCCCCAGCAACGTTATGGTGATTGGGTTGGTGTTCGACACATCTTGCTTGAATCGGATATACCGGCCAAACAATTGCAGCCGCGTGATGGTGGTCGCATCGGCCACATTGGCTGAGACAATCGCCGGCCCATCGGTCCAGTTGCTGTTGTCGTTGCTGAACTGGATGGTAATGGTGGTCGTGTTAAAAACCGTCGCCACCGCCGTTTGATCGATGGTAGATTGAATGTCAACATACTCATAGCTCTGCATCAACCGGCCTGACGTATTCGCGTCGGCCGTAATCGAAAACGCACCGGTAGAAAAAACCACGTACAGCGAATTGTCGCTGTCGCCGGGGATGTTGGCCACCGGCGTTGGGGCGGCGGGCGGCGCAGCCACTGCAGCCGGAGCGGGAGCAATGATGATCTGCAGGGCGACCAGCAGGACCAAGGCCAGGGCAATGACATAGGCCAAGGCGCTACCGCTGCGGGTTCGTTTCGTTTCTTTGGTTTCCATAAGTAAATCTCCTGAAATTTGAAATTAAAAAATCATAAAGTTAGTTGCGCTGATTATTGATTGCTCTTAATCGCGCCACGCGTCTCGATGACCGAGACGGCGAAAAACCAGCGGACTTTGATCGGCAAAACGTCGTGGAGCCACAGGATATGGTTGTTCTCGCTGGGCGCGAAAACCTCCGGGGTCTCGCCGAAGCGAAACGCCACGCCCGCAAAGGGGCAAACATTCTTATCCGCCACCGCACACCAATTGTTGGCGTTAGTCCAGTGGGGGACCGTAATGATATCCTCCTCGCGCAAAAGCCGTTTGCCAGGGTAACGGTCGGCCAACGTGCCGGCCTTGACCGCTGAGGTCGTAGCGGTGATACCCTGCTGCTCCAGCTCGATGGGTACCAATAATTTGCGCGGGCGAGTGGCGATGCGACGATCTTCAGTTTGAGAGGAGTTTTTGAGTTCGGCAAGTTTGTACATTTGTTCCACCGCCATCCCCCAGGTGTCTTGGTCCAGAGCCTGGGTGATAAGGTTGCCGCGGGTCGTATTAAACGCATAACCATTCCCAATGCTATCGCTAAGATCAGCGCCCGCGCCACTATTATCGGTAAACAGCGAGGAAATAACATAACTAATCGTCACCACCTCCGCCACTGCTAATTGACGGGGCACAGCCCGCCAGCCGGCCACGTCATCACAATCAATCATCTCCAAGGACAATGGCAGATAGCCACCCTTTTTGACCCAGGTGGCCGTTGTTCTATCATCCTCCCATAGAAGTTGCTGGTACTCGCCTTTCTCGGCAACCGTTGGCAGCCCCACGCCCGAATCGTACCCAATGCCGCCGTATTTCACCCAGGACACCTGCTGCAACGAATTAAAGTCCTCGGTGTGCGCAACTTCCTTCCACCAATTGTACTCGTCCATCAGATCGATTTGCTGGATGAGGCGCTTGTTCATCACGTTGCGGGTAAGTTCGGCCATCGTGCTGGTGTCCGCGTTGTTGCCGCCGCTCGAATAAGCCAAGAAGGAGGGCACTAAATCCGGGTTATACTCCCCCCGAAAACTACGGTCACCGGTAAGCAGCAGATAAAGCTCACGGATGCCGGAGAGCTGATGCACCGGCCCAGAGACCGGCAAGCCCATCAGCTGGTCGTAGGCCATTTCGACTTGATCAAAGCTATTCAACCACGACCCTCGAATGTTCGCCGGTTGCCGATCACACGGCGCGATCCCGACGCCCATCTCATCGATGACGCGCCTTTCCTCGCCACGCGCGTACTGCGTAGCTAAGCTTTGATTGAGTTGGCCAACGGCGTCAGCTAAGTTGACGACGACGGACTCCAGACGGTCGAGGCGGTCAGGTACGGCCGGAGCATCGTGGCTCAGGCTCTGGCTGTGCATCTCGGACGACAGAGGGGGACGTATGGTGTGAGTGTGAGTCCGGTCGCCACCCGGCGCAGCCAGATCGCAGCCGACACGCATACGCGGCGGTAAATCGTTTGGTGCGGCAGCCTCAGCAGAGGTAGAGGTCACCGCTTCTTCCGTAACTTGAATTTCTTCAGGCATAATATGAACCTCCGTTCTATTTAACGCGCCGGAATCGACGCGAGATAATACTTCTCTGATTCGGCCTTCCGCCCCAGGGCCAAAGACTACATCAACACTTTCGACGTGGTCAATGGATGTGGTGACGCGGATCCGATCCTCATCGTCCTCCCCTTGCCACTCGGATTGACCAAAGAAAACGATGGACAAACCCACATCCGGCGTCTCACGGCCCGCTTTCTGATCTTCTACGATCTCATCGAGCAACACCCGCAGCCATTCCAGATCGGGCCGAGCTGAAAGCCTAAGCCCGCCATCCGCCCGGCCCGCTTCTTCATTCCAGGTTGCGCCGAACGTCACGCCGGCTAGACTGCGTAATGAAGGATGCGCCGGGGTGAAAAATCCACCAAGCGTGTGGTCGACAAAGGAAGCCACACCGCCGAATTTCTCAATCGCAGCCTGCACCGTCGAGCGTGGAATGTTCCAGTCAGACTCCTTCCCATCCCGACGCCGAACCCGGCCGGCCTTGATAAACGACACATCGTACTCCCTACGCGAATCACCGCTAACGCTGCCTAAGCGCAATGGCATATAGACCGCGTCGGGCCTAGTCTCCTGCTGCTTAAGATTGACTTCTTCCATTGTAATGCCTCCTATCTGGGGAAATTCCCCAGATACTAGTTGTCCTCGAAATTCCTAGTCCTCGCCCTCGTCCTCTTCGTCCTCCTCGTCCTCATCCCCTTCTTCCTCCGGGTCATCCTCATCGCCCTCTCCCTCATCCTCCTCCTCAAAAATCAGATCGTGTTCAGCGGCCCAATCGAGGATCTCGTCAATTTCCTCTTGAGATAAAATCTCGCCGAAGAATTTGAAGCACAATCCCACGGCCAGCTCATCGGTAATCCAGCCATAGCGCCGCATCTCGCTGAACGCCGCCACGATGTCCCGCGCCGCTTTGGCCAGCGCCGCGTTGTCCGCCTCGCTGACATCCGGCACGCTGAAGTCAATACGTAGATCATCATTGACCGGGATCCGGACGTGGCTGGCCTCAGCCGCTCGACGATAGACGAAGTCAACCAAGTCTATCAACGCCTCGCCGAAGTCCGCCTGACGCATTTCAAGAAATGAATGCGTAGGCCCGCCCATCTCCTTCGCCGTAGCCCGGTTAGCGCCGGAGCCTTCGCCGAAGAAATGGAGCGGGTAGTTGCTGCCAGCGCTAATCGCCATCCTTTGCGCGTGGCCATCCGGGGCGGCGTCGCCGGCGTTGATGTTGGCGGCGGGGAACTTAATCCGCTCGCCGCGACCGTGGACAAAGAGGGCGCCGCTAATTGGCGGCGTGGTCTTATACTGCTGGCGCTTGGCCTCGATCTGGCTGTCGTCGTCGATCTCGATGTCTACGGCGGCCAACTCCGCTCTGAGTTTGTTGAAGCGCACGCGACCCTTCAGCCAATCGGTGTAGCGCTGCGCGACCGGCAAGACCGGCGTCAAATCCGATTCGCCACGAGTGGCGCCGACCACGCGGTTGAAGGCGAAGTGCAGCAGCGCCGGCTCATCGAGCGCCGCCGTGTGTCTGCTTTTCCAGACCTTCGGCTCAATCTGGCCGGGTACAGTCTCCTGATATTCGAGTTCGCGCTCGTAGTCGCTCGGATCCGTCTCTACGTGCTGAATACACGAGGCCGGGATAGCGCGGACAAACGCCAGGCCGTCCGCCTCGCTTGGCGCAGAGACGGCGATGAACAGATCCCCGGAGCGCGTCACCTCATCGCACCAGCTCGAGAGCCGCGACCGGAGCCGATTCTCTCGATGCTCCCAGAAACGGCGGGTGAAGCGCTCGACGGCCGGCCGCTTGGAGCTGATGCCGATGCCCTGGCTGCCAACGACGTAGCTCGTGGTGATGGTGACGATACGCCGAATGATGAAGTTGCGCCGCCAGGCTTCGAGGGTATCGGTCAGGTCCTCGCGGAGTTCGGCCCAGGGCCGATCAGCCGGGCCGGAACCAGAGCGGACCAGGTCCCAACCGGCGTCCTCTGTCGCTTTCGCGGCCGGCAGCGGACCGGCGACGATGCTGGCCAGGGTGACGCGGCGGCGGGCTATCCAGTTGGTGAAGCGTTGCCATAGATTCACTTTTTCTTCCTCATACACCGCACGTAGGCGAAAACACGCCGACAGCCGCAGTGATCATGGAGTGGCGGATATGGCCCGTAGCCGCGCCGGTAAACCTGGCCGTGAAACGACCGGCAGGCATCACAAGTGTTCGACAACATGCGAGCCCGCCACTCCTCAAAATAGATTTTCTTACAGCCAGGCGGACAAACCTTGCCCTCAGGGAATACCCCACCAGGTCAACCATCTGGCCTCGGTGGCTTCTTGGCCAGCCTATAATCAGCCATCGAGCTTGTACCTCCCCACGCGGTTACGCCGCGCCGTATCCTCAGAGACAGCCGTGATCAATTCGCCGAGCAGCCGCTCGGAGACGCGCAGATGGGCGATGAGTATCTGGAGATCGTCGTAGATCTCGCAGGGGACCATATCGGTGATGCCGTCTTTGTAAAGCTCTGTGATGATCCTATCGAGATCACCGCCGATCATTGAGAGATCAGTGGCCCGGCCGCCGATCTCGCCCGGATTGCCGTGGTCACCCAGCCAACGCAAATCCTTCGGCAGCGCATAATACGCCTTCACGCCATCATCAGGTTGCCCAGGATTGCCCAACTCTCCTTCGACTGAATCCAAGCCCCTCTCCTTTAAGTAAGCGTACCATTCGTCCTGCGCAGCAACGCGGGCTGCACGGTCATCGTGTTCTTTAGCTCCATCCGCCATCGTTTTCATCCTCTCTGCGAATAACCGCGCTCTCCCCGGTCGACAAGAACAGATCCCCGGTGCGTACCAGCCGGTCCACCTCAGCCACCAGGGCCGCCGACAACAACCGGTCATCGTGAATCGAAATCGATTCACCCGTGGCCTGAACAACGATCTTGGCCGAAGGCTTCACTTCCCAGCGCAAGCCGCGCTCAATCGGGATGCCCTCAGCGAGTTCGTAGCCGCAGTGTTCGCACTGCGTGAAAAACCACCACCAATCACTAAGCTCATCCTCCATCGAACCGGCGAAATAGCGGAAGCGCCCGGTTTCGACGACGGCCAGGAAGTCGTTGCCCAGCCTCGACTTGCCATAGCTTTTCGAAAAATCAAAAGCAAAAACGGGCTGGGACAGTTTCTCAATGAGGGCGTCGGTGATACCCTGACCCACACCCGTAAAGTCGCTCACCACAGCTACTACACGCCACTTCTGCAAATGAGCAACAAGCTGATCGAAGAGTGACGGCCGCCCAGGCATAGCCTGGAAATGCCGCGTGCCCTGATCAACCCAACAATCAACCACTTCGTAGGCCGGGCCGATGTCGCTCGCCCCGGTGACCACGCGGACAATGGTCAGCGTGGTATAGTCCCGGCCGGCGTTGGCCAACTCCGCAAAGGCAGCGGTAGCCGCTTCATCTTGGCCGCCGACATCGACCAGGCCCACATATACATCCCCGGCTTGCGGACCATCAAGCCGAGGATGGTTCCCCTGCATCAGTACACGCCGCCGGGGAGGGAACAACCCCGCCGCGACGTCAACCGGTTCGTTGAAATACTCGGTCCGAACGATCGGATGCTGCCGGCCGCGTTGCCGAACTTGTCCAGCAACAAAGGCGGAATAATGCGCATTTTCAGCGCCAACAGCGTCAGGCGAGACGATGAAGACGCGCTGTTGGCCGTCTTGGGCCTCCAGCTTTTCAAGGCGTTGCTTGGTGCGCCACAGGTAATCAGCGGTCGTACGCACGGTGCCGACGTAGAGGGCAGTGGCGTTCGTCGAGGACCGCATCGGCGTGAAGCGCCGTTCAACAGTGGGCTCGTTGTGGTCCTGCACTTCGTTCACAATGAGCAGCAGGTTAGCCGTAGCGCCTTCGGCCCGGGCCTGGGGGTAGCCAGAGAAAAAGCTACACTGAGCCGAACCCAAACCGCGCCGGGTGGGCTTTGATTTGCCCCACCATCTGCCGCCCATCCAAAGATTACTCATTCGATTCTCAAGCCTCGATACCCCTACCGAAATCTGAGTAGCTGTGGGATACGTGTGGATAATCTGTGCCTCCGTGCGATGAAACAACATCAGCAGAAAGGCCAACATCTGCGCTACGGCTTCATCCTTCCCCGATTGACGCGGGAAAACCCACAGAAATTCGAGGCCCCGATTCATCAACACCGACTGTATAACCGCGTCAGTTGGCTCAACCTGATAGCGACGAAGCCGGAGCTGGATGACCAGCCGCGAAAAGAGATCAATGGAAAACAGAATTTGCCGTAGTTTCTCTTTCATCTCGGTCACATAGGGACACTCGTCACAATGAAGTACAGCAGCAATAAGATCGCTTCCACAATCGGGACAACAAGAGCCAGCATGAACAGCCATCTAATTCTTCTCTCCAGCCGCTCAATCCGATACCAGAGCCAAGCGTCCTCAACGCACTCAGGCGCCTTCCCTTGCGGCTCGAAATGCCGCTCCTGAAGATACTCCAACAAAGTAAAGAAACGCTCAAGCACATCATTTCACCAATAGCTCTACCAGGCTCTGCAACGCCTCGCCCTCAATGCCCAGCAGTGCAGCCAGCAATCCCAAGACCAGCACTACCAACCGAAACCATTGCGCCGGCGTCAACCGCGGCGGCCACGACCAACGAGATTTACGCAGCCGATGCAGCGACTCCCTAAACTTGGCCTCACCCCGTTTCACAGCTTCACCCCTAGCAATCCCTCGGTATTCACCTCATCGAATATCTTGCTTATGGCCTCAAGCAACCCGTCCGGCGATTCACCGTCAAGCGCCCGCTTATCCCGCAGCAGTCGCCCCAGACGCGAGGCATTTTGGGCCAGCAGCGAAAGCAGCTTGATCATCTCATCAGAATCTAAACCCTCCGCCATCTGATCATCGATGTAGCCTGACAGTTGCTGCTGCTTACGTAACAGATCATCAGCCACGTCCCCAATGCCGTCCATCTTAACCGGCACAACGTAAAAGCCGTGAGTACGCCGGTTCTGGTTGCCCTGGGGAGCACCGACCACCCCTGAATGCGCAGCGCAGAGGTGGCTATCGTGGACAGCCCAAGCCTTGCAGGGGTCACCCGCTTTGGTGGTCGCAGAGCAACGGCGTGAAGCGATATTGGACGACATAACTATAAGCCTCCATTGCTAACACATAGACGGCCAGGCATAGCACGATGAGCAAAGCACTGAGGTGAGACTGAGAGGGCATAGACAAATCCTTTAAACGCATAAAGGCCCCCGCTTGGGTGAGCGAGGGCCTTTATCGCCACTAAACCAACAACAAACAAAAGAGGTAAACAAGGAGATAACCATGCTCAACCGAACGAGTGACCGCGGTCAACCGTCACCCGAACAGTTGTTCTAATTAGTGTAGCAGTAAGTTAGAGGGAAGGCAAGTTAGGCGTCAACACGAAGAAGGAAGAAGTCAAATTCAGCCGAAGTGCCTGACCCTAGACCCAAAGCCTCTCTCACCATCGCATCCATTGAACGCTGCATCTGGCGTTGCATCCTCGCCAAAGTATCAGGATCAGGATCCAACGTCGGATTACAAACAACAACCTCCCCCATATCAATACCAATACATTTCATCGGCGGCGACCATTCGTGCCCACACCTACAAATATAAAGCTCAACCTCGTTATTCTCACCGAGTACTTGATTAGCTTGCGCCCGATCACACTCCGGGCACGTATCCTCTGGCCTGATATCGTTGTACCAGCTTGTCAAAATAGCACCTCCTGCAACTAGTTCTTGTTTTCTGCGTTCTATTTCACTCCTCGTCAAAATCTTCAAATTCCTCCGCATTGAAGTCGATCTGCCCTATATGCTCCGCACCGCGAACCACCGCCAAATTGCCCACGCGATTCGGAATAAGGAGATCATCATCGTCAAGCTGGCTCAAGATTTCCTTCAGTTTCTTCACGGTCAGCCAGCGTTTGAAAAATACCGCTCGCACTTCTACATCTGTGTCAATCATAATTCCCCCTCAAAGCCACGCCTCCCGGCCCAAGGCGCGGCCTGCTATGGATTGCGTTGGAGAGAAGCCCGCCGAAGCGGGCAGCGTGGATCAGTGGATTACTTGTTGAGAAGCCCCGCCGGCGCGGCCAGGCCGGGGCCGGGACGGTGGGGCGAGCAATTAGCTGGGCTTCTTTTCCTCGCGGAGGATCAGGCGCACCACGGCGACCAGAACGAAGAAGCCCAGAAGATAATGAAACCAGAAAGCAGCGAGCAGCTGCGCCTGCGTAAACTCTGGGTTGGCCAGGGGCAAATACCAGAAATAGCTTACGGCGGTGACGGCAATTAAATAGTAAAGCAGCTCGCGTAGTTTTTTCATAGAGAGATTATAGCACAGAGACAGCCCGCCACCACACCACCCCCGCCACCCCCGCCATCCCCAGCAGCACATAGCGCCAGTGATGGAACCAGAGGTAATCAGTGAATCGGAGCGTGGCTCTGATTAGATCGTAGACGAATTTGCGGCGGTGCATTTGGCCTCGCAAAAAAAGAATCGGGATTTGACAGCATACGCAGTGACAAGTATAATTGGTGACAACTAATCACAGTGTCTAGTAAGAGAGTTCTATGAGTGACATCATCAGCACCACCGAAGCCGCCGAAATACTTGAAGTCTCGCGTCAATGGATCTTACGACTGATCCACGAAGATAAGTTATTGGCCAGGAAGATCGGGCCAACCTTCGCCGTTGACGTCGATTCCGTCAAGCAGTATCGGCGCGAAGTCCAGAAGAAGAACGACCTGAACGACAACTAACAACCTAAGCAGGACGCGACGGCGTTGACACCGCCATCGCGCCCCTGACCCACACACTGTATCCGGAGGTACAGCAATGCAAGCTACCCCTAGTTTACCAAAAATTTTCTTTCGTGTCATATCTCGCTATCGCATCGTCGCCGACGACGACCAGCAAGATGAGACACAAGATATTGTCCTCGAGGCCGCAGACGCCAGAGAGGCGGCCGTCTTGGCCATCGCCAAGATCAGCGGGCCATTCATCGCCAATCTGCGTCTATCGGTGATGATCTCGCATACAAATGGACCAGTGAGCGAGAGAGAGCGGCTCGAAGGGAGGGCCGAATGACCTTCCCCAGCAAGGCCCTCACCCTCTTCGACGGTACGCGGACCATCGTCTCCGGCTTCGTCGGAATGATGGAGGGGATATTCACCGACACCGTGACCCGCCTGGCCCCGATCCTGGCCCCGCTGCCGCCGGCGTTCTCGGTGTATACGGCGATGGCCAAAGCCCAGACGCCGTACTGGATTGCGCTATGTACGGCGTTAGCCGTGGAGCTCATCGGGATGTTTAGCTCAAAAGTCGCGATCCAGTCGTGGAACTGGAACCGCAGCCGGCTGAAGACCGAACCTGTTGCGCCCTTCACCTTAACCGTCGCTATGGCGGCTGTCTACTTCATCGTCGTTCTGGTGCTGGCGCTCTCCATCGAGATATGGACGCAAAGCCTAATCATCCTCTATCCGGGCTTCGTCATCATCGCCGCCGCGACCTACGTCAGCAACGCCATCAACGGCGATCTCAGCGCCTGGCAACGCAAACGCAACGAGCGACTCCAACAGCAGAAAGAGAAACGCGGGCTTGGCGCAGAGATCAAAACGGCCAGAGAACAGTTAGCCGAACTCACCATCGAACTCGAAAAGACGCGCGATGAAACACACGACCTAACCGAAGCGGCCGCCGCCGACCTCGAAACAATACGCACCGAAACAGCCGACCTGACCGAAGCGGTTGCCCGGCTGAAGGCGCAGAAGCGACGCCTCAACGCAACACCAGCCACCACCACCACCGACACCACCGAGCAGGCCCGCGTCATTCTGACCGAAGTATGGCGCAACGGTTCGGATATTTCCGGGGCAGAGTTGGGGCGACAACTAAAGCGAAGTGGCACCCTGGGACGAAAATTGAAAAACGAATTGTGGCCGGAGATCAGCGCGGGCGCAACTAACGGCGTAGCGGAGACGAACGGAGTGACGCAATGAATGATCCTGAATGCCCACACTGCAACGCAGCGATAGACTATTATTTCGAGGATACCGAAGACGAGTGGACCATCCTCACCCCCCACACCCACGAACTTACTCACGAGTGCGAACGAGGATGCACCGAGATCAGCGAACTAGAAACCGTTATCGATTGCCGTAATTGCGGAGAGGATATCTACCTCAGTTGCACGTATTACCAACCGTGCAACGCCAATGGGTACGTTGTAGCACTCGAGTTAAAACCTAGCGGGGTGGCGCAATAATAACCACGAAACTGATCGCAGCAATCGCAGACAAAGAGAACAAACAGCGTGACATCGCGGAGATGTACCAAGCCGCATTTAACAAAATCCCTGACGCCGACTGGCGCAAGGTGAATACCGCCATCGCCAAACGCTGGCCCTCGAAGTCAGGGCTCGTTCGAGTAAAGACAATGGCCTGGAAGATTTACAAAGAGAGGCGCCACCCGCCACCAGGCGGTCAAAATAAAAACGGCTCAGGCGTTAGGGCGCCTGAGCCAACCACCTGACTGAGAGCATAGCAAAAAAACAGGTGGTTCAACAATTATATATCAGTTTAATAAAGGAGCATAGCAAATGTCTAAGAAGATCACGATGAACAAATTACAAACCAAACACATAACTATTGATGATTTACAGTTTATTTACAAGCCCCAACAAGGGGCTATAGCGGTGATCCAACGTGATGGCGTCGCCGGGATGATGGAAATAGACACCCTAGTGCCCCCCCTATTATCTCAATTAGTCGGCAGACCTATTCAGGATTTCAGCGTAATCCGTCGCCGTAGTAGTGGCGGCGTATTGGCGGTCGCTTTTTCTCCCATCCTCCAAGGGGACCCAGTTTTGCCAGTTCCCATTAACTGCCCATCACTGCTCTATCCGCGTTCGTTCGTTGGCACAATGCGGAAATTTTCGGATCACATTTTGTCGTTGGGGAATCGCTATAATAACCCCGACCTGGCTGAATGGTACAGAGACGGAGAGCTTTTTATTGAGGACGTGCTGGATAATATCAACTTGCTCAGACTAAATCATTTTGATCGTTTCACATTCGAATTAATTATCAAAACAACTTTAGCGCAACCTTTCCGCACCGATTGAAAGGCTGAAACAACCGGACTGGCTATGAAGAAGCTCTTCTACGAAATCACCGTCATCGACCTCCCCACCGGCCAATGGCGCCCCCACCGCCCCTGGCCCCTCCGCCTGGCCCGGGCGGTCTGGGGCCTGCTGGTTGCGCTGCTATTCACCGCGATGCGCATCGAGTACGCGATGCACGCAGTGGCCGCGTCGTTGCTGACCACCACCGAGGCAGTGGCCGGCGCGATTCGCGTAGTGGCCACGGCGGGCCGGGTGGCGCTGGGGGTGATCGTAGACGACCTGGCTTATGAGGTGGGGCGGGTGATTGTAGAGGATCGGCTGGCGGGGGTGGCCTGTGCCTAATTTGCAAACAATAGGATATTTGAAAATAAACGATCAAGTCATCCTAATCCTTGCCCGACAGAAGAAGACCAGCCGAGCTTTAAAACTCAGAAAAGGCGGCGGTGCGCTCGGAGCATATTTTGAGGATGAGTCTATTTTCCTGAGAGATGAGCCCGCTTTGCTTGAGCAATTACGAGATGGCGGCGTCATCTACATATAAGAAGAGAGGAAGTAGTCTATGCCTGAGAAACTATCACCCACACAGCAGGAGATGTTAGAGTGGCTAGAAGCCGGCAACTACGTAGACCTAGCCGGGAACTACGCACTGAGAAAAACAGGCGGACGTTGGATGAAAAATACGTTGATGTCTCTGGTAAATCGGGGCCTGGCCACAACCGTCGTCAAGAACGGCTGGAGCTACAAAGCCACCACCATTGAACCAGGCGGCAATTGTCCACTATGTTGGACCGGCTCCATTGAAGAAATAGAGGAAGGTCATTATTCCTGCAATAATGATCCTTGCCATTTCGAGTATCAAAGGGAATCGAATGGATGAGATAACCAAACCAACGCCAATCAAAGCCAACACCATCCTCCTCATCGTCCTAGCCCTCATCGCCCTCATTGGCCTCCTGGCCGCCTGGGACGCACTGACACGCTACGGCGTTATCATCGCCGCCGTCTACGCGGCCGCCGCCATCCTGAGCGCGGCGGCCTGGACAGTGGCCGTCATCGTGCGCGTGGGTTATGGCCTTAGTCGTGTCCGCAGCGATCACCGTCTTAGCCAGGCTGAAGCTAACGCTCAGCAAATCGCCATTGTCGACCAAATAAAGCTGACCGAGACCCGAATGCTGACCGAAAGCCGGCAGCTAAAAGCGTCAGCCCGGAAGGCCGAGCGGGAAGCAGACCTGTTCATCGTCACCGCCAAACGCGATGAACAAGTGTTGATCAGCGACGGCGATAGTACACGGCGGTTCACCGCCGCGCATCTCCAACTATCCGGCCAGGTCAACGGCGTTCAAATCCCGGCGACGCCAGAGCAGATCAAAGCCTGGGCCGCGTGGCACGGGCCGCGATCGCAGAGCACACCGGCGTTGGTGCAGGAGATTGCGCCGGCCGAGACGTTGCCGTTGTTGCCGGCGCTGGCAGACTGCGATAATATTTTGATTGTCGGTGGCAAAGGTTCAGGTAAAACTACGCTCCTGCAGTGGTTCGAGGCCGAACGCATCCAGAAAGGGCCAGTCATTGTACTGGACAGCCACGCCGAACCAGGGCAATGGTTCAGTCAAGTAATTGGCGCTGGCCGGAAGTACAGCAAGATCAAAGACGCTATGATCGCCCTGATCAACAAAATGGACAAACGCCACCAGCGACGCACCCAAGGCCACAAGAATTTTACGCCGATCTGCACCATTATCGACGAGTTTACCTTGTTGCCCGGCTACCTGAAGGAGCTAGGTTACAAGTCGCAGACATATTCATTTCCAATGCTGACGGAGGGCAGAAAAGTTGAAATGTCGTGTTTGTGGGGCATCCATAGCGACCGGGTCAAGGCCACAGGCTTCGAGGGAATGGGGGATCTAAGAGAGTGCTTCGACGCCATTGCCTATCTAAAGCACGTCAAGGGGAACTACTACGCCCTAGTCGATTTCGGCGAAGGGAAAGAGGATATCCATTATATCCCGCCCGGCCCCTTCTTCGTCCAGCCAGCGCCACCGGCCGCCGAAGATTTGCTATCGTTGCCCGATGAACCGGAGGAACCGGAGCCAACCAGTACCAACGCCTACGACCCCGACCAGGCCGAACAAATCAGATCAATGTATAATGACGGCAAGACAAAAACAGAAATAGCCCAATCGTTCGGCTACAACTCGAACGAAGGAGCCATTTTCTACAAAATCAAAGCAGCCCTAGAAGCCGCAGAAACCGCTACTACTACTACATAGGCCCTACAGGCCCTGAAACGGCGATCTATCGCCGTAGTAGTAGCGCGCTGTGAACGTAAGAAACAAAGAGAGGATCCTTAATAACCGAATGGAGAAACTAAGAACCTTTTGGAGTGACCACACGCCGACCGGCCACTGGGCGCTCGGCTGGCTGGCCGCGCACCTGGTGATCATGGGCCTGGTGACTGCGTCGCCAGTGGCGCTGCAGCGCATCGGCCTCAGCACGTTGGCCGTGGCGCTGTGCTACGCGCTGGCCAGGCGCGGGCACGAGACGATAGCGGCGGTGTCGCTGTGCGTTGTCCTCAGCGCCAATTTCCACCTGTCGGCCATCGCAAATTATTCGCGAGGCGACCTGCATCTGTACAGCGACAACCTGGTCGTTTTCTCGGCCATCGTGTTGCTAATGGCCGGCCACACGCTCGGCCGGCAGATGATCCTGATCACCGCCGCCGGCAATAGCCTGATCTTATTGGTCAGCCAGGCCCGGCTGGGGGCAGATGAAACGATCATTTTGTATCTGGTGGCGGCGGCGGGCATCTACTACCACCGCAGCCAGCAGGAGCGACAAACCGAGCCGCACAAGCCCCAGGGCCTCATCACCCGCCACATCGAACGCGGCGGCTACATCGCCATCCGCCTGGAGACGGTGCGCGGCGAGGTGCTGCAGGTCCGGGTGGCCAAAGCGTACTGGGCCACACTCGGCCTAAATCGCGGGAACCGGATCATCATTGACCAATATGAAATCCGGGCGGAGAACGGCCGGCAATATATTCAGGCGTTCGTTCTCCACTC
>Ga0209976_10000330_pt1 | contig 33746 bp, 28 predicted proteins | sample SumtaG_FD_182806 | JGI IMG/M metagenome (GOLD analysis project Ga0209976, IMG submission 182806) | Deep subsurface microbial communities from Indian Ocean to uncover new lineages of life (NeLLi) - Sumatra_00157 metaG (SPAdes) (version 2) | ecosystem: Environmental > Aquatic > Marine > Oceanic >...
CGCTGTAGCGGCTTCCTAGAGGCTCGCCTGAGTCAGATCGGGCGCGGGATGCACCCATTGCAATGAGCGCAAAGCACACTGCTGGCCAGAGCCGTATGGGATCGAGATGAAGCGGTGATCGAGCAGAGCGTGCCTAGTGTGCGCCGGCGCCCGTCAGATTGACGAGAGAGCGCGTTATGATCGAGCGCCCTTCGCAGCTGATCATTCCCGGAGAATTAGTGACCTGGGTATTGTTGGCAATTGCCCTAACTCCAATTCTTACAGCTGTGGTACACGACGCAATGTCTAGGCGTTGGGTCTGGCTATTTCTGGATATTCTACTACCGCCAATCGGATTGGCGCGAGGTGTGTGCATCTGGTTCAAATGGATCTGAGCCGCCTAGAAGAAGAGTGGCAAGCGGATGCCAGAACGCAATAGGTCGCTATCAAAGCTGAGTAACAGAACGGTGCCAACTACATGACCCAGATACGTTCAATCGTCAGACGCTGCTTATCGTTTGCATTCGCTGTTGTCATTATCGGTTCACCTGTCGCGCTCGGCCAACCTTATGAATGCCAGCCGCGGCTTGTAGAGCAGCACATTCGATGGTGCCTCGACATCGAGGGCAATCGAAAGCAGCGCGGCCTTACCAAGATCCGATCCGGTGCCAGGGATGGAAACATTCGGCGTTTGGACCGGGGCTTTCGGATGTGTCAGAGACGAAACAAAGCTGCGCGCCGCGACTACTTGGCCTGCCCGCCACCGCTACGTATTGAAATCACGCGAAGGCTCATGGGATTGCCGACATACGGTCCGGAGCCAGCGCCGCCTCCCAAATAACTCAGCAAGAACGCTTGGAGCACGTCGTCCAACAGGCGCAAGGCACACTGTTGGCCAGAGCCGTATGGGATTAATCTGAAAGGTCCGTAACACCAGGGACCTTGAGCATTGCGCCCATCTTATTGATCGTAATGCTTGCCGGTCGCCGGTTGCATCATCCGCGGCAGGTCTTTCTGGAATTGAGGGCCCGGATTGTCATAGTGGTTCGGTGGCTGCAGCTGTTGCGGCTCAGGCGCCGGAAACAACGCACGAAACTCGGCCAAGCATTCGTCCATGGTTTGTGACATCTTGGCCTGAATTTGCGCAATGCGCATCATGGTCTCTCGTGCACCCTCAAGATCATGCATGAACGCGTCGGTCGCCTCAGTCAATTTGCGAGTTGCATTTCCGCTCATTCGTGCCCCCTCATCCGAAATCTCGTCGGCACTCTAAACTGATTTGCCCGAAACCATGTCGACTATCTGGCATTTTTATCTCAAACCTGCTTGCGCTCTCCTCCTCTGTATGGCCTGAGGTGAGAATGCATCTGCAACAGCCTCTTTCCATTGAGATGAAACGCTCTCACAATTGCTTGCCCGCTCCGATATTGTGCAGTCCAGCCATCGCTGCCGGCACCTCCGTACCGCGAGCACGACGTGCGCAAAGTTTGCGTGGCTTGGGCGGCTTTGAACTGCCGCATCATCATCGTCTCGGCCAGTTTGCAACTCGCCTCGTCAATGTGCCCTCGCTAGTGCGTCCTGCCATTTGTCAGCGGTGGACAGGCCCAGATGCGTGACCCGCATCCAGGTCGTGCCCTCCACCAGCTTGAATTCTGCCAAGCCGTCGCCCTCCATATCGAGCATGACCTTGGCGAACGCGCTGTCATCGAGGTCGGGCATCTCTCGCCTTAGGTCGTCCCTGACGATCCATCCGTCTTGATGCAAAGCATGTTCAGTGGATCCCCTCATCTTTGGCCCCCGCCATTGCAGTTCCCCTCTGTTACGCCGCCATCTTGAGCCTAATTACGCAGCGCCTTCCCTCCTCGCGCGGCTCGATGGTCTTATTTTACGTGATTCACCCGAGGCATCGGGGCCACAGACCCGGGGACAACGCGTGGGCTTCCCTTTCTCATAAGCGCGAATAAGCCCAAGATTTGAGTGCGCATCGATTCGGAGGGCCAGTCAAAGAATGCGGTTCTAGGGATGCGGAATTTCTGTGAGCACTTTTGGAGGTCTAAATCCTCTGGCCGAAGGCCCGCTGCTTGTTCATCCGCCCGCCTGACTATTGACGCTCTGGTCCCAATGAGGCCGTTTCACATACCTTGCTGATTGACGCTTTCCTTATAGCTTCCTGTTCACCCTTTAAACGGGCTATCTCTGGGGCAATGTTGTCACCAGACAAAGACGAGACCGGTAAGCCAAGCAGGATGACGCCTACAGTATCGTTCGTTCTCGCGTTCTGTTGCTGGATCGAAGCCGTAGCGAGAGCGCTGGAAAGCCGCTGCCCCTCATCCGCCAGCTGGTAACAGTTCCAGTTTAGATAGTTCAGTTCGCTGATATACGCCGGAGCGATGCTCTCGGGTGATTTCGCACATCCGCAGAACACAATCGTCAATAGAAGCCCTAAAGTAATCGGTTTCATAGCTGCCCCCCGAAGGCTTCAGTTGAAGAAGCAACGATTCGCAGAACGAGTCAAAACCAGCGATTGAAGGGGTGTGGATCTACAGTGCAAAGTTGGGGCTGAGGGGTCCCAAAGCTCCCGAATTTCTGCGAGCAATTTTTGAGGTCTAATTCCTCATTGGCGCAGCGACTTTACCGCGGGCGTAAGCGCCAAATTGCTTCGCGCGAAGCCCGACTGGGCGAAGGCGCTCGCCGCGCTTGAAGGCAAGGAGGTCCAGGTTCGCGGTTGGATCGAATACCGCAACGGCCCGTTCATCGACGTTTTGGATCCCGGCCAAATCACAGCGATCGAAAAGGAACGTCGCAGACCACCAGAAAAACTTGGCGCGCCGAGGATAAGCAGCGACCGGCGCGATATCACTCCCGATCCGAAACAAAAACGCCCGGCGCAAAAGACGCCGGGCGCTGTCGATCTTTGAAAGTGCTGCCTTACAAGGCACGCATCATGCGGCCCGGCTCTCGTCTCCGTTGGCCTCGGCAGCCTCAGCAGCCTCAGCAGCCTCAGCAGCAAGCCGGCGTCCACGGGCGCTCTTTGACAACACTTCCGTGATGCGCTGCACTGCACCGCGCTCGTCGAGTTTCTCGACCACGGCAATCTCACGCGCCATACGATCGAGCGCGTCCTCGTAAAGCTGACGCTCTGAGTATGACTGCTCAGGCTGAGCATCGGAGCGATAGAGGTCACGCACAACTTCAGCAATCGAAACGAGATCGCCGGAGTTGATCTTGGCGACATATTCCTGCGCGCGCCGGCTCCACATCGTGCGCTTTACGCGGGCGCGGCCCTTTAGCGTATCCATCGCCTTCTTGACGACGCCTTCCTCGGCCAGCTTGCGCATGCCGACACTCTCTAGCTTGCCAGTGGGCACACGTAGCGTCAGCTTCTCCTTTTCGAAGTTGAGGACAAAGAGCTCAAGAGAAATTCCCGCAATCTCCTGTTCCTCGATGCCGACGATGCGGCCCACGCCGTGAGCGGGGTAGACGACAAAATCGCTGATTTTGAAACCGTGCCGCTGGTTGACGGGCTTTTTCTTCGCCGCCATCAACTGACGTGCAACGACCACCTTCTCCGCAATCGACTTCGGTGTTGGAGCCGCTTTCGCTGCTGGCGCCGTTTTTTCCGCTACAGACGCAGTGATCTTCTGCGCAGCCGGCTTCACCGCAGCAGCGACCGCACGAGCCGGAGCAGCCTTCTTCGCGACGGCAACCTTCGTCGCGACGGGCTTCACGGTGCGGCTGGCCGCAGCGGCCTTGCCGCGAGCCGATTTTGCACGCGCCTTGACGGTAGCCGCCGATACTGATGTCTTTCTTGCGGTCGGCTTCTTGCTCTTAGCGGAAGCCGCCTTGGCGACGGTTTTGCGCGCGGCTGGCTTGGCTACCTGACGACCCGGCTTCTTGGCCGCCACAGTCTTGCGGGCGACCTTCTTACCGGAGGCGGACTTGGCCGACCGGCCGGTAGCGGGTAATTTTTTCTTTTGAGCCATTAGGGTCGTCTCACTTTCTCGTCTGGTACTGCGAACTAAGCACACGGAACATCCGCACACTTATCCCAGCGCGGCAGCGCAATCGCCGTCGTCCCGGGCGCCTGTTTGACGGACACGCGCCCGTTGCCGGCCAAATCGTGATCCTGTTGTGTGACTTGAGCTTCTGCCAAAATCGCCCAGTATCGAACCGCAAGCAGCCCGATTATTGCTCGTGCAACGGGAGAGCGTGTACTGTTTGTTTCTCTCCTGTTCCGACTACGTACCCACTTTTATGGGTTGAGTGATGCCAGCATAACACAAACTTCGTCCAAAATGAAGGGCGACACCTGCTCAGCATGTGCGCCCACTTAACAAACACCCCTAACTGGCCGGCGTTTCAGGGCGGATCGGCACAAATTGCCGCAACCGCTAACCGGATCAGAATCCTACGAAATTAGTCCCCCTCCCCTGGATTCGACGAAAAGTGTTTCTCGAACTTTCCCTGCTCGTCCTTATAGGCGTCCGCATCGGACGGCGCCTCTTTCTTGGAAGTGATATTCGGCCAAGTCTCTGAGTACTTCCGGTTGAGCTCAAGCCACTTATCCAACCCTGGCTCGGTATCCGGTTTGATCGCGTCCACCGGACATTCTGGCTCGCAAACGCCGCAGTCGATGCACTCGTCGGGATGGATGACGAGCATATTCTCTCCCTCGTAGAAGCAATCGACCGGGCAGACCTCCACACAATCAGTGTATTTGCACTTAATGCACTTCTCATTGACGATATAGGTCATCGGATAGGTCCGGATCGTTCCTCTTGCATAGGGTGATATGGGGTCGGCCCCGGTCGCCAACGAGAGCCGGTTCCCCCCCCCAACGCACGCTGGTTAGCAGAAATGGCCCGCTGGGATCAGCGAATTTTCGCGTTCAGTCGCTCGATATCACGGCGTTCTTTCTTGGTCGGCCGCCCCATGCCTGCTGGCCGCCGGCCAGGCTGACGTCATTTCCACGCCCGATTAGATCATGGAGCGACCTGTGCCGTTGAGGTTTGAGCGGATCGGCCGCTGGTGTCAATTCCTCATAGAGCGCACGAGCGGCAGGTGCTGGCCCACGCCTGAGGCCGAGTTCGAGCACTTTCAACACGCGCACCAGTCGACCGATAGCGACCGTTAGAACATCATCCACACGAACCGCATAGCTCGGTTTGTCAACGCGCACACGGTTGACCCGCACCTTGCCGGAAAGCACGAACTCTGTAGCAAGCGTCCGTGTCTTTGCCAGCCGCGCAAACCAAAGCCATTTGTCCAGACGCTGAGTTTCCCTGGCAGCGCCTGCTTCCTGCGGGCCGCGGAGCCTCAAGTGTTGCTCTCCTTGCCACGTTTCTCGAGCGCTTCGCGCAGCTCACCCAGCGCGGCAAACGGCGAGTCAGGATCCGTCCCGGCTTTGCGTGGCGGTGCAGCCGAAATGACCTCACGCGCACGGTGCTCATCGCGCACACGCCGCTCCCCTCCCTTGGGTCGGCGGTGGCGGCCATCGCGGGAGCGGTCCGGGCGATTCTTCGCGCTGTGGCGCCTTCCCTCGCGGCGATCCTCGTGGGAGCCCGCCGATTTCTGCCGTTCCTTGCCGTCTGCAACCGCAACTTCAGCAGAATCGTTGGTCTGACTTCGTGCCGCTTTGTCTTGGGGGCGCTTGCGAGCCCGGGTGGCGCCATCCTTCCGACGCTCACCCCGCTGGTGACGGCGCGGACGCCAGACCTCTTCCAATTGCGGCTCTGCACCCTCGGCCGCCGCTGCACCTGTTGCCCGCGCTGTATCGTCCAGCCCCTCAGACGATGCCGCCTTCGCCGGTTCTGTCTCAGCCGCAGCAGGCGCATTCATGATTGACGCTTCACCATTAGCGGAGAGTGTCGCATCTGTAGCGGGAGCAGAGTCCGCACCTGCCTCCACCACCTTGCCCGGCTTGCGCTCAACCCAAAAGCCGAGTGCTTTGAGAACGCCGCCCAGCTCATCGGGCGAACAACCCAGAACCGACATCATTTCGGGTGTGACCGTGAAACCGCCGTCGCCCGTTGCGCCCTTCGGCGGCTTGGAGTCTTTCTCGTCGGAATTTGCGCGCCAGGATAGAAGCGGCCGGATCAGATCGGCGAGGCGCTCCAGCATGTCGAGGCGAACCGCACGCGAACCGCAGACATGATAGCCGCACGCTCTATAGAAGGGCTCCGGCGTTGCTTGGTCGGGCGTAAACGACGTGAGACCAGCGCGCGGCGGCTCAGGCAGTGCCTCCAAAGACATGCCCACAGTGCCAGCGTTCTGGAGCGACCAAAGGGTCAGCGCTAGCTCAGCCGCTGCAGGCTTCAATAGCAACGGGACATAAATGTTGAAGGCACCGAAGCGAACGCCGTACTTCCGCAATTGGCCACGCGCAGTTTGATCGAGCGATTTGATCTCGTCGGCAACTGTCTCGCGTTTCAAAATGCCGAAATTCTCTCTAAGACGGAAGCCTATGCCGCGCGCGAGACCGGAGATGTCTTCCGCCTTGCCGATGTCCACCAGCGGCTTCAGCTTTTCAGCAATAGATTGCGACAACCAAGTCTGGAGCCGTGCCTCAATCTTGTCGTGGTCGGGGGCGGATAGATGCTCATCGCTAAGGAGCGTTAGCGAGGGTTTGAGCGGATCGTCCGTCACCTCGATATAAGCGATCTCCTCATCCTTCCATAAGACGCGGCCTCGCCGCGTCAGGCGAAAGGCGTCGGACTTAGCAGCGGACACGCGGCGGGCGCGCATTGCCAATTCGCGCCCTAGAACCTGGGCGGCCGCATTGCGGGTTGCCTTGCCGTGGATTCCTTCCCCGCTGGTGTCTGGAGAAAACAGAAACCCGTTTAGCTTGCCGACATAGTGGTTCTCTACGCAGATCGTCCCATCTTCCGCGATCTCGGCGTGAAGCTCTTCTTTGTCACGCAAGCCCTTCATGAGCGCGCTGGTGCGTAAATCGACAAACCGCTGCGTCAAACGTTCGTGCAATGCATCCGACAGCTTGTCCTCGATCTCTCGAGCTCGGCCCTGCCAGTGGCTGGGATCCTTGAGCCAATCGGCGCGGTTCGACACAAAGGTCCACGTCCTGATGTGAGCAATCCGGTTTGCCAGTGTATCGATGTCGCCATCGGTGCGATCGGCGAAGTCGACTTGCTTGGCGAACCAATCCTCAGGAATGCATTCATCCGAACTCATGAGAAACTTGTAGAGGCTTGCGACCAGCTCCGCGTGATTCTGACTCGAGATTTTGCGGTAGTCCGGAATTTGGCAAACGTCCCACAACTTGGCCACGCCCGCTGGAGCGCACGCCATGCCTGCAATCTCCTTGTCCGCACTCACAGTTTCCAAAGCAACCACGTCGTCGACCATGCGCACACGCGTCATACGTTGCTCGCGTGGAATGGCCCGCAGCGATTCTCTGAGGCCTTCCAGCGTCGAAAAATCAAGGGCTCTATTGCGCCACTGCAGCACACGAACGTGCTCGAAGTTGTGCGTCTCAAGCCGCTCAATCGTATCGGAATCAAATGGCTCAGCTGAGCCTGTGACGCCAAAGGTTCCATCGTTCATGTGCCGTCCGGCCCGGCCCGCGATCTGGCTAAGCTCAGAAGGCGTCAGGCTACGGTACTTCTGGCCATCAAATTTGCGGGCCGCCGAGAAGGCGACGTGATCGACGTCGAGGTTGATCCCCATGCCAATAGCATCGGTCGCTACGAGATAGCTCACGTCGCCTGATTGGTAGAGAGCAACTTGAGCGTTGCGCGTTCTTGGCGACAGCGCACCAAGCACGACGGCCGTGCCGCCATGCTGCCGGCGGATGAGCTCGGCGATCGCGTAAACCTCCGCCGCTGAGAAGGCGATGACTGCCGAACGTTTCGGCAGTCGGGTAATCTTCTTCTGTCCAGAATAGGTCAGATTAGATAACCGCGGCCGCGAGATGAAGTTGGCGCCCGGGATGAGATCGCTGATAGGCTCGCGCATGGTTTGAGCGCCCAGCAACAGCGTCTCGGATCGGCCACGTGCGTGCAGCAGCCGGTCGGTAAAGACATGGCCACGCTCAGGATCGCTTGCGAGCTGAATTTCATCGATGGCAAGAAAATCCACATCAACGTCGCGCGGCATGGCTTCCACCGTGCACACCCAATATCGCGCGCGCTCAGGCTTGATCTTCTCTTCGCCCGTCACCAGCGCAACCTTATCGGCTCCCACTCGCGCTGAAATTTTGTCGTAGACCTCGCGGGCGAGAAGACGCAACGGCAAGCCGATCATGCCACTCTCGTGGCCGATCATGCGTTCGATGGCGAGATGCGTCTTGCCGGTGTTGGTAGGGCCCAAAACGGCCGTCACATGACGGATCCGGGTTTCGAGGTCGCTGCCCATCGAGATAGGCCTTTTCAACTTACACTATCGTTGCCATCGCAAACGCTTGCGCAGAGATCAAGAGTTTTGTTTCTTGGGCAGCGCGCTCAAGGGCTGGCACAACATGTTCCCTGCTCCCTTGAAGGGGAATGCATGGTGCGCAAACGTGTTCCCGCCAGTTGCCCCTCGCTACCCGCCCCAATCTCAAGATTGCACCTATCGCCTGAACGCAATGCGCTTCCTGTCGGGCATCGTGATGATGACTTTTTCCGATTCCAGCACCGCATTGCCGGCGATAGTCGGGACCGTCACGCGCGAAGGAATGACGATGTTCGCTTTTGGCACGCGACGCAACACAACTTCGGCGTTTCCTGTGATGACAGAGTTCCCCTCACCCTTGCGATGGCCGGAAATGGGCACGAAGCGGACGCTGCAGACGACGTTACGCGACGACTGCCGTTTTGGTGTGAAGATGAGGTCAAAGCGATGCTTGCCGTCGAAAACTGAAAGGGTACGCCAGCAAGGATCTCCTGTTTGATCGAGCGACAGCGCCATGATAGCGCTCAAAGGATCGAGTACATTTTCAAGCTGCTGCTCGGTTACAGGAACATTACGCTTCGAAGGCTTCTTCTTCTTGGGCACGAACTTAACGTGCTTCACGCCCGAATCGTCGAATTCCATATGGAGCGTGGACCGCTTCTTTTTTCCAACGAGCGGGTCCTGCTTGAAGCGAAACATGTGGCTGTCTGGGCTCAGCTCCGCCGACACGAAAGAACCAGAGCTGCGCATCACCGCAGAGTAGTCGAGGACGGTAGTCTCGATTTTAACCACCCCATCGAGATTGTATTTCCCGTCCTTGAGCCGTGACTTGAAGCGATAAGATCCGATATCCCCGAATATGCCAAAGTTGATCCGGTAGACCGCCTTTACGCTCGCAGGCCACGCCTCGTTTACTGGACCTCTCGGAGCCGCCAAGAGGGGGGTTGGCAAGGCCAACGCGACGCCAAGAAGCAGAAGGATTGTTACCAACACTCTTGATCGAGAATGATCGACCCCAGCCGGTACAAGGCATTTCATGTTGTTATGCGTCCCCACCGCGCGCCCCATTGAGGGTCCGCGGTAGTGGGAATTTACGACAAATCTGTGGCCCGGACGCCGCAAGCGTCATGCCATCTGCCGTGATAACAATTGCATTGTAGGAAGCCTCCCAGGAACGCACCCTGCCAACAATTCAAGCAACCGGCTATCGCCCCCTAGAGCAAGATCGTTCTTGATGGAATCGCTCACCAAGCCCAGAAGATTCCCGGCAGATAAGTGAATCTTGCTCTAAATCAAAAGTGTAGAGACTGATTCACGTTTCACTTGGAAAAGCCAAGCGTTTCCAAGTGAAACGATCAGGCTCTGGAGGCACCGAGCCTTGACGCCGCCTGGGGCCTCGGGCATAGACAGCGCCACAGCTCCGTCGGCCGCGCCGATGAGGGCAATTCTTTGCATTATGACCCGCCTAAGTACGCCGCTGCCAAGCGTGGCGGTGAAGGAGCTAAAATGACGAGGCGCTGTGAGCTGAGCGGTAAGTTGCCCCTTTCTGGGCAGCGGAGAAGCCACGCGGAGAATAAGTCGAAGCGGAAGTTCCGCCCCAACTTGTGCGAGGTCACTCTAATGAGCGATGCACTGGGACGGAAGGTTCGTTTGCGCATCAGCGCGCACGCCCTGAAGTCGGTTGAGCATCGCGGTGGGCTCGATGCGTATTTGCTCAAAGCCCGGGACGAGGAACTGTCCCTGCGGTGCCTCAGACTGAAGCGTGAACTGCGAAAGAAAGCGAAGACCGCGAAGACAGCTTCTGCCGCGGCTTGACGCAGTTTACCGCCATCGTCTCCTTAACGTCGACGATCACTGAGCGGCGCTCGGACTGCCGAAGCGCAATCGCGGCGCGTTAGAGCCTGATCCACGTTCTTGTTGGAGACCTCCCGGGCTTGGTGAGTTATTCCATCAAGAACGATCTTGCTCTAGCAACATCGGCTCGCTTCAGCGCGAATTGCAGCAAGATCGTCCGTTGCAACACCCTATTGAAATTGTCGTCAGAGATCATGGTGACGATCATCTCTCCGGCCGCCCCCTTATGCACGGCCAACCCTTCCATATTATCAATCTGGTGCTTAAGGCCCGCATCAAGCAATAGCTCGCCCGTGATCGTTGCTCCGGGGCGCAACTCGTGCGCTCTGATCAGCCGCAAGCGCGCCTTAACGCCCTCGCTCCAGCGAAATCGGCGTTCGAGCACGAGTAGCCCGCCATCGGGCAGTGGTGCGGCATCGGTTACGCTAAATGCACCACCGTTATCGAGTTTGAATCGCTCCGGCTTGCCGTTGACCCATATCCAGCCGGTTAGCGCACCCGTGCCGCCGATCAACCGCTCTGAAAATGCAACCAGAGAACCTTTGAAGCGGCCGCCCTGCAATATGGCGAGCCCTTCTAACCCGGAATTGCCGCCAAGGTGCTTCGCGACGGCGGAAAGGGAGAGATAACGCCTTGGCGCCGAAATACCGCTCTTGCCGATGTCGAACAGCCCAACTCTGTGATTGTGCTCAAATGAGATCAGGAGTCGTCCCTTGGCAACGGTGCCCTTTACGAGGGTCAACGCTTCAGCATCGCGGTCGCGCGAACGGCTGAGCGGCCGGCCAGAAAGAGATTTCAGAGGACCGATCCGTGCGGATTTGAGTGCCGTAGGTTTCCCGCCCTCATAGACGATATGGGCTGTCATCCAGGTTCCCGCGTCCGATACGGCCACTAGCTGCTTTCCATCGGCGCCAAGTACTAGACCGGACCAACCGCCGAAGCTCGGCGTGGCGGAGCTCAGCACAAGACCACCGCGCCAGGTGAGCTTACCAAAGCGCGTGGCCGCCGGATTCTCCTTGTCGAAGGCGGCTATCGGCGTGGCTCGGACTTCAATCTCTGTCAGCGTCTTGCTGGGTGGCGCCGGTTTGTTATTGGCAAGCGCAAAGGGAGCCGCAAGAACGATCGCCGCGCCGATGGTTAGGGCAGCGCGCTTTATCCCAACCGACGGACAGAGCCAGGATTGCAAGCGGATTACCGCTGAATTGGGCGCCAACACTTTACGCATCAATGGACCTGCCGATAACGGTGGGTAGGCCGTGCCTTAGGCGTGCGGCCCTTTTCCTCGAACAGCTCGACAAGCTTGTCGGTCATGGCCCCGGCAAGCTCGCTTGAGTCGGTAATGGTCACCGCGCGGCGGTAGTAGCGCGTCACGTCGTGGCCGATGCCGATGGCAATCAGCTCCACTGGCGAACGCGTTTCGATCTCTTCGATAACTTGACGCAAGTGCTGCTCCAGATAACTGCCGGAATTTACCGAAAGTGTTGAATCGTCGACCGGCGCACCATCCGAGATCATCATGAGAATGCGGCGCTGTTCCGGCCGCGCCAGCAGGCGACGGTGCGCCCAGGCTAGCGCCTCGCCGTCAATATTTTCTTTCAAAAGCCCTTCGCGCATCATCAGCGCTAGTGAACGCTTGGCGCGCCGCCAAGGCGCGTCCGCGGTTTTGTAGATGAGATGACGCAAGTCATTGAGCCGCCCCGGCCCCTGCGGTTTTCCACATGTGAGCCACTGCTCGCGAGACTGGCCGCCCTTCCAGGACCGCGTCGTAAAGCCCAAGATCTCAACCTTGACGCCGCAGCGCTCCAACGTGCGTGCCAGAATGTCGGCGCAGCAGGCGGCCACCATGATCGGCCGTCCGCGCATAGAGCCTGAATTGTCGAGCAAAAGCGTGACGACGGTATCGCGAAATTCGGTATCGCGCTCGCACTTGAACGACAGGGAGTGCATGGGATCGATGATAACGCGCGGGAGCCGAGCGGCATCGAGCGTGCCCTCTTCCAAATCGAAGTCCCAGGCGCGGTTTTGCTGCGCAAGCAGGCGCCGCTGCAGGCGGTTTGCAAGCCGCGCTACCGCACTCAGAAGACTTTTGAGCTCACGGTCGAGATAGGCGCGAAGGCGTTCCAATTCCTCGGGCGAGGAGAGCTCAGCTGCCGCAATTTCCTCGTCGAATTCGCGCGTGAAGACCTTGTAACCGAAGGCCTCGGGGTTTTCGAGGACGGACGTATTAGGCCGCCAAGGCTCAGGTTGCTCCATCTCATCCCGATCGTCGAGCTCGGCACCGAGGTCGTCGGTGCTTGTAGCCTCGGACATTTCTTGCGCTTCGCCCGTCTGGGCTTCACCGCGCTCTTCGTCGCTGGCGTCGTCCTGTCCATCCTCGCCCTGCTCGGCGGCATCCGCCTCGTTTTCCCCGCCCTCAGGCTCGTTTCCCTTCTCCTCCTCAGTCTCGGCTTCGTCAGCGTCGGACGGCTCTTCGGCAAGCTCTAACTCGTGCAACAGCTCGCGCATCAGGCGGCCAAAATTTTCCTGATCATCGATGAGCGCATCGAGCCGCTCTAGAACACTCGCGCCGCGCTGCTCGATAAAGTCGCGCCACACGTGCACCAGCGCAGCCGCCGAATCGGGTGGCTTAGACCCGGTCAGCCGCTCGCGAACAATGAGCCCAAGCGCGTCCTCAAGAGGCGCCTCCTCTTGCGTCTTTACGTCGGCAAAGCGGCCGTGCGCATATTGGTCCTCGATGCGTGCGGTGAGGTTCTGTGCCATGCCTGGCATGCGGTTGGCGCCCAGGGCCTCGACGCGTGCGCGCTCGGCAGCCTCGAACACCGTGCGCGCGGACCCAGAGCTGGGGGCGAGCCGGTTGTGTAGCTTTTCGTTGTGGCAGCCCGCAGTTAGAGCAAAGCTGTCTGCCCAGCCGCGGATGACCGCGATCTCGCGCCGCGATGGCACGCGCGAGGGTTCGGGTAATTGCACGTGCTTGGTAGCAAGTTCAGGCGCACCCGGCGCAAAGGCGACCTCAAGGTCCTTGTGACCAGAGATGGCGCGAACGGTAAGGCCGATCGCGCGCTTCAACGGCTCATTGGGTGCCTCGTTCCGTTTGGGGCCGGTCGCCATTGGACCTCAGCTCAGGGCGACGTTTGCGGCACTTTCCGGCAGCTCTTCACCAAAGCAGCGCTGATAGAACTCGGCCACCATCGGCTGTTCGAGTTCGTCGCACTTGTTGAGGAACGTCAGACGGAACGCCAAACCCACGTCATCGAAAATCTCCGCATTTTCCGCCCAGGTCATCACGGTACGCGGGCTCATCACGGTCGACAAATCGCCATTGATGAAAGCAGAGCGCGTCAGATCAGCGACCCGCACCATGTGCGAGACGATCTTACGTTTGGCTTCGCTCTTAGCGAATGACTTTGCCTTGGCGAGCACGATATTGGCCTCGTCATCATGCGGCAGGTAGTTCAACGTGCACACAATCGACCAGCGATCCATCTGACCCTGATTGATCTGCTGCGTGCCGTGATAGAGACCGGAAGTGTCGCCGAGGCCGATCGTGTTTGTCGTCGAGAATAACCGGAACGCAGGATGCGGACGGATCACCCTCGACTGGTCGAGCAGCGTGAGCTTGCCCGAGACCTCCAAGACGCGCTGAATCACGAACATGACGTCTGGACGGCCAGCATCATACTCGTCGAACACAAGCGCGGTATTGGACTGCAGTGCGAAGGGCAGAATGCCTTCGCGGAACTCGGTCACCTGCTTGCCGTCGCGCAGCACGATTGCATCCTTGCCAACCAGATCGATCCGGCTGACGTGACTGTCGAGATTAATACGCATACATGGCCAGTTAAGCCGCGCGGCCACTTGCTCGATGTGTGTCGACTTGCCCGTGCCATGGTAGCCCTGGATCATCACGCGGCGGTTGTGCTTGAAGCCGGCAAGGACTGCGAGCGTCACGTCCTTGTTGAAGAGGTAGTCGGGGTCGATATCGGGAACGTGCTCATCCGGCTTGGAAAAGGCCGGCACCTCCAGATCAGTATCGACACCGAAGACCTGTCTGACGGACAGTTTCATGTCCGGCAGTTTGAGAGCCTTGCCTTCAGCACCCGTTTGGGTTTGCGCACGCATCGTGCCGTGTTTCCAGAGTTTGTCGGGTTTCTTCTATTGTCGAGGGACCAATTCGACCTTCATGGTCGGGCGGTCTCCCATCGTATCTACGCTGGCGGACTTTATACGAGACCAGCCTTCTTCAAATAGTTATAGGCTTGGATAATTTCGCGCAACTTGTCGCCGGAGCGCTTGTCCCCACCGTTCGCATCGGGATGATGAAGCTTAACGAGCTCTTTGAATCGCGTTTTGATATCAGCGCGCGTGGCTTTCCCCGATAGATCAAGAGCCTGGAGCGATTTCTTTTCCAACGGCTTGAGTTGACGGCGTGTTTCGGAGGGTTCCTCGCGCGCCGCCTTTGCCCGCCAAGCAAAAAAACTGTGCGGGTCGGTGGCACGCCAGCCAGATGGACGAGCCTCGCGCGACTTTGCGTCCTGCGGCTTTCCCAGCCCGTCAGCATTGGCGCCAACCTTCCACGTTGGCCGGTGGCCGGTAAGGTCCTCCTTTTGAAAATCCTCGACTTCGGCATCGTTCATGCCATCGAAATAGTTATAAGATGCGTTGTATTGGCGAACGTGATCTAGGCAAAAGAAGTAGTATTCGCCATCGTGGCCGCGACCCTTAGGCGCCCGATGGCGTCCCGACGCCTTGCAGCCCTTCCACTGGCAGCAAGGGTAATCTTCGCGCACGGGCTTGGCGCGCTCCTGCTTACGCGCGACGCGGATGCTGTCGAAGTATTTTGACTGAAGCTTCATGGTTCGAAGTATGGTCCGAGGCCAAGCGACGCACAAGCCGATGCAGGTTGCGCCACGAATAAGTAGTTTTTCACAAGTGGATGAGGCGACTGTTAATGACCGTTGAGTCTCGAATGCGCGAGAAGCTTATGATCTCTCTGCGACCTACACGCCTCGACGTGGTCAATGAGTCGCACCTCCACGCTGGCCACCGCTCCTCACCCGGCACGGGCGAGAGCCATTTCCGCGTGTTGATCGTGTCGGAGGCCTTTACCGGAAAATCGCGCGTCGAACGTCACCGGATTGTGAACGATTTGCTCAGCAATGAGCTTAAAAATGCGGTGCACGCACTGGCAATCAAGGCCTGCGCGCCGGGCGAGGCCACAGGATAAAACCCACTAGAAATAATCTCGCCCCGCTGGTCGCGCGATGGCGATCAGCGGTGTGGGATTCAGCGGTCAACTCACCCAGAACGCCGCCTGTCGCCGGAGCGGCCTGAGCCCAACGAGCTAAGACAAAACAGGCCAGCGCACTGGCCACAACAGATAGCGGGACAAGACATTTCATAGTTCAGGTCCTTCCTAAGCCTTGGCGCCCGTGCTGCCGAGCTGGAGGCGAAGCAAGCAGCAACACGCAAGGCGTATTCCCCGCCGTGATGAGCGGAAGAATTGGAAGAATCTCCTGAACCTGATGGAACGTGTCGTACGGAAAATGCACCGCCGTCCAGTTCCGGTGTACCCGCGCCACCGCAACTCAGCTCGTCGTCGACCCCGCACTCGCTTGATTTGCGCGCCCCTCGCCTCTACCGACCGGATTCACCCGCAACGCGGTAATCTTATTGCGCGACTTGCGCAGGATCTCGAAGCGATAGCCATAGAAGGTGAAAGCTTGCCCCGGCTCCGGGATCGTCTGAGCCTCGTGGATCACTAGGCCGGCAATAGTCGTCGCCTCTTCGTCGGGCAAATTCCAGTCCATCCGGCGGTTCAAGTCCCGTATTGCGACGGTGCCGTCGACGTTGACCGTTCCGTCGGGCTGCAGGCGGATTTGCACCTCCTGAATGTCGTGCTCGTCGGCAATCTGGCCAACGATCTCCTCCAAAATGTCTTCAAGGGTGATGAGACCTTGCACCTCGCCGTACTCATCGACCACTAGCGCCAACTGCGCCTTGCGCTTGAGGAATTGGTTGAGTTGGTCCTTGAGTCCTGTCGTGTCAGGCACGAACCACGGCTCCACAGCAAAACTCATGACGTCGAGCTTGTTCACATCCCAGCCCGCATGACCAAGTGCGGAGAACAGATCTTTGGTGTGCAACACGCCGACAATGTTCTCAGGTTCGTCCTTCCAAATCGGCACGCGCGTGTACTGGGTCTTCAGGAGCGCATCAACAATATCCTGCGGTGGGTCTTCGGTATTCATGGTCTCCATTTTGGTGCGATGGACCATGATGTCGGCAACCTGCAAATCGCGCAGGTCGAGCACGCCGCCCAGCATGTCGGCATCGTGACGCGCAACTGTGCCCTCCTTCGTCTGCAACTCAATCGTGCCACGAATTTCCTCATGTGCAGCAAGAATGTTCGCCTCGTCGTCCACTCTGGTCGGCGTGAGCTTCAGGATCTGGCGAACGATGAACCCCACGGTTATCGTCAAGGGCTTCAGCATGACGATGAGCACCCCCATGACCGGCGCCACCGACAAAGAGATTCGGTCGGAAAATGCCAGGGCATACGTCTTGGGCAACACCTCGGCGAAAATCACAACGAGCGCCGTCATGATGACGGTCGCATAGGCGACCCCGAAGTCGCCGAAGAGTCTGATCAGCAGACTCGTGGTTAGCGCAGAGGCGAGAATGTTGACCAGGTTGTTGCCAAGCAGCACCGTTCCGATGATCCGTTCCGGCGCGGCGAGCAAGTTATTGACCGCGCGTGCGCGCTGATTGCCTTCAAGCTCGAGCGCATGCATTCGCGCTCGGGAGACTGCGGTCAGCGCCGTCTCCGAACCCGAAAAGAACGCCGAAAGGACGAGGAGCAGCAGGATAGCTGCTAGAGTGAGAGTGATCTCGACAGACATGATGCTTATGGGGTTTGTGTTTGAAGTTTGAGGTTGTGGGCGCCCCGCAGGCCGGCGCGAGATTGCCGCCGCAGCCCGCCCGATGAAATAGACGTGGAGATTAGCATATATGGGCGCGCGGAAGGTTGCCGGCCCGCTCAGGCAGCGATTTCGCCCTCAAGAAACGTGCTGACGCGCTCAGGCGCCACGTCATGCGCGATGTAGGCTGAGCCGATACCGCGCGCCAAAATAAACGTGAGCTTGCCCTTACGCACCTTTTTGTCCTGCCCCATGAGGCGGAGAAGTGCTGCCGAATCCGGCTTGTCGCCGGGAATCTCGCCAATGCGCGTGGGTAGCCCCACTGCCTGGAAGTGCGCTGCAACGCGTTCGGCATCACCTTTTGAGCAAGACCCCAGCGCTTGGGAGAACCGGAACGCGACGCACATGCCGATCGCGATAGCTTCGCCATGCAACAGCCTGTCGGAATATCCGCACCATGCTTCGAACGCGTGTCCAAACGTATGGCCTAGGTTGAGGAGGGCGCGCTCGCCCTGCTCGGTTTCGTCGCGTCCGACGATCCCGGCTTTGGTCTTGACGCTCGTCTCGATGGCGTGCGTTAGCGGTTCGGCATCGAAGGCGAAGATCGGCTGCCAATTCTGCTCCAGCCAGGCAAAGAAATCCGCATCCCCCAACAGCCCGTACTTTGCCACCTCGGCATAACCGGCACGCATTTCACGTTCCGGCAGCGTTTTGAGGACATCCATGTCGGCGATGACGAGGCTTGGCTGGTGAAACGCGCCAATGAGGTTCTTACCCTGTGGCGTGTCGATGCCCGTCTTACCGCCGACAGATGAGTCGACCTGCGCGAGCAGCGAGGTGGGAATTTGCACGAAGCGCACACCTCGGCGCAGGATCGCTGCAGCAAAACCTGCTAGGTCGCCGATCACCCCTCCGCCGAATGCGATAACAAGGTCGCCGCGCTCCAATCCCATTTCCAACAGGCGTTCACTCAAGGGCTCAAGCTCTCGAAAGCTCTTGGTCGCTTCACCCGGTTTCAAGACGATCGCGCCCACATACTCGCCGTCTTGGCGCAAGGACGCTTCAAGAGCATCAAGATGATATCGCGCAACATTCTCATCGGTGACGACACCGCATTTGCCAGCGCCCAGCCGTGAAGCAATCAGTCCGCCCGACTGACCCACGAGTCCGGAGCCGATCAGCACATCATATTTCCTCTCCCCCAGCGGCACGGTTACCGTGCGCGCCGCTGCGAGGGATGGACCGCGGCTATGAACTCCTGTTGTCATCGAATACGACCTGAACGAAGGCGGGAATGTCGACATGCCAAGCGGCTCGCCGAAGAACCTGAAGAACCCTGGTCGCCTCCTCCTATCAAACCGCAGGCGGTGGGGCCACCCGTAGGGCTCGGGCGAGGCGTTCCAGGATGTCCACGACGATCGAGTCATGTGGCACGTCGCGGCTTTCAACCACGATGTCGGCCTTTGCATATACCGGATAGCGCGCATCCATCAGCTCGCGCATGACCGCCTCGGGATCGCCGGTCTTGAGCAGCGGGCGGTTGTCCCGCTTGGCCACGCGGCGCATCAGAACGGGAAGGTCGGCCTTTAGCCACACGGAGACGCCGCTATCCGCGATCGCCTGGCGCGTTTCCTCGCACATAAACGCACCGCCGCCGGTTGCCAGGACCTGCGGGCTGGAACGCAATAGTCTCGCAATCACCTTGCGCTCACCGTCGCGAAAGTAGGCTTCACCATGCTCGGCGAAGATGTCCTCGATGCTTTGGCCCGCCGCCTTCTCGATTTCCTCATCGGCATCGACGAACGGCACAGCGAGTTTCGCAGCGAGTCTACGGCCAACCGCCGATTTGCCGCAGCCCATGAGCCCAACCATTACGATCGATTTTGCGCCCAACGAGGCCTTTATAGCGTTCGGGGATCGGGCCTCGCCCATTTTGCTTCTCTTCCGTTCGAGCCTCAGTCCATTTATGACCGGCAATCCGTGCTGATGCACACGTTCTCCCGAAGAATACCAGTGGACACCTACGGGCCTTAGATAGCCACAAAGGCTTGCACCTCTGCCACAGAGCCAGAAAATCAGCTAGCGCGATAGGCTCCGAGTACTGTTGATTGCCGTTCGGTGCAAGCCATATTGGCGCCAACATGAGATAGAGACTTGAACGAGGATTCGGGATAGCAGAAATGCCGAGCTTGTTTCGCTTTCTGGTGACTATTGGTGTAATCGGCGCCATCGTTACGGGCGGTCTATACATTCTATCGACCAAGTTCGAGCCCGAGCCGCGCGCCGTCACCAAGGTCGTGCCCGGCGTCAAAATTCGCAAGGAGTGATCGGCTCGCGATACATGCTCAAGCCATCCTTAGCCTTCTCGCTGACCGCCACGCTTGCGTTGTTGCTTGGTGCGCAACCTGTGTCCTCACAGGATTGGAGCCCGTTCAACCCCTTCGGCAAGACGAACGATAAACGCAAGGAGCACGAGAAGGCATCGCCGGGCGAAGCCGATCGTAAGCGCAACTCCATCACATTTCAGCCATTGAGCGAAGGCGCCGGCGCGGTCGAACGCATGGAACTCGCTCCGATCATGGCCGAAGACGGCTCTGGCCTGCCCTTCGAGCTGTGGCGCGGCCTAGACGTGAGAACACTGGAGACGCTGATCTCCGAGATTGAAATCCCGCCGCGTTCGCCTGCGCTCCACGGGCTATGGCTGCGTCTCATCACCTCGAATGTCCCCCCGCCCACCGGCGGCGAGACTGACCAGCACTTTATGGCCCTGCGTCTCGAGACGCTTTACCGGTCGGGGCTGCTGGAGGAATCCTCGCGTGAGCTTTCGAAGAGTCAAGCGGGGAACCCTCTCGTTGCAACGCTCGCAGCGCGCAACGAGATCGGGATGGGAGAGAAGGAGCGCGGCTGTGCCACGGCGCGGAGCAGCGGACCGCTAACGGGAAACGCGCCTAAGTCTCTAAAAGGCCTGGCGGCTCTCATCTCAGGGTACTGTGCGGCCATTGACGGCGACACCGCCGGGGCCGGTTTGGCAGCCGAACTTGCTCGCGAAGAAGGCCTGCGAGACACCGGCGGCATTGCGGCACTCGACGCCATGACGACTGGCACAAGACCGAAGATCCCCTCTGGGCAGCGAATTTCTACTCTGGACTACCGACTCATCGAAGCGGCCGGCGGGGCGATCGAAACCGCCGTGCTTTTGAAGCATGCAGCGCCGTCCTTGCTGGCCGCGCTCGCCCTCGACGCCAACACGCCCCCGGCTCTCAAGTTGTCGACTGCGGAAGCTGCAGCTCAGCTCAATGCCATCACCCCAGAAGCCCTTGCTCGCATCTATCGCCAGCAAGCGGCGGCGCTCCAGGCACCGAGCGGGGCTGATCCGGCGGGGCTCAATCGCGCTCAGCTATTCGTTGCGGCGGAAGCTGAACGCGTGCCGTTGCGCAAGGTGCGCCTTATCCGCTCGTTCCTCGACGAGTCGCGCCGAGCGGGGCACTACCTGACGGCGTTGCGCATGATTGCTCCTGAATCCCAAAGCATCGCGGCGATCCCCGAAGTCGGCGAGTATGCCGAAACGGGCATTGAGGTCGCGCTGGCGGCAGGCGATTATCAGCGAGCAAAGAGTTGGGCCAGATTCGGTATGGCCGTAGGCGGCCCGGGAAGCGGCGATCTCAGCCACTGGCTTGCCCTGATCGATATTGCCGACAGCGAAGCGACGTCGGATCGTGGCCGAAGTCTCGCTTACATCGAGGACTTGGCCGTGCGCGGACGGCTCGACCCAATACTCCTGCATCGGCTTGCCACCGTGCTCGATGCCCTAGAATACAACGTACCAATTCCATTATGGGAGGCGGCCAGCCGCACGCCACAGCCCCCTGGCGGTTTCCTGCCCGAAACGGGGGTCCTCTCACAGCTGCAAGATGCCGCCAAAAAGAGGGAATTTGGACGCACAGTTCTGCTAACGATGAAAACGCTGGGGGCCAACGGAGCGAAAGGAGCGCATATGATCGCGCTGGGTGATTCGATCCGCGCCTTGAAACGCGCCGGCCTCGAAGCGGACGCGCGCAAACTCGGTTTTGAAGCACTGTTTGCGAGTTGGCCGCGCACCTTCATCAATTAGGGCATCAATTCAACCTCGGGCAAGCCATGAGCACTGAGGAACAAACCATCGAAATGTTCCTTGAGATGCTGAGCGCCGAGCGCGGAGCCGCGGCGAACACCATCTCCGCGTATCGCCGCGATCTTGACGACTTCCGCAATTTCTTGCACCGCCGTGCCAGGTTGATTGCGGCCGCTGCGCCGCCGGACATTTCGGCCTACGTGGCGCAAGCCTCGGCAACCGGCTTAAAAGCGACATCGCTCGCCCGACGGCTCTCTGCCGTACGTCAGCTCTATAAGTTCCTCGTTGCGGAAGGTCAGGTGACGGCCGATCCCACACTCGGTCAGGCCGGACCGCGAAAAGAGCGCGCATTACCCAAGACGCTCAACGTTGCCGAGGTGGATCGGCTCATCGAAACCGCGGCTCAACGCGCTGGCAAGGCAAAGGGCTTGGAGCGCCTGCGCGCGGTACGTTTGCATTGCTTGATCGAGATGCTCTATGCGACCGGCATGCGCGTGAGCGAACTCGTTTCTCTGCCGCGCGATGTACTCGCCGGCGACGCACGCGTGCTGACCATCAAAGGAAAAGGGGGACGGGAGCGCCTTGTGCCGTTGAACAGCAAGGCGCGGGCCGCGCTAGAGCACTATCTTCAGCTCGGCCGCGAGTCGAATGACGCTGTGGCAGCGACCGTCGCCACCAAATGGCTTTTCCCCTCTAAGAGCACCCAAGGACACCTTACGCGCCAGCGCTTTGGACAAGACCTTAAAGACCTTGCAGCAGAAGCCGGGCTCGATCCCGATCGCATAAGTCCGCATGTACTGCGCCATGCCTTCGCGAGCCACCTCCTCGATCGCGGGGCTGATTTGCGTTCTGTCCAGCAGTTGCTAGGCCATGCGGACATTTCGACGACGGAGATCTACACGCACGTCCTCGAAGAGCGTCTGAAAAAGCTGGTGCATGAGCACCATCCCCTGGCCAAAAAGGGCTGAAGTATGCACGCTAGGGGGCGGATCGGTTAATCCGTCGAACCTGTCGTTCTTGACAGGGCCAAAGTAGAAGGGCGATTGTGCAGCGCACATCTGCCCGTTTTTGTTGGTCACTGGCTACCCCAAATTGAGTCCCATGAGCACCGAACTGGATCGCCCCCCCGCAGCTATCCGCACCTACCTCGACTTCGAGAAACCGATAGCCGAGCTTGAGAGCAAGGTCGCCGAATTGCGCGCGATGGAGGGCGATGACCAGCCAATCTCGATTGCCGAGGAGATCAAGAAGCTGGAGCAGAAGGCACACGACGCGCTCAAGGACACCTACTCCAAGCTCACGCCCTGGCAAAAGACGCAAGTCGCACGTCATCCCGAGCGCCCTCACTACTTCGACTTCGTTGACGCAATGATCGAGGATTTCACTCCGCTTTCCGGCGACCGATACTTTGCAGAGGACGAGGCCATTGTGGGCGGGCTGGGCAGATTCCGCGGCCGCACCGTTATGGTCATTGGCCACGAGAAGGGCTCCGATACGGAAAGCCGTATCCGGCACAACTTCGGAATGGCTATGCCTGAGGGGTACCGTAAGGCCGTGCGGCTGATGGAGATGGCCGACCGGTTCGACGTGCCCGTCATCACGCTCATCGATACCGCGGGCGCTTATCCAGGCATAGCTGCCGAGGAGCGGGGGCAAGCGGAGGCCATCGCCCGCTCGACCGACTGCTGTCTAGCCATCGGCGTGCCCATCATCGCCGTTGTGATCGGTGAAGGCGGCTCGGGCGGCGCCGTGGCCATCGGGACCGCCAACCGCATCCTTATGCTCGAGCATTCGATTTACACGGTCGCATCACCGGAAGCCGCAGCGTCTATCCTGTGGCGCGATTCGGCCAAGGCGGTCGATGCGGCCACAAACATGAAGATAACCGCCCAAGACCTCGATCAGCTCGGCGTCATCGACGCCATCATCTCCGAGCCGACTGGGGGCGCGCATCGCGACCGAAAATCCATGATGAAGGCAACCGGGGACGCCATCGCTCGTGCGCTTTCTGAGTTTAAAGGAAAGACCCCGGCGGACATCCGCAAGCAGCGCCACGATCGATTTATGCGAATTGGTCAAACGCTTTGAATTTCTCGCTTTTTTAGGGCAAAGACTCTTCCTTTCCCGCCCCATTACCGTCCAACTCATCGCGATAATAGTTGCACAACCGGCACAGGCGAATTGTCCTGTGGGAAGACGCTAGGCATTTATAAACGTTAACGATATCTTAGAGGTTATGAATCGATGGTAATCACCGTGCGCGAGGGGCACTGCGTATGCGTATGACCATCCTAGGCTCGATGTTTGGAGCCCGTTTTTGCGCCGCTGTGGCAGCCGTCACTGCGGCAATTGCTGTGGCTGGTTGCGGCAGCGCGTCTTTGATCCCCCCCTCCGAACAGCCACTCAGCAAGGACACCATGATGCTGCTCGGCCGCAAGGGCATGGAGCGGGGCGCACCGATCTTCATACGTATCTTCAAGGAAGATTCCGAACTTGAAGTCTGGAAGGCGCGAGACGACGGCCGCTTCTATCACTTCAAGACGTATCCAATCTGCAATTGGTCCGGCAAAGTCGGTCCCAAGAAGGCCCTTGGCGATCGCCAGGCGCCAGAGGGCTTCTACCGGGTCACCGAAGAGCAGTTGAATCCGAACTCGAAATTCCACCTGGCCTTCAACCTCGGTTATCCCAATGCCTATGACCGCTCCCGGAAGCGTACCGGGCAGTGGCTGATGGTGCACGGCGATTGTAAGTCCGCTGGCTGCTACGCCATGACGGACGCGCTCATAGAAGAGATCTACGCGCTGGCGCGCGAGGCCTTCTCTGGCGGCCAGAAGTCCTTCGAAGTTCATGCCTTCCCGTTCCGGATGACTTCGGAGAACTTGGCGCGCCACAGACGAAGCGAGCACTATGCGTTCTGGCGCACTTTGAAGCAGGGTTACGACTACTTCGAAACATATCGCCTGCCGCCGACGGTTGCGGTGTGCGAGCGCCGCTACGTTGTCAACGTGAAGCTGCCCACGAGCCGCTCAATCCATGCTGAACGCGCCTGCCCGCGCTTCCGTAAGCCGACCGTGGAGCCCTTCACTCCAAGGCCATACGAGCAGCAGCTTGCTTGGGAGCGCATCATCGTCCCAGGGCCGAAAATGCGCAAAGTTGCGAGTACGCAGACAGCAAAGAGAAATACCAACTCCGGCTTTGCCAAGTCCTTCGGTCTGGGCGGCCCGATCACGGCGGACATCTTGTCCACCCTAGGGTTCTCCCAATAGCGCACTCATCGGTTTATGTTCGAATGCGCCTCGCACTTTCCGGCAGGCACGACGTTCGACTCGTGACATCGAGGACTTGTTATGACGGTGGCTAGCCGCAAGCGCCGCTCGCTCATTACGATAATCGTACTCGGCGCGTTAGCAGCCATTGTCGGGGGCGTCCTCACTCTTTATTGGCCAGCAATCTATGAAGCACTCGAGCACGAGGTGATACGGGCTGAGCGCACAAAAAGGTTGTCGCTCGCTGTGGCTGGGCAAACGCTGCCGGGAACTCCGGATCTTGCAAATCTGCAGGGGCGGCTCGCATCGCAAAAACTGGACGTCGGCGCACCGGTTTTCATACGTATTTTCAAGCGCGATTTTGAACTGGAACTGTGGATGCTGCGCGATGGCCGCTTCCACCGCTTCGCAACCTACCCAATCTGCCTGTGGTCTGGCCATCTGGGACCCAAGCACAAGGAAGGCGACCGCCAGTCACCCGAAGGGTTCTACACGATCGACGCAAAGGCTCTCAATCCAGCGAGCAAGTATCACCGCTCCTTCAATCTTGGTTTCCCCAACACCTTCGACCGTGCACACGATCGCTCAGGGTCATTCTTGATGGTACACGGCGGCTGCGCATCTATCGGCTGCTATGCCATGACTGACGGGGTGATCGATGAGATTTGGACCCTGGTAACGGCTGCTCTCAAATCCGGCCAGAAACGGTTTCAGGTGCAGGTTTTTCCGTTCCGCATGACGGACCGCAACATGGCGCTCCATGCGCAAAGCGCTGACGCCCCGTTCTGGCAACAACTAAAACAGGGTCATGACCTTTTCGAAGAAGAACATCTGCCCCCACGCGTGAGTGTCTGCCAAGGCCGCTATGTCTTCCAACACGTGCCAGCAAACAAGGATGGGAGTGCTGCGATCGCAGATAATTGCTCGGACGCTTCGGCCGGCAGTTGAGCGGACGCATTCTCATCGTTGGTGGCTATGGGGCATTTGGCGCACATGTTGCGCAACGGCTTGCGCGCCAAACCAAACTCGAAATCATCATAGCGGGGCGGTCGGCTGAAAGGGCAGCGGCTTTTGCAAGCCGTCTCGCACGCACGGCAGATGCCACGATTTCGCATGCGGTCTTGGATGCCACAAATGTTGGCGCTGCCGAGATCAAGGCACTCGGCGCACACGTTACGATCAATGCGTCTGGTCCGTTTCAACTCCAGAACAACTACCCGCTTGCACGCGCCTGCATCGAAGCCCGCAGTCATTACGTTGATCTGTCTGATGCCCGCGCGTTCGTCACAGACATCAAAGTGCTCGACCAAGCCGCCCGCAAAGCGAAAGTTTGCGTCATCAGCGGGGCGAGTTCAGTGCCCGGGGTCTCGTCTGCGGTGGTATGCAAGTTCGCAGGCACTTTCAGGAGTCTGGACACAGTCGAGATCGGGATCTCGCCCGGCAATAGCTTCGATCCTGGCGAGGCAACGGCAACGTCGATCCTCAGACAGCTCGGAAAGCCGTTCCCTTTGCGCCGCAACGGTCGAGAGGAAATCGCCTACGGTTGGCAGGGATTGCGCCGCCACTCCTTTCCCGAAATTGGCACGCGTTGGATGTGCGACGTCGAAGTCCCAGACCTCGACCTGTTACCGGCGCACTACCCGTCGCTGCAAACGGCGCGCTTTTCAGCCGGTGTCGAAGTCGGCCTTTTTCACCTGGGACTGTGGTCGCTTTCATGGCTTGTACGTGCCGGCCTTGCGCGAAATCCTGCCGCTCTTGCTAAGCCGCTCCTTGCCGCTAAGCGGCGGCTTGGCGCGCTTGGCTCAGATCGCGGCGGGATGTTCGTGAGAATGCTGGGCACCGATAAGAAGGGCCAACACCAAGAGCTTAGCTGGCATCTCATCGCGCCCAGCGGGCATGGGCCATATGTGCCGGGAATTGCAGCAGTGATCCTAGCCAGGCACCTCATCGCAGGCCAAGCGCCAGCTCTCGGAGCTCAGCCGTGCTTTGGATTGATTACGCTTTCGCAGTTCGAGGAAGAAGTTGCCGATCTCGACATCTCCTGCACACACGTTTGGCGCTAAGCGCGTCAACGCGGCTGCCTCGATTGGGCTTAGCCCAAATGGCCTGTGGGCTAGAGCCTGATCGTTTCACTTGGACGCGACTCAAGCGTTTCCAAGTGAAACGTGAATCAGTCTCTACACTTTTGATTTAGAGTAAGATTCACTTATCTGTTGAAGAACTCCCGGGCTTGGCGAGTGATTCCATCAAGAACGATCTTGCTCTAGTCACAGCCCCGTTTTCCTGTGAGGCCCTGCTCAATCGCGCTTGCCGTGGCAGTGCTTATACTTCTTGCCTGAGCCGCAAGGGCACGAAGCATTGCGCGATACCTTACCCCACGTCGCCGGATCGTCGGGATTAACCGCCCCGCTCTTTTTTCTTGTTTGCAGGGGCGCACGTTTCTCCGGCGGGAATTCGCCACGGCCGCCCGCCTCGATGACGGCATCGGCAAGCTCCAGCTCATCCATGCCCGAGAATGGGTCTACGTGGTGGGCCTCCATGGGAGGCAACTCGGTCGGCTGCAGCTCGGGCTGCTCATCGGGCGGAGCGAGTTCGACGTGCATCAACTGACCCGTCACCGCTTCGCGCAAGCGCGTAAGCATGCTCTCGAACAGAACGAAAGCCTCGGTCTTATACTCGTTCAACGGGTCACGCTGTCCGTAGGCGCGAAAGCCAATGACTTGGCGCAGATGCTCAAGCGTAATGATATGCTCGCGCCATAGATGATCGAGCGTCTGCAGGAGCACCATTTTCTCTATCTGCAGAATGTTTTCAGCGCCCAGCTCGCGCGCTTTTTCTTGCGCCTTTTCGTCGACTTCCTTGAGGAGACGCTCCTCAATCTCCTGATCGGCGATCCCCTCCTCCTCAGCCCACTCATCTACGGGGAGATCGAGGTCAAAGATTCCTGTGACGGCCTCCTTAAGCCCTTTGGTGTCCCATTGCTCGGCATAGGCCTTCTCAGGGATGTGCACGCGGACAAGCTCGTGTACGAGCTGATTGCGCAGATCTGCGACGGTCTCCGACACCTCCTCTTCGCCCATGATGTCGAGGCGCTGGTCAAAGATGACCTTGCGCTGGTCATTCATCACGTCGTCGTACTTGAGGATCTGCTTGCGCATGTCGAAGTTGCGCGCCTCAACCTTTTTCTGCGCCATCTCCAATGACTTATTCATCCAAGGATGGGTGATCGCCTCACCCTCTTGCAAACCCAACGTCTTGAGGACGCTGTCCATGCGGTCGGAGCCGAAAATGCGCATCAAGTCGTCTTCAAGCGACAGATAGAACTTGGAGCGCCCTGGGTCACCTTGGCGACCAGAGCGGCCACGCAGCTGGTTGTCGATACGCCGGCTTTCGTGACGCTCGGACGCCAGTACGTAGAGCCCTCCAGCCTCGATCGCTTCACGCTTCTTCTCAGAAACGGCGGCTTGCAACCGTTCACGTGTCTTTCCGATCTTCGCTTCGTCGGGCTCCCGTCCTGCTTGCGTCTCCTGGGCAATCCAGTCCTTGACTTGGTAATCCACGTTGCCGCCGAGCTGAATGTCGGTGCCGCGACCGGCCATATTGGTCGCAATCGTGACCGTGCCAGGCACACCTGCCTGTGCGACAATGTTTGCTTCATGCTCGTGGTAACGCGCGTTAAGCACCCGGTGGGGTATGGGATCGATGTTGGCCTTCGATCTCGAACCAATCTCAACGAGATAGCTGCCAATGTCGGAAAGGTGCGTGTGAAGCTCTGGCTCCTTTCCATCGAGCTTTTCGGCCTGCGCCAGCGTCTTGCGGCCCAGATCTTGAATATATTTCTTGTCCTTCAGGAGCTCGGAAAGTTGTTCCGACTTCTCGATTGACGCTGTACCCACGAGGATTGGCTGCCCGCGCCGCCGGCAATCGGCGATCGACTGCACGACAGCCGCAAATTTTTCTTGCGCTGTGCGATATATCTCGTCGTCGTCGTCGTCACGGCACACCGGCAAGTTGGTGGGAACCTCGATGACATCTAGCCCGTAGATATCCAAAAATTCGTTTGCTTCCGTCGCGGCGGTGCCGGTCATGCCAGCAAGCTTATCGTAGAGCCGGAAGTAGTTCTGGAACGTGATCGAGGCGAGCGTCTGGTTTTCCGGCTGGATCTCGACCTGCTCCTTGGCCTCGAGCGCCTGGTGCAAACCTTCTGAGTAGCGCCGGCCCGGCATCATGCGACCGGTAAACTCGTCGATAATCATGACCTGGCCCGACTTAACGATGTAGTCGCGGTCACGCAGGAAGAGCTTGTGTGCCTTAAGCGCCGAATTGACGTGGTGGACAAGCGCCACATTCTCGATGTCGTAAAGCGAACCTTTCATATGGCCGGCTTCTTGTAGCATCTTCTCGATTCGCTCGTTTCCGGGATCGGTGAGCGAAACTTGGCGTTGCTTCTCGTCGAGCTCGAAGTCCTCTGCCGTCAGATAGGGGATAAACTCGTCGAGAGCGGTATAGAGTTCGGAGCGATCCTCCAATGGTCCCGAAATGATGAGAGGCGTGCGCGCCTCGTCAATAAGGATGGAATCGACCTCGTCGACAATCGCAAAGCTATGCCCGCGCTGGGCCATCTCGTCCTTGTCCATCTTCATGTTGTCGCGCAGGTAGTCGAAGCCCAGCTCGTTGTTGGTCCCGTAGGTGACGTCGCGGGCGTAATGCGCTTTGCGCTCTTCGTCGTCGAGATCGTGCAAGATACAGCCGACGGTGAGACCTAAGAACTTATAGACCTCACCCATCCACTCCGCATCGCGGGTAGCGAGATAGTCATTGACGGTGACGACATGCACACCGTTTCCGGTTAGCGCATTTAGGTAGACCGCCAACGTGGCGACGAGCGTCTTGCCCTCGCCTGTCTTCATCTCGGCAATGTTGCCCTCGTGCAGGACCATGCCGCCAATGAGCTGTACGTCAAAGTGGCGTTGGCCCAGCGTACGCTTAGCGGCCTCACGCACGGTGGCGAAGGCCGGGACGAGGAGATCCTCCAGATCTGTCCCTTCACGAAGCTGCCTGCGGAAGGTTTCGGTGCGTGCCTTTAGCTCGGCGTCGCTCAATGCAGCGACCTCAGGCTCAAGCGCGTTGATGGCCTCGACTCGGGGCTGATAGCCTTTAATCCGGCGCTCGTTCGAGGAGCCGAAGAGTCTTGACGCGAACCCGCCAATCTTGGAACCGATCTTGGAGCCAAACGTGGACCCAATGGTGGAAATGGAATGCATGCAAATTGTTCCTATTAACGCAGCGGGCACACAGTGAACGCCCTGTGCGGCAAAACCGTGCCTACTTTAGAAAGCCTTAGCACACGCCGGAGATGGACCCGGCCCCCGGACCTGAGGCCAATGCGGTCCTGCGTGGAAGCGCCGCTGGCAGCCTGATTCCTGTCGGCGGGCGAGAGATAAGGACCGCACCATAGGGTTGTCAACGCACTGGAGACCCGCCATGCGAGGCCTTCGGCCCGGAAACGTTGACCAAATGTCGAATTCTTAACTTGGCAGAGGTTGGCAGGAGCACTATCCATAGCCCCCAAACAACCGCCGCCCGCGCCTTTTCCTCCACGCACGATTTACTGGAAGCGCGGATTGTGATGCTCCCACATCAGCATCCGCCCAACCCTCGAACATAAAGGACGTATCCCGTGTTCCCGAAAAAGCGCTCGTTCGTGGCTGCTGCCATCCTTGCCCTTGCCGCCTTTGGCACGAACTCCAATCCGAGCTTTGCCCAAGATGACAAGGTCGTTGCCAAGGTCAACGGCACTACGATCACCGAGGCAGACATGCGCTTCGCTAACGCGGAGATTGGAGCCCAGCTCGGCGACATCCCTGAAAACGTCAAACGTCGGGCGCTAGCCGAATACCTCATCGATAACGCGCTCTTCGCGGAAGCCGCTATCGCTGCCAAGATTGCAGCCGACCCCGCGTTCGAAGAACAGATGCAATACGTGCGCCGGCGGTTGTTGAGAGAGCAGTACTTCGAAAAACAACTGAAGGGCGTAATCAGCGAAGCCGATGCCAAGAAGATCTACGATCAGCGTGTGGCCCAGCTCAAATCTGAGAACGAGGTGGCGGCGCGCCACATCCTAGTCGACAACGAAGAGAAGGCGATAGAAATACTCGCGAAGATCAAGGCCGGCGGCGACTTCGCAGCGCTCGCCAAAGAGAACTCGACCGATACGGGTTCCAAGGAACAAGGTGGCTTTCTCGGCTACTTTGGACGCGGACAAATGGTACCCGAGTTTGAGAAAGCTGCCTTCACGATGATTAAGGGCCAGGTCTCCGAGCCGGTGAAGACAAACTTCGGCTGGCACATCATCAAACTGGAGGACCGCCGTCGCAAACCGCCGCCATCATTCGATGACGTCAAGGAGACTATCTTGAACTCGCTGGCCGTGCTCAAGGCTCAAGAGGTGGTGGCCGCGCTGCGCAAGAAGGCAGACGTCGAATACCTCGATGACGACATCAAGAAGCAGGTCGAAGAGCAAGAAAAGAAGAAGGCAGCAGAAGCCAAGACGAAACCTACCGAATCAGGGGCAGCACCCAAGCAGTAGCGTTACCTGCCACTCTCAGCTTTTGCATCGGGCCGCTTGATCTAAGCGGCCCGATCTGTTTCGTGTGGCGGAGTGTGTCGCCCACTCTGCGGAGGCCTGCCATGGGCAAGAAGACCTTTGTCTCGCCGTTCGCTCCCGAAAAGCTACCTGACATGCCACCGATTCCAGGCGTCCGCCTTGCAACCGCTGAAGCCGGTATTCGCTATAGGGGGCGCACCGATCTGCTTCTGGCGGTCCTCGACCACGGCACGGTGGTGGCTGGTGTCTTGACACAATCCAAGACGCGCTCCGCCCCCGTCGAGTGGTGCGCCAAGCAATTGAAGAACGGATGCGCTCGCGCGCTCGTTGTAAACGCGGGCAACGCCAATGCCTTTACGGGAATGAAGGGCCACAAGGCGGTCGAGATCACGGCCAAGGCCGCGGCGGAAGCCGTAGGCTGTCCGGTAGTCGAGGTATTCCTAGCCTCGACGGGGATCATAGGCGAACCCATGGACGCCAGCCGCTTCGCTCATCTCCTCGACCAGCTCGCGCAAGACGCCGTCCCTGACGCGTGGCAAGCGGCAGCGCAGGCGATCATGACGACGGACACGTACCCCAAGCTCGCCACTCGCACAGCTAAAATCGGCGACACGCAAGTGACACTCAACGGCATCTGTAAAGGTTCCGGCATGATCCAGCCTGACATGGCAACCATGCTGTGCTTCGTCTTCACGGACGCCTCAATCGGACAGCCCGCACTACAGAAGCTCGTGGCACAGGCAGCAGATCGGACGTTCAACTGCGTGACCGTCGACAGCGATACCTCGACGAGCGACACGCTACTCGCGTTTGCTACGGGTGCCGCCGCAGCGCACGGTTGTCCGCATATCGCTCAAGCGGAAGATGAGCGGCTGCAAGGCTTCGCCACAGCGTTGCACGATCTCATGGAAGATCTGGCCATTCTCGTCGCCAAGGATGGCGAGGGGCTCACCAAGTTTGTCACCGTTGACGTGGAAGGCGCGGAGAACGATCGCGCCGCGCACAAAATCGCGCTGGCGATCGCAAACTCGCCATTGGTCAAGACCGCAATGGCTGGCGAGGACCCAAACTGGGGACGCATTGTCATGGCCGTCGGCAAGGCGGGAGAGGCGGCTGACCGCGACAGGCTTGCCATCTGGTTCGGCGATACGCTTGTCGCTAAGGACGGTGAGCGCGCGCCCGACTACGTGGAAGACGCGGTCGCCCAGTACATGAAAGGTGCGGAGATTACCGTACGCGTCAATGTCGGTGTCGGCAACGGTCGCGCGACCGTTTGGACCTGCGACCTGACGCACGGTTACATCGACATCAATGCTGATTACCGCACCTGAACGGACGTGTCCCAGCCATCGCCTAGAGCAAGATCGTTCTTAATGGAATCACTCACCAAGCCCAGAAGGTTCCCGGCAGATAAGTGAATCTTACTCTAAATCAAAAGTGTAGAGATGTGATTCACGTTTCACTTGGAACGCCTCAAGCGTTTCCAAGTGAAACGATCAGCCTCTAATAGCGCACTTCGGGACATGGGCTTTCGCCGCGCACGTGGCGGAAGGGCTGCATGGGGATCTTTAGTTCGTTCCCTTACTGCTCATGAACGGCTTCTGGGCCGCATTATTAATGCTGAGCCACGCTGCCGTGAGCGCATCTATGACCGCTGCGCCCCAAGGGACAATGAACCACCATTCCAACGTGTCGGTCCCAATGAACCACCCCCCCCAGCCGGTGAAGATAATTGCGGTTAGCGCGCTGATCACTGCATCCCATTGCAGTGCTGCGACAACGGTCTCACGGCTCGTCACGGAGAAGAACTCGCCGACAAGCCAAACCGCCGACAGCAGCACCAAGAGCAGCAGCCAGCCATAAACGGCTTGCGGGATGGGCCACACGAGAACCGGCGTCCGCAAGACCGAGGCTGGCTCATAGAAAACACCCCCGAAGTAGGCGCAGGCCGCCAACAGGTAAGGGAACATCCAAAGTCCGAGGATGGCCGTCTTTCGGCCGCCACTCATTCGTGTTTGAGGTTGAGTTCCAGGCTGCAACACGCTCATGGGCTTCCTCCCGGTTGACCAGACCCCGCTTGCATCACTTCGCTGCGGCAGCGACCTGCTTGGGCGCTAGCCACGTCACCAACACGACCCCAACTATGATCAAGCCAGCGCCGACATAGTGGTACCATTCGATCGCCTCGCCGAGGATCAACCAGGCGAAAATTGCGGTGAAAATCATTTGCGTATAGAGCAGCGTCCCGGCGCGTGAGGGACCGAGGATGTCGATGCTCCAATTATAGCACAGGTACATCAATGCGCCGCCGGGAATAGCAGCGTAGAGCAGCGCCATATAACCCTTAAATGCCAGGTTCCCATGCTCCCCGTTCCACACCTCCCAAAGAAAGAACGGCACGGTGGCGATGGCGCCTGCACAGAGTAGAACCAAAAGCAGCGGCAGCCGATCCAGCTCGAATTTGGCCCGCTTGAGGAGGACTGTATAGCAGGCGAACATCACACCGCCAGCTATCACAAGTAAGTCGCCGAATTCCAGCTTCAAGCCAAGCAGTTTAGCAAGGCTTCCATGCACGGCGACCACGACTATTCCCAAGAAGGCGATGAGCGATCCGAAAACCTGCC